>Ga0308389_1000266_pt1 | contig 40694 bp, 38 predicted proteins | sample Hotspr2Sample148_FD_202362 | JGI IMG/M metagenome (GOLD analysis project Ga0308389, IMG submission 202362) | Hot spring phototrophic mat microbial communities from Mushroom Spring, Yellowstone National Park, Wyoming, United States - 20040719_148 ... | reverse complement strand
CGCTTCAACTTTACCAAAGCGGTGGCCCTCGAGCGGGACAACCCGGTCTACCGCTTCTGGCTATGCCGCGCAAACGAGCTGTTAGGTGATAGGGCAGGGGCCAAAGCGCAGTGCGAGCAAGCCCTTAGACTACGGCCTGATTTCAAAGAAGCCCAGGATGTGCTCAACCGCCTGAGATAGCCCACAAACCGCACCATGCAGGCGGTTTTCTACCCTAATCCGAGCCATGCTGGGAGTGGTTGTTCTGATAAAAACTTCTTTCATTTCCCGTTTACGTTCTAAGCAAAACAGGGTAAATTGTGCACATGAGCTGGAGGTTGGAAGCCTGGAACCCCGAGTACGCCTTACCGGAGCGGCTCGAAGAGGGGGAGGGCCTCGAGGGCCTTAAGACGCACTACGAAGGTGATTGGACCCCCCGAACCCCGCAAAGGCAATTGGCCAGCGGGTGGCCCGTGGTGTACTTGGTGGATGGCCGTCAGCGCGTGGATGCGCAAATTGCTGACTCGAGGGGCCGCCAGGCCCTGTTGGCTACCGTGGTGGCTGGGGCCGTGGTACGTGATGCCGCGGGCATCCGCCCGGTGAGGGAGCCTCTAAAGCGCCATATTCTGCTGCACAGCGGTGACCTGGAGGAGCCCCTACCCCCCGGCCTTAGCCATTACCAGCCGGTGGAAACTAAAAGAGCCGACCCTGCCAGCATGCGCTCTAGGGTGATTGAGGAGATGCGGCGCCTGGAAGCCAGCCTGGTGGATGAGCTGGAGGGGGGGGTGGTGATCGTGGATGGACAGATATACCTGGGTGAAAAGTCGTACACCATACCGAAAAGCCTGCTGGGCTACACCAAGACCCAAGCTGCCGTCTACCTAAGTGCAGCACAACAAGCCCTGTTGTACGAACTCAAACCCTATCAGCGCACGCCCATATTCCAGATTCCTGGCAAGGCCATTAACCGCCCGCTGGATGTTTTCTCCTGGTACGTGCGGCTGCCTCTAAAACCAGTGGGCACCTTTTACCCGAGCGCCTCGCTATTGCGCGTTGAAACCACCTGCCCAGAGCCCTACCAGGCTAGCCGCCTGGCGGATCTTTCGGTAAGCCTCTTCTGTGATATGGCCTCCTCCCCGGCCAAAGATCCCCGTGCCCCCCAGAACCTGATCCCCATTGGAGGGCTCGAGCAGTGGCTAGGCCGCCATCTGGGCCAGGCAGAGGTAGCGCGACGTAGAATCATGCAAGCGCTATTCAGCTAAAGGAGGTAGCTGTGAAGCAGGTGGGAATGGTGCTGGGTAGCCGTGAGGCTGGAGCGCTGGATTTTTGGGTGGCGGTTGAAGAGGGCCAGTACCTGCGCTTGGACGATTTAGTGTACGTCGAGTTTCGCCACCCCGATCCGCGCAAGGGCGATGCCAACGGCAACGTGCGCTACTACGGTATGGTAGACCAGGTCGTAAAGCTCTACGAGGGCTCGCACTTCGACACCGATGTGTTCCTGGCCCGGCGCGACCTTTTGCCAGTAAGCCTCTCCTACGCAGCGCACGTGCAGGTTACCCGCTTGGTACCGGAGGAGTACCTGCCGCCTGACCCCGGCTCGCCGGTCTACCTAGCCCAGGAAGAGGCTCTGGGGTTGGCGCTTTACTATGACCGGATGCAGGAACAAAAACTACCGGTAGGGCTACTCAAGAATGGCGAGGTGGCCTACATCAACTTCGAATTCCTAAATGGCTTCAAGGGGGGGCACGTCAACATATCGGGGGTCTCAGGGGTAGCGGCCAAGACCAGCTATGCCACCTTCTTGCTGCACAGCATTTTTCAGTCGTCCGCTAACCCGCAGAAAGCCAACACCAAAGCCCTGATCTTCAACGTAAAAGGCCAGGACCTGTTCTACCTTGACAAGGAAAACAGCGGCCTGAACCAGGAGGTGCGGGCGGCCTACCAGAGGCTGGGACTGCCAGCCACAGCCTTCCAGAGCGTGGCTTTTTTGGCCCCTCCGCGCAAAACGCCCGGCGACATCCTAGCCGACGCGGCTCGTCCTGATGCCTCGGCGTACTACTGGGACTTGGTACAGTTCTGCCGCGATGGGCTGCTGCCGTTTTTGTTTGCCGACCGGGGCACGATGAGTAACCTGGGCTTCTTGATTGACCAGGTTACCGAGCGCTTGCGCCGCCTGGCAGGCGATGAGAACAGCAAGGAGGGTCAGAAAGGCCCCTACCTGGTGGTGGACGACTGGTTCGATGAACCATCAACTCTGGAAGTTAATGTGAGCTTTAGCGAGCTGGGAAAACTCAAGATCACCAGTTTCGCTCAGCTAGTGCGCTACATTGAGTACAAGCTGTTGGGGCCTGAGTCAGTCGAAGACGAGGAAAAGCAAAAGGGCGATCCACGCTGGACCGCCCGCCAGGCCAGGGGCACGCTCGAGGCCTTTGTTCGTCGCTTACGCGCAGCCATCGGTAATGTAGAACACTTGATCCGGGGCGATAAAATCGGAAAACGCCCCGACCCCCTGGGAGGCCAGACACAGGTGTGTGTGGTGGACATCCACCAGCTCTCAGCACAGGGACAGATGTTTGTAGTGGGCTCCATCCTGCGGGAGGTTTTCACCCGTAAAGAGCGCGGCGAGTACCAGGGGCGGGTATTTGTGGTACTGGACGAACTCAACAAGTACGCCCCCCGTGATGGCGAAAGCCCTATCAAAGACATCCTGCTAGACATTGCCGAGCGCGGGCGGAGCCTGGGGGTGATTCTCATTGGCGCCCAGCAAACAGCCTCCGAAGTGGAAAGCCGTGTGGTGGGGAACGCCGCCATCCGGGTAGTGGGACGGCTCGATGCAGCCGAAGCCGAGCGGCCTGAGTACCGCTACCTTCCTCCTTCCTTCCGTCAACGGGCCATGATTCTACCCCAAGGAACGATGATCCTGCAGCAGCCTGAAGTCCCCGTACCCCTACCCGTCACCTTCCCACTGCCCGCTTGGGCCATGAAAAAGGAAGAGGCACGTGAGGATGTCTCGGCGGAAAGGCTCTCCAAACTGCTAGACTGAGGTGACCTTCGACAGGCATCATGTGAACCCCGCCTGCAGTGATGATCTCTTGATCACTGCATATGTTCAGGGAGGCCCCAGAAAGAGGACAGTTCGAGAGCATTTCTCATTAGCCAACAGCTGCTCTTTTGTGGATAGGAAGGATCTACAAGACGTGCTGCGCCTATATGCCCAGGGGTACTTTCCGTTGGGCATGAAGCATGGCATTGCCTGGTTCGACCAACGGGCCTACGGCACCCCCTACCGGGCCCTGATGCCTCTTGACGAACGCTTTCACATTCCGCGCAGCCTGCGACGAGTGCTGAACAGCGGGCGTTTTGAGGTGTACATTAACCGAGACTTTACTGGGGTTTTAGCAGGCTGCGCTACCCGTGGTGGCTCCTATTCCAGCGAAACCTGGCTCACCCCAGAGGTGGCCCGGCTGTACCTAGGCCTCCACCAGCACGGCTATGCCCACAGTTTTGAGGCCTGGCACCAGGGCAAGCTGGCCGGGGGTATTTTGGGTGTAGCATTGGGGGCTGCGTTTATCGGCGACAGCATGTTTTATAGCTTCGCTAACGCCTCCAAGGTGGCCCTTGTGCGGCTGGTGGAGCACCTGCGCGACAGGGGTTTTGAAATTTTTGACGTACAAGTGCAGAATCCCCACCTGGCTCGATTCGGGGCCTACGAGGTGGATCCCCTCGAGTTCCGTATGCGGCTGTTCCAAGCCATCCAGAAGCCGGCCCGGTTTGTTTGACGAGCCAGGCTTTAGCGCTTGGCCATCGGTATGTAGGGAAGGTCAAGCTTCCCGGTGTACTGGCAGTCGGGGCGCAACAGACGGTTATCCACCTTAGCGTACTCGAGGATGTGCGCGCACCAGCCCGAGATGCGGGCTACAGCAAAGATAGGCGTAAAGAACTCGGTGGGGTAGCCCAGATCAGAGTAGACCACCCCGGAATAAAAGTCGACATTTGGATAGATGCCCTTGGGGTTGTAGATGGCGCCAGCCTGGCGCTCGAGCTCCTTCAAAATGGCGTACTCCTTGCTGTGCCCGTGCCTGGCTGCTACCTTCCCAGCATACTTATCGAGCACCCCAGCCCTGGGATCGTAGGATTTGTACACACGATGGCCCATGCCCATTACGCGCCCCCTCTTGGCTTGTAGATCGGCCAGCCAAGCCGAAACATTCTCGGGCGCACCAATCTCAGCGATCATTTTCATCACCGCCTCGTTGGCCCCTCCGTGGCGGGGCCCCTTGAGCGCCCCCACTGCCGCCACAACGGAACTGTAGATGTCGGCCTGGGTGGAGTAAGTTGCAATAGCAGTAAAGGTAGAGGCATTGAACCCATGCTCAGCCTGTAAAATCAGGGCCACATCCATCAGCTTGGTTGCTTCCTTGCTGGGGAGTGTGCCGTTGGACATGTAGAGGAAGTTGGCTGCGTGGGACAAACCTTTGCGGGGTGCGAGAATTTTTTGTCCCTCACGGTGGCGCTTGGTAGCTGCCACAATAGTGGCAAACTTGGCTATGAGCGAGAGCGATTTCTCGTAAAGCGCCTCGAGCGATACATCGCTTTCAGTAGGGTCGGTCATGCCCAGCTCGCTCACCGCAGTACGCAGCATGGACATGGGGTGTGCATCGCGGGGGAACTGTTTGATCTGCTTGACGAGAGTGGGTGGCAGGGCCCGTAGCGAGGCCAGCTTAGCGCTAAAGGCCTTAAGCTCAGCCTTGTTGGGTAGTCGCCCATGCAGAAGTAAGTAGGTCACCTCCTCAAAGGTGGAATGCTCAGCCAGATCCTGGATTTTGTATCCAGCGTAATAGAGGCGGCCCTGCTCACCATCAATGAAACACAGGCTGCTTTCGGTAAAGACCACATCCTCCAGGCCTCGAGCAATGGTAATGGTTGAACTCATGGCTTCTCCTTTGGCGCTCGACCGTAATCGGCCACTGGATGCATTTTATCGCGCTTTCTACACCGAAACACCGCACCAAAGCTCATAGTCCTGCAGTGTAGTTACACTAGGTTGCTCGCCACACACCGGGCAGTCTGAGCGACGAGAAAAGGCCACGTGACGGAAACTTGCTTGCAAGCCGTCATACAACAGCAGCCGACCGGACAGCACCTCTCCTAGGTTCAGCAACAGCTTTAGCGCCTCAGTAGCCATCAGGCTGCCGATCACACCGGGGAGCACCCCAAACACCCCGGCTTCTGCGCAGCTGGGAACGGTCCCTGGTTTGGGCGGCTGAGGGAACAAGCAGCGGTAGCAGGGACCTCCCCGATAATGAAAAACCGAGAGCTGACCCTCAAACTGATGGATGGCTCCGTAAACCAGGGGTTTATCTAGCAAAACACAGGCATCGTTGAGTAAGTAGCGGGTAGGAAAGTTGTCGCTGCAGTCGATGATGAGGTCGTATGGCTCGAGCAACTCGAGGGCGTTTGCAGCGGTAATGCGCTGGGCATAAGCCTCTATTCGCAGGTGGGGATTCAGGCTTTCTAAGCGGCTCTTAGCCACCTTAGCCTTAGGCTGTCCAATGGAGGTGGTGTCGAAAAGCACCTGCCGCTGCAAGTTAGACAGGTCTACCCTATCCATTTCTACCAGGCCTAAGCGACCCACCCCTGCTGCGGCCAGGTACATGAGCACCGGAGAGCCTAGGCCCCCCGCACCTACCACCATTACTGCACCTCGCTTAAGCCTGGCCTGGCCTGCTCCCCCCACCCCAGGTAGAACAATATGGCGTGCATAACGGTCCAGCTCTTGCTTGGTCCACATACCAGCACTATAGCAGCACCTAACGCTCCTCAAACCAGACCGGTACCTCTTCCCCTTGCGGCAACCAAAAGGCCCGCAGGTGTTCTGTGCGCATGTCGAAGATTACATAGGGAACGCGCCAGAAAGCCTGAGCGCGGTCGGTTTCACTGGGTTGCGCGGGCCCTTTAGGGTGGGAGTGAAAAATTGCCACGAGCTCGAGACCTGCCCGCTCGCCATGTCGGAGCGCTTGGATGAGGGAGTGGGCTTCCGCCAGGTAGCCCTCCCAAGGCCGTAGGTGAATGTTGGGCAAAGGCCAGACCTCTAGAACCCACCCAGCCCGGCCTAACCACAGACCCACCCCCTCGTGGGGCATGACCCCCCGCAGGTGGAAAAGGGTGTGCTCGAGGCATACCTTGGGCAGGCGCACGACCATGGGTGAGAGGGTTAGGTACTTGCGGCTGGGTGCCTTCTTACTGATATTCCAGGAACCCCCTGAAGCGTGGGCAGTAATCAAGAGATCATTCTGTACTGACCTACCCCAAAACGATTTAGGGAGTACACCGAGCCCCAGGCCGACCCCTAGTTGAGCTGGGCTAGCGCGGCCTGCAGTTGCTCTGGGCTCATGTAGCCTGGTACCGCCCCCACCAGCCTGCCCCTAGCGTCATAAAAAAAGTTGCTGGGATAGCCATTTACCCTCAAGGACTTGGAAACTGTGCGCAAGGCATCCTGATACACCACCGCACTGGAAAAGCCCCTGGTGTCGTGAAACTGGCGTACCAGTTGGGCTGGCTCGCCGTCGTTCACAAAGGCGAACTGAACATCTGGACGCTGGCGGGCTATCGCTTCGAACTCGGGGAGCTGCTGTTGGCAGTACGAACACCAGGTAACCCAGACGGTGAGCACGGTGGGCTTTCCGCTCTGCAGCTGTACGCTGCTTCCATCCAAGCGAAGCAGCTGAGTCTGCGGCAAGTCCCCAGCCCGTTGCGGGGGGGTAGAAAGCAGGGCCAGGGCAAGCAGGCCGACCGCAATGAAAGCGACAAGGCCTAGTTGCAAAGCAGGGGGAAGTTTTTTGGGCGCGGCGTTCATCTAGATAAATTTAGCAGGGCTTTGGCCTTCAATGTGTTCAGCGCTTTCAAAATCCGGTAAAGCAGGATGACAAACCCAGCGCACAAGAGCGCTCGAGACGACCGCGTATACTGCCCATGTGTCTCCTCACCCCCACGCACCCCCTAAGGCCGAACAGGTGGCAATCCCACCCCTGGTGCAAAAAAACACCTGGCTGCTGGCCACCACCCAGGCCTTCAACGGGGCTGGCATGCAGCTCATACCCACCTTTGGAGCCATCCAGGTGGTGCTGCTGTTGGGCAATGCTACCTTCGCGGGTCTGGCCAGCGCACTTCTAGCCCTGTCCAGGGTCATGACGGCACATTTCGTGGGCCGTCTAGCCGACCGGCAGGGAAGGAAGGCCGGGCTATACCTGGGATTGTGGCTGGCGCTGGTAGGGGCCTTGCTCACCGGCACCGCCACCCTGTTGGGCTCGTTTGCCTTGTTTTGTCTGGGCGTGCTGGTGTTTGGCAGTGGGGTGGGGGCGGTGCAGCAGATGCGGGTGGCCGCAGCCGACATGTACCCCCCCAGCCGGCGGGCCGAGGGGCTCAGCCTGGTGGCAATGGGTTCGTTGTTCGGTGCGGGCCTCTCCCCTCTGGTGGTTTGGACGGCTGAGCAGCTGGGGCTGGCCCTGGGGGTGAGCGAGATTGCCCTGGCCTGGCTGATGGTGCCGCTACTGATCCTACCGAGCTTTTTGCTGGTAAACAGCATTCGACCTGACCCCAAGCAGATGGCCCTCGAGCTCGACCGCTATTACCCGGCCTGGGCCTTGCACAGCACTGCTTCGACCTCGGAAAACCTCGAGCAAAAAGACCTGGCCCGCGTCCGGGTGGCGGCCATCCTGACAGCGGTCACGGTGCAGGGGCAGATGGTCATGATGATGGCCATGACGGCGCTGGCGCTCAAGGCCCTCGACTGCAGCCTTTCGCAAATCTCTTTTTCGGTGGCGCTGCACGTAATGGGCATGTTTGCTTTTTCCTGGCCCATTGGCCGCCTGGCCGACCGCCTGGGCCGCAAGCCGGTGATTTTGGCGGGGCTGGTAGTAGCGGGGCTGGGGGCCTTGCTGGTGGGGCTGGGCGAGGGCTACTGGGTGATTACCGCCGGCACTTTTCTGGTGGGGCTGGGCTGGTCGGGGGCTTTCTTATGCGCCAACACCATGCTGACCGACGTGACGCCACCCACCCGGCGCGGCCAGGCCATTGGGGTACTCGAGCTCTGGTCCAATGCTGCTGGCATGAGCCTGCCCATCCTGGGAGGATTGATCGTAGAGGGACTCGACCTACAGGCCCTGGGCCTTTTTGGGGCACTCTTGGTGCTCTTGCCGCTCTACAATTTATCTTGGGTACGGGAGCGGCTGCCCGGCCATTACCACCCCTAGCCAGCTTTTGGAGCATGAGCTTGCCTGAAGCGCTACTTCCTTACAGCACCTACGCGGAGTGGCTGCGTAACCTGGATGGCTATGCCGGACAGCTTGCCTTTGTGCGGGTACTGCCCCCGCAGCCTCCAGAAAAAGTTCCCTACGACGGTATTTTCTCGGGTGTGCTGATGGCCTTGAGGCTGCAGCCCTACCGCTTTCAGGCTGAGGCCTTGGCCCAGCTCGAGCAGGGCCAGCACCTGGTGATGAGCACCTCTACGGCCTCCGGCAAGAGCCTGGTTTTTCAGGCTCCGGTGCTGAAAGCAGCCCTAGAGGGCCAGACCTCGCTGTTGCTCTACCCCACCAAGGCCCTGGCCCACGACCAGCTCGGGCGCTTAAGGCAGATGGGCAGGGCGCTCGAGGTCGCCGACAAAATCTACGCCTACGACGGCGATACCCCCGACTCCCAGCGCAAAAGAGCTAGGGAGAGGGGACGAGCCCTCCTCACCAACCCCGATATGCTGCACTTCGGCCTGCTGCCCCACCACGGGGAGTGGGCCGGGTTTCTCGCTAGGCTACGGTACATCGTGCTGGACGAACTGCACGCCTACCGGGGGGTGTTTGGCACACATACCGCCCTGATTCTGCAAAGGCTGTTGCGGCTGGCCTGGCACTACGGGGCCAGCCCCCAGGTGATTGCGGCCAGCGCCACCATCGCCAACCCTGCCGAGCACGCCCAGAGCCTGACCGGCCTCTCGTTTGCCCAGATCACCGCCAGCCTGCGGGGGGCTGAGCGTGAGTTTGCGGTCTGGGTGCCCAAGGCCCTGGACAAGGCGGGCAACAACCGCCGCAGCCCCAACCTCGAGGCGGCCTGGCTGGCCCGCCATGCCGCCGAACAGGGGCTACGCACCCTGATTTTTACCAACGCCCGGCGCACCGCCGAGCTGGTGGCCCGCTACGCCGCCGACGAGCGGGTACGGCCCTACCGGGCCGGCTATACCGCTGCCGAACGCAGAAAGCTGGAACAGGCTTTGCAGGAAGGCGAAGTTCGAGTGCTGGTGAGCACCAGCGCGCTCGAGCTAGGGGTGGACATTGGGGGGCTGGACGCTGTGATTCTGCTAGGTTATCCGGGCTCGGTGAGCTCGTTTTGGCAGCGGGCCGGGCGGGCCGGACGGGGAACAAGACGCGCACTGGTGCTCTGGATCCCCCGCGAAGACCCCATGGACGCCTATTTTGAACAGCACCCCGAACTGCTCTTGACGGGCGCGCCCGAGGCGGCCATTGCCGACCCCGACAACCCCACGCTCTTTCCCCTGCACGCCCACTGTGCCGCGCGGGAACTACCCATTGCCCTGCCCAGCACCACCCAAGACCCCGACCCCTTTTACAAGCCCTGGCAGAACATCCAGCCCCCCCTCATTGAAAAGTACGGGCGGCTTTACTCTCCGCTGCGAAACCCGCACCGGGAAGTGGTACTGCGGGGCTTTGGCAGCAGCTTTAGCCTGCGCGACAGCAGTGGGGAGCTCTTAGGCACCCTGGACGAGCGCCAGGCCTACTGGGAGGCCCACCCGGGCGCGGTTTATCTTCACCAGGGCGAAACTTACCTGGTGCGCAACCTCGACCTCGAACGACGGGAGATTGTGCTCCTGCCAGGCCTCGAGGACTACTACACCCAGCCCCGGGCCGAGACCGAAATCGAGGTGCTGCAGGGCGAGGAGATTCTGGAGGGAGTCTGGGTGGGGCCGGTGGTGCTGCGGGAGCGGGTGACGGGCTATGTGAAAAAGCGCTTCATAACCGAGACTGTGCTGGAAGAAGTGGCGCTCCTGATGCCCGAACTGACCTTCCAGACCGAGGCGGTCTGGTTTCACCCCTGCGAAGGCTTAGCAGTGCTGCCCACCCTGGAGGAAGCCCGCCAGCCCGACGAGATTCTTCTGACCCAGGCCCTGCTGCCCTCGGCCCTCCACGCCCTCGAGCATACCCTGATTGGCCTCTTACCCCTCTTTGTGCTGGCCGAACGGCAGGACCTCGGCGGGGTTTCCTACCCCTTCTACCCCCGGCCCTTGCCCTCGAGGGGCGGCCCCACCATCTTCATCTACGATGGTTATCCGGGCGGGGTGGGGTACGCTCGAGCGGCGGCGCGGCAGTTCCCCCGCTGGATAGCCGCCGCCCGCGACCTGCTACAGCGCTGCCCATGTGAGGAAGGCTGCCCGCGTTGCATCCTGTCTCCCAAGTGCGGCAACGGCAACCAGTATCTGGACAAACAGGCCGCCTTACTGCTGGCCGAGTCGCTTAGTGCCCATTACCGCAGCGGAAAGCCCAACTGATGAATGAACTCATTGCCCCGATGGTAGATTCGCTCGAGTCCGACCCCAAGGTAACAAGGGTGCTACCAGCTCCCGCGCGGGACGATGCTACCCCCTCACCCGCAGCAAAACTGCCCTAACCCTCATTGACTGGATTCTGCCGAGAATAGACTAAACCCCTGTGGGCCTGCCTTCGCTAAATGATGTGATTGCCGCCATCGCCACACCCCCCGGCAAGGGCGCGGTGGGGATTGTGCGGGTCTCGGGCAACGGCGCTCTAGAACTGGTCTCGAGGCTCTGGCAGGGCAAAAACCCTTGCAGGCTGGCCGGTGGGCGCTTTACCTACGGCAAAATCTGTGACCCGAAGACCCGGGAAGTGCTGGACGAGGCGCTGTTGTTGGTCTTCCGCAAGCCGCACTCCTACACCGGCCAGGACAGCGTCGAGCTGCACACCCACGGCTCGCCTGCGGTGTTGCGCCGGGTTTTGCAGGCACTCTTCGAGCTAGGAGCCCGCCCGGCCCAGCCCGGCGAATTCACGTTGCGGGCCTACCTGAACGGAAAAATGGACCTGGCCCAGGCCGAGGCGGTGTTGAGCCTGGTGGAGGCCGAGTCGGACGCCGCCCGGCGGCAGGCCTTGCGGGGCCTCTGCGCGGGGTTGTCGCAGAAGATCACCCACCTCTGCGAGCAATTGTTCGACCTGCTGGCGCACATCCAGGCCTGGCTGGACTACCCCGAAGAAGGGGTCGAACCCGCCCAGATTCAGAAAACCCTCGAGCCTGTCTTGCAGGAAATCGGCCACCTGCTGGCCACCGCCCCCGCCGGGCGCATCGCCCAGAAAGGGGCCCGGATTGCCCTGGTGGGGGCCCCCAATGCGGGCAAGTCCAGCCTGCTCAATGCGCTTTTGGGCTACGAGCGGGCCATCGTCACCCCCATCCCAGGCACCACCCGCGACTACCTGGAAGCTCCGCTGGAGATTGCCGGGGTGCCCATTGTGGCTATAGACACCGCCGGAGTCCGGGAAACCCACGACCCAATCGAGAAAAGCGGGGTGGAACGGGCCTTACAGATCGCACAGGAAGCCGACCTGGTGCTCTACCTGGCCGACCAGAGCCAGCCCCACCCCACCCCGCCACCGCTGCCCTGGGCGCGCACCCTGAAGGTAGCCACCAAGGCCGACCTGGCCCCCGCCTGGAGCGATGCCTCCTACCTGAAGGTCTCGAGTCAGACCGGCCTGGGCCTGCATGAGCTGCGCCAGCAAATCCACCAGCGGCTTCTAGGCCAGGCCCCCGAGGGGGAGCTATGGGTCAGCAACGAGCGCCACGTGGAGGCCCTGCGCCGGGCCCAAACCCACCTTATCGAAGCCCTGCAAGCCCCCCAGGACCTGGCCGCCCTCTCGATCGAGATGGCCCTGGATGCGCTGGCCGAAATCCTGGGCAAAGACGTTTCGGAAGAGGTGATTGACCGAGTATTCCGCAACTTTTGTGTGGGCAAGTGAAAAGTCGAAGGCAAAAAGCCAAGCACCCCTCGAGCTTTGTCCTTGAACTTCCCACCCTGATGACGCGCATTCGTTGAAAAGCGGCTTCTGTCCTTTGTCCTGAGGGTAATCGTCCCTGGGTGAACAGCGGGGCCAGCCGTCTGTCCCGAAGGGGATCGTCCGCTTGGTGAACAGCCGCTTTAGCGGTCTGTCCCGAAGGGGATCGTCCCCGGGTGCACAGGCCGGTCGGGGCTATGTCCCAAAAGACCGTCCCCTGCACTTGTACGGTGCTGGCAGCCCACGTAAACTTGCCGCCATGGAGGAGCCCAAAGCGGTGGTCTCAAAACGCAGCCTGCAGACCTATGTGGTTGCGGTAGGGCTGATGGTCATGGGCCTGGCCCTGGTAGCTTTATGCAGCGCCGCCTGGCTACAGGGCCTCGAGCCGCGCTGGTCGGTGATTCTGTTTGGGCTGCTGGGGGTTTACATGGTGCTACTCGGGGTGGATGAAGGCTGGCTGAGCGGCCTCGAGGTCACCCCCACCCACCTGCGCATCCAGAGCTTTGGCCGCTGGACGGAACACCCGCTGCCCCGCGTTGAGGCCGTGGATGGCCTGCGGGACATCCTGGGCGGTGGAATCCAGCTGGTTCTGATAGCCAGCGAAGGCGAGGCCATCCGGGTTCCGCTGCGCCGCTACGCCAACGCTGGCCCCCTGGCCCAGGGCTTGCTGGATGCGTTGTGGTTGAAAAACCCCCAGCTTATCCTGATGCCCCGTTTGGCCAGGCGGCTGGGCCAGCCCCCCTTCGGGGTTTTGGCCGCCAAGAAATCCAGGCGTTAGCCTCTATGATTGAGGTATGGAGCTGGCGTGGGTAGGGGCCGCCTATGGGCTGGGGTTGCTGGCAAGCCGCTTTGGCCTGCCACCCCTGGTGGGCTATCTGGGGGCGGGTTTTGTGCTCTGGGGGTTTGGCTACCAGGACAGCCGCTTCCTGGGGGAAATTGCCGATGTGGGCGTGCTGCTGCTTTTGTTTACGGTGGGCCTGAAGCTCCGCTTTGCCAGATTAGTGCGCCGGGAAGTGCTGGGCGTGGGGGGGATCCATCTGGTGCTTTTCGCCCTGCTGCTGGGCCTGATCACCCTTTTGCTGGGCATGAGCACCGATGCGGCGCTTTTTGTAGGGGTGGGGCTGGCCTTCTCGAGCACCGTTCTGGCCGTCAAGCTGCTGGATGACCGGCGGGAGCTTTCCACCTTTCACGGGCGGGTGGCGGTAGGCATCCTGGTTTTGCAGGACTTGGTCGCGGTTGGGCTACTGGCCTATGCCGGCGTCAAAAATCCAACGCCCTGGGCCTTGCTCCTTCTGGCCCTGCCTCTGCTGCGCCCTCTTGTGGGCTGGATTCTGGAAAAAAGCGGCCACGACGAGCTTTTGTTGCTGTACGGCCTGGGCTTGTCCCTAGGGGGTGCTAGCCTAGCGCAAAACCTGGGGGTATCGCCGGAGCTGGGGGCTTTGCTGATGGGCGCGGCCCTGGCAGGACACCCGCAAACCTCCGAGCTTTCGCGTACCCTGTGGGGCCTGAAAGAGGCTTTCCTGGTGGCCTTTTTCCTGGATATTGGGCTGATGGGCCTACCCTCGGCCTCGGCGCTGCCGCTGGCGCTGGGTTTTATCCTGCTCATACCGCTTAAGGCCGTCTTGTTCTTCGCTCTGTTCATCGCCTTTGGCTTGCGGGCTCGCACTGCCTTTGTGACCAGCGTTTCGCTCGCCAGCTACAGTGAATTCGCCCTGATTACCAGTGTGGCCGCCGTAGAGGGGGGTCTGTTACCGGAGTCCTGGGGCCAGCTGGTGGGGCTGGTGGTGGCGGTCTCGCTGGCCCTGGCCGCCCCCCTCAACCGGTCGGTACACAGCCTGTTTCAGCGCTACGAGCATTTCCTGCTGCGCTTCGAGCGCAAGGGACGGCACGCCGACGACGAACCTACCAGCCTGGGCGGGGCCGAGTGGCTGGTGGTGGGAATGGGCCGCACTGGTGGGGCCGCCTACAAGATGCTGGCCAGCCAGGGCTACCGGGTGGTAGGCCTGGATGCGGACGAAGGCAAGCTGGAGTTCCACCAGGCTAAAAAGCGTCAGGTGCGCTACGGCGACGCCGAAGACCCCGAGCTATGGGAGCGATTGGACTTGACGGGACTCAGGGGCGTATTGCTGACCCTGCCCGACCTCGAGGCCAAGCTTCGGGCGGCCCGTGGCCTTAAGCAGCGGGGCTTTAGTGGAATCATTGCCGCTACCAGCTACCACCGCGAAGAAGACCCGATCCTGCTCGAGGCCGGCGTAACCCTCATCTCGCACCCCTTCGCCGAGGCCGGAGAACGGCTGGCCGAACGGGCTATGGGCCTGAACATTATCCCTGAGTCGGATGACCCCATGCTGGCCGACACGAGAACAGTCTGATTTAGGGGTGTTCTGCCAGCGTCCAGGCTTTCTTGCCTATGCCCGGAACCTTACTTACCACAAAACCGGCCGCTGCCAGGTCGCGCCGAAAACGTCCGGAAACCGAGTAGGTTGCCAGCCGTGCGCCACTACTGGCAGCTAAAAATAGCTTTTCCAGCACGCGGGGCTGCCAGGGCTCGGGGTTGACCCTGGGACTGAAGGGATCGAAATAGATGGCGCTGGCCCACCCCACTGGAAAAAGCGCAGCGGTGACGTCCTCGAAACGAACCTCGAGGCGTCCCCAGGGGCCCTTTAGGCAGAGTGAACCCTGCGGATGAGCCGGCCAGCGCTCTAGCAGGCTCGCCCATATCCGCTGGGATGGTGCCGAAAGGGGAAGCTCCACCGCGGACAGAATCCCGCGGGAAACCGGGAAGCCTTCGTAGCTGAGGTATTCCAGGTAGACCCCCCGGGCTAGACAGTTTTCCAGTGTGGCACGAAAATTAACCCCCAGGCCAAAGCCTATCTCCAGCACCCTGGGGGCCGGGTGCTGATGGGTCTGGGTCAGCTTCAGGTAAAGCTCGTTGGCCTGCATCCAGGCCCCATGCCGCGAGCTGTAGGCCTCGCCAAATACCGGGTGCACCAGGGTGAGCGAGCCATCCTGGGTTTGCAGGGGCTGGTAGGGCTTCAGCTCAGGTTTCAATCTCTACCTTCTGGGCTTCCTCTTGCATTAAGTTCCACAGCGCCTCTACGTGGCTGCGTTCGGTGCTTTCAGCCCCGATCGAGACCCGCACCACCCAACGCCCTTTCAGCAGGGCTGGGGTTAGGAAGGCCCGGCCCGAGCGGTTGACGCGGGCCACCCAGTTTTGCGTGTGCCGATCGAGCTGCTCGGGCGAGAGGTGGCCCGGATTGTAGCGCACACAGAGCGTCTGGAAGGGCACCGGGGCCAGCAGTTCCCAGCCGGGGGTCTGCCGCACCTGGGCCTCGAGCCACCTGGCATTGGCTATATCGCGCCGCAGGCGGGCTTGCAGTCCCTGAACCCCCTGGTCGCGCAGGGTGAACCAGAGTTTGAGGGCTCGGAAGCGCCGCCCCAGCGGGATGCCCCAGTCCTTGTAGTTTTTGACCTGTCCATCGGCGGCGGAGTGCAGGTAGGAGGGGTTGGTGGACATGGCCCGAATCAGGTGCTCCGGCTCGCGCACAAAGTATAGCGAGCAGTCGAAGGCCACCCCCAGCCACTTGTGGGGGTTGATGACAATGGAATCGGCCTGCTCGATGCCATCCCACAGGTGGCGGCACTCTGGCAGAATCATAGCCGAGCCGGCCATAGCAGCATCCACGTGCAGCCAGAGGCCATAACGCTGGCACAGCTCTGCGATTCCCCGCACTGGATCGATGGCGGTAGTGGTGGTGGTGCCCACCGTTGCCACCACCGCACAGGGCTTGCGGCCTTCGGCCAGGTCACGCTTTAGGCTGGCCTCGAGCTGATCTAGGCACATGGCGTGGTTTTCATCGGTTCCGATAAGGCGCAGGTTCTCGCGGCCAAAGCCCGCCAGCAGCACGGCCTTGGGTACGGAGCTATGGGCCTGATCGGAGGCGTAGACCGTTAGGGGTTGCGGCTCGGCCTGGAGCCCGCCCCGATCCTGGGACTGGCCGGTGGCCCACTCCCGGGCCGTAAGCAGCGCAACCAGCGTACCGCTGGAGGCGGTGTCCTGAATTACCCCTTGAAAATACTCGGGCAGGCCCAACATCTGCCGCAACCAGTCGGTCGTGACCTCCTCCAGCTCGGTCAGGGCAGGACTGGCCTGCCAGGTGATGCCGGTCTGGCCCAGCCCGGTGGCCACTAGGTCGGCCAGCACCGAAGATAGCGGAGCGTTAGAGGGAAACCAGGCAAAGAAATTCGGGCTTTGCCAGTGGGTCAAGCCGGGGAGAAGGGCCATGAGGTCTCGTTGCACTTCCTCAAAGCCAATCGCCTGCTGGGGCGGGGTGGGTGGAAACAGGGCTTTGACGGCCCCAGGCTGCACCTGCGCCATCACCGGCCTGGCCTCGAGCCCAGCCCGGTACCCGGCGATAAAGTCGATTAGCTGGTATCCCAAACGCCTGAACTCCTCGGGCGACATAACGCAAGAATAACTCGAGAAACGTCACACAACAGGTTAAAGCCAGGCTCAAGGTCAGTCCCAAGACCTCTTTAGTTCTCGCTCAAACTCCGGCCCATGACACAACCTAGCCTGCAAGCATGGTGCTAAGGCTACTGATGCCCGTTCTGCTTACATTGCTTACCCCCATCACGCTGGCCGCACCCACCATGGTGGAGGCGATTGTGCAGCTAGATGGGCCACAACTACCCAAAGGGCAAGCCCAGGCCGAGATCAAGCGCTTGCTCAAGGCCCACCTGGGCCAGATGCAAGGGCGGCTTAGCATCAAAGCCAGTAAGGGGTTCTGGGCCAGCCAAAGCTTTTTAGTGCGCTTACCGGAGTCGCAGCTTAACCGCCTAGCCCAGATTCCCGGCGTACGTCGGGTCTATCCAAACCGCCCGGTGCAGCTTAGCCAGCCCGTGGCCTCGGCCTTATCCAACCCAGCCGAGAGCGGAAGCAACTGGGCCTTGCAGCATATAGGCGCGCCCGGCCTGTGGGCGGCAGGAATGCGGGGTCAAGGCATCCGCATCGGCCACCTGGACACCGGTGTGGACGCATCCCACCCCGAGCTGCGCGGAAAAGTGGTGGCCTTCGCAGAGGTAGGCCCCGACGGCACACCCCGCCCCCACGAGCCCTACGACTCCTCACTGCACGGCACCTTTACCGCCGGCCTGCTGGTCGCCGACCATGTGGGTGTAGCCCCAGAGGCACGCCTGGTCTCGGCCCTGGTTCTGCCGGGCGGCTACGGTACCTTAGCCCAGGTACTGGGCGGCCTGGACTGGGTGCTCGAGCAAAACGTGCAGATCGTTTCCATGTCTTTGGGCCTCGAGGGAGTCTGGAGCGAGTTCGTGCCGGTGATCGAACGCATGAAACAGATGGGGGTGTTGCCGGTATTCGCCATCGGCAACTCAGGTGGAACCCCAGCCTCACCCGGCAACATACCAGGCGTCCTGGGGGTAGGGGCCATCAACCCTGCCAACCAAGTAGCGGGCTTCAGTAGCCGTGGTGAGGTGCGCTGGGGTGCGCCCTATCACACCGTTGTGAGCAAGCCCGACCTGGTCGCCCCAGGGGTGGATGTGCGCTCTACCGTTCCTGGGGGACGCTATATGGCTATGAGTGGAACCTCAGTCAGCACCGCCATCGCTGCTGGAGGTGCAGCCTTGCTAATGTCCGGGGGCTTCAAGGCCGAGCAGGTACGGCAGGCCCTTCTGCATACAGCCTTACCTTTACCGTCGGCGGGCAGTGGCAGGGGACTGATCCGGCTGACGGAAGCGCTGGCTGCGCTAAGGCCCACCCCACCTAGCCCACAGGTGAGCCCACCCACCCCCCGAAAAACCGCTCTCCTGGTGGTCGAGGTCTCCGAGGCAGAGGCAGCGAAAAAGGCCCTGGAGGGTCTGGGTTTTGGCATCACCTTGCTGCAGGCCAGCCCCGAAAGACGGCCAGAAGCTGGAAAAGTGGCGGAATACCCGCTGGTGATCTGGGTTCTACCGCCCGACTGGAGCAACCACTGGCCGGAGAGCCAGCGCAAGATGCTGCGCTCCTACGTAGAGCAAGGCGGCAGGCTCATGCTCATCGCTAGTAGCCCCAACCAGCAGCCCCTGGCCGAGTCCAGCACCTTTGGCAAGGGCAAGGCCAGCTTTGTCAGCGGCGACTTGGGCCGCATGGGCCTCGAGCAGCAAGCACAAGTTCTGCAAAACCTCATCCAGCAGCTCCTGCGCTAGCCGACTAGCCCGGTTTGGTTGAGCCAGGAAGACCGGCGTGGAGGCCCTTTTTGTGTAAATATTCACGATATAAAAGTTTGTGAATATCTTCCTTGCTAATACTTAGCCACCCTGCTGGGCTTTTCACAGCCTGCGCGTTAGCATACAGACATGAAAATTGAAGCCGCTGAACTGCGCCTTATATCCCTGCCGCTTAAGTTTCGCTTTGAGACTTCTTTTGGGGTGCAGACCGAGCGCCACCTCATCATCTTGACGCTCTACGGCGAAGGCCTCGAGGGCTACGCCGAGACCGTGATGGAGTTCACGCCCCACTACCGCGAAGAGACCATCCCTGGGGCCTGGGCCCTGCTGGAAGAGCTTTTGATTCCCAAGGTGCTGGGCAAAGACCTCGCCAACCCCGAACAGCTATGGGGCGAGATAGCCGGTTTCAGAGGCAACAAGATGGCCAAAGCTGCCCTGGAGATGGCCTTCTGGGACCTGTGGTGCAAGAGCCTGGGGCAGCCGCTCTGGAAGGTGCTGGGGGGTGTGCGCAGCGAGATTCCGGTGGGCATCAGCCTTGGCATAGAACCTAGTCTCGAGGCCACCCTGGAGAAGGTGGGCTGGGGGCTGGCCCAGGGTTACCGGCGCATCAAGCTGAAAATAAAGCCTGGCTGGGACGTCAAGCCGGTGATGGCGGTGCGCGAAGCCTACCCCGAGGCCAACCTCACCGTGGACGCCAATTCGGCTTACAACCTGAGCGATATCGCCACCTTCAAGGCCTTGGACGCGGCTGGACTCGACTACATCGAACAGCCCCTGGCCTTCGATGACATCCTAGACCACGCCAAGCTGCAGGCCGCCATCGCCACCTCCATCTGCCTGGACGAGTCCATCACCTCACCCGAGGACGCCCGCAAAGCCCTGGAAGTCGGGGCCGGGCGGGTGATTAACCTCAAGCCGGGGCGGGTGGGCGGTATCCTGGCCAGCCGCAAGGTTCACGACATCACCCAGAGCTTTGGCCTGCCGGTCTGGATGGGCGGGATGCTGGAGGCCGGGATTGGCCGGGCCGCCAACATCCACGTGGCCACCCTACCCATGTTCACTAAGCCCGGTGATACCAGCAGCGCCAGCCGCTACTGGCAGGAGGACATCATCGAGGAGGCCCTTGAGGTCAAAAGCGGCTTGATGCCCGTACCCCAGGGGCCGGGCCTGGGCGTCACGCTCAAACGCGACCTAATCCAAAGCCTGACCGAGAAATCGGCCTACGTGACCTGCAGCAGCTAAGCCTCCCCGCAGCTTATGGACGTGGTGATTCGCGAGCTACACCAACCCGAGGAAATAGCCCAGATTCCCCGGCTCGAGCAGGCCATCTGGAACGACCCCGCGACCATCCGCCGGGGGACCCTTATGGCCTTGGTGCACGAGGGGGCCCTGCTGGCGGGTGCATATTTGCTCGAGGGCTCTAACGAACGCTTGGTGGGCTTTGTCTTCGGCTTCCCTACCAACCGCCCGAGCGAACACCACTCCCATATGACCGGGGTTCTGCCGGAGTTTCAGAACCGACAGATCGGACTACTCCTGAAGCGTTACCAACGCGACTGGGCCATAAGCAGGGGCTACGAACGGGTGGTCTGGACCTTCGACCCCTTGCGGGGCGCCAACGCCCACTTCAACCTGCACAAGCTAGGGGCTACCTTCAACCGCTACATCCCCAACTGCTATGGCCCCATGGGCGGCATCAACGCAGGCGCACCTTCCGACCGGGCCTACGCGGTGTGGGAGCTGCGCTTGCCTAGGGTTTTTCAGCGCATCTATAGTCCGCCCCCGCTCTTCGACCCCACGGGCCTACCCCAGGCCAACCTCGTTGAGGGGCAGATGCCGGTGGGGCTTGAGCTGTCCCTAACAGAAAAGCACATCCTGGTGCAAATCCCTGAGGACTGGGGCCAAATTCTGCAAACCAACCCTCCCCTAGCCCAAGCATGGCGCGCCCACAGCCGGGAGGTGTTCACGCACTACTTCCAGCAGGGCTACCGGGCGGTAGAGTTCGTGCGAAACCCCAGCCGCTACGTGCTGGAGCGAGAACCCTGAGAAAGGCACTAGGGGGAAGCCTTGGTTCTTAGGCCTGAGATATGGACCGCTGAGGTGGTGTATGTGGGGTTCGGCACCCCCATGCGGGAGGGCGGCCTGGTGGTGGTGGGCCAACAGGTGGCTGCGGTAGGCCCGCTAAGCGAACTGCGCTCAAACTATCCAGAAGCGCCGCTGGTGCACAAAGGCAAAGCCCTCACGCCACCGGTGGTGAACGCCCACACCCACCTAGATCTGTCTATGGTTCCCTACTTCCGCGGGAGCTATAGCAGCTTCATCCAGCACGTGATCGACCACAGTGCGCTGCGCACCCAGGAGGCCGCTCAACGGGGCCTGCACGAACTTCAGGCGCTGGCTGTGGGCGGCTTTGGCGACATCGTGCACAAGCCCGAGGTGCTGGCCTGGCTGTTGGAGCACAGCCCCCTGCCCGGCGTGGCCTACCTCGAGGTCATCAACCGAGACCCCACCCAGGCCGATGCGGTGGTTAGCCGACTGGCCCATCAGCTATCCGAGTGGCGCCGTCTTGGTAGCCGGCTAAAGGTAGGCCTTTCCCCCCACACGCCCTACAATGTGAGCGCGGCTTTGCTCAAAAAGCTGGTGGAGGTCGCCCGGCTGGAGGGCTTCCCCTTGCAGATGCACGTGGCCGAAAGCCCCGAGGAAACCGAGCTGATGACCCAGGGCTGCGGGGCTCTGCAAGAGATACCTCGGCGGTATGGCCTGCCCGCCTATCGGGACTGGCCCGGCCTCACCCCTGTGCGTTACCTGGCCGAACTGGGTGTGCTGGGGCCACACCTGACCATTGTGCACGGGGTACAGGTTGACGAAGAGGAGGTGCAGATGCTGGCCCAGTCGGGAACCCGCCTGGTTTCCTGCCCGCGCAGCAACGAGGGCCTGGCCTGTGGTGCGCTGCCCTGGGCGCTGTACCTGAAGCATCGGCTCGAGCCCGCCCTGGGCACCGACTCAAAGAGCAGCAGCCCCGACCTGGACGTGCGCAATGAGGCGCTTTTCCTATGGGAGCAGGTAGACCCTAGGGTTTTGGTACGGGCTGCCACCCGCAACGGCTACCGGGTGCTGGGCCTAAATACCCCTCGCATCACCCGCGGAACACCGGTTTCCCAAGTACAATCCTGGTAGTGAGCACGGCGGCTATAAAACACCGCACAAAGCCCCACTATGCAGATTGGTTCACTCATCGTCTATAGTGCATTCGTCGGAGCCCTAACCGGCGTTTTTGCGACAGGGTTTGTATTTGTTTTACAGCTCATCGAGCGCTATTTGCTGGGTGAAACCCTGGGCTACTTGCCACCTGGCCTGCCTGGCGAGGGGGGTCTGTCCCAGGTTTTTCGTGGGCCTACCTTCTGGTGGCTGGCCCTGCTGCTGCCCCTGGCCTTCGCAGCCTCGAGCTACCTGGGCTCAGGCCGGGGGCTGGGCTGGCTCTTAGCGGCCTACCGCGCGGGCCAGCCGGTACGGGCGCTCGAGTATTTTCGTGGCATTATCGGCTCGCTGGTTCAGCTTGGGGCAGGCTCACCCCTGGGTCGCGAAGGGCCTATGGCTGCCCTGGGCTTGTGGGTAGGCAGCGTGTTGGGGCGACGCATCCCGTTGGGGGAGTCGAGCCGGTTCCTGCCCTTTGCAGGGATAGCAGCGGGGTTCGCCGCGGCCTTTCATGCGCCCATGGCCGGCGCCCTGCTGGCCAGCGAGATCGTCTATCGGGGGCTGGCCCTCGAGGTCGGTGCCCTGGCCCCAGCACTGATCGGGGCCCTGGCCGGTTTTACCGTGTATGGGCTTTTTCATGGCTACGGGCCGCTGCTCGAGCTGCCCCCAGGGCCACTGGAATGGCCCCAGCTTTTCTTTGGCCTGACCATCGGCCTGGTGTGTGCTGGGGTGGGTACGCTCTGGCTCGAGTCCGAGCGGGTATTGCAGCGCTACCTACGGGCTCTGGGGTTCGGCCTACGTCACACTCTATTTGGCCTGATGCTGGCAGTAGTGTTGTTGCTCATGCCGGAGGCCATCGGTAATGGCCTGCCCTGGGTGCAGCTAGGCACCTCCCCCATCCTGACCCTACCTTTTTTGGGAACGCTGTTCCTGGTGCAGCTAGCCTTGCTGATCCTAGCCGGCGGTGTGCGGGCCTATGGCGGCCAGCTCACCCCGGCCTTGGCCCTAGGTGGCCTCAGCGGGCTTATCCTGGCCCAACTCCTAAGCGACGTTTTCCCTTCCATCGCCCCTTCACCCCAGGCCGCCGCACTGGTGGGCATGGCCTCGCTTCTGGCCGGCATAGCCCGTGCTCCCTTCGCCGCAGTGGTCCTGGTGGGCGAGATGGGCGGGTACAGTCTGCTGCCGCTGACGCTTCTGGGCGCGTTTGCCGCCTATACCTTCACCAGCCCGCGCGGGAGTTTGGAGAGCGTGGAGATCAACCGAGGTAAGGAAGTGCCAGCGGGACCTCCGCCTGAAAGCGCTCCGCAAACTTTACCCAAGCCTCTGCCCCCAACCTCGAGCGATTCGCCCTAAAGGCCTCCAAGCTGTACTCCCATTGGTAAAAGTCGCGGTAAAAGCAGAACACCTGTTCAGCCACCGCCTGGCCCTCCTCACCCACGTCCACATACACTGCTGGCCGGGGGATATCGCTGCGGTAGTAGTGCAGCATCCGCACATGTTGGCGGTACGGCTCCCCCACCAGCTTGGGAATGCGGCAGAACTTGAGGGCTGAGAGGGTGGCCCAGTAGGTGGCCCGGTGGTCGGGGTGGACGTCTAAAGGGTTCCAGGTAATCACCACATCGGGCTTCCAAGCCGCTATCACCCGGGCGATGGCCAGGGCTTCTTCGCGGCCTCCGGTCAGGCTCGAGTCGGCAAAGTCGAGAAATTGTGCCTCTGCACCGATCATTCGAGCCACGGTACGCCCGTGCTCCTCGCGGATACGCGCAACTTCTGTAGGGGACATCTCGCCGAACTGGCTGGCCAGCTCCCCTCGAGTAAGCCAGAGGATCCTAGCTGCGTCGCCCCGCATAACATGCTTGGCCAAGGTACCACTAACGCCTATTTCATCGTCTGGATGTGAAAAGATGGCTAGCAAACGCACGGAGAAGAGTATATCGCTAAAACTTGACGCCCCTAATACGGCCATGTACACTCAACCTTGCTTTGGAGTGGTGCCCGAGTGGTTGAAGGGGCACGCCTGGAGAGCGTGTATACGGATTCTCCGTATCGAGGGTTCGAATCCCTCCCACTCCGCCAGGAGGGCCTTTTCAGGCCTCGAAGGCCGGAACGGGTCCCGTCTTATCTACCCCTGCAAGCGACAGAGAAGGCCCGGCATACCACCAACATCGGCCAGGGGGAGACAGGTAACCCCCCTGGCTCGAGCGGCCAGAGGTGTCACATCTCCCAGCTCAAACCGACCTGCCAGGGGGTCTATGGGTCTAAGGCCAGTTCCTCGTAGGGCAGCTTCAGGTAGTCGGCCAGTACTTCCACCACCAGCTCGTGGTCTTCGCGCTGGGGCAGCCCCGAAACCGTAATGGCCCCGATGCACCCCACCCCCTGCACGAAGATGGGAAAGCTCCCCCCCTGGGCGGCATACTCGTGGGCAGCCAGTCCACGCTCCTCGAGGCTGCTCTCCTTCTGCTTAAGCGAGAGGCCCACCGCATAGGAACTGCGGTGAAAGCGCTGTACCACGTTGCGCTTGCGCCGAATGCAATCGGCGTGGTCGGGGGTAGTACCCGGCATGGCGTAGTAAAAGATAGGCTGGGTGAAAAAGCTGATGTCCATGGCAATCGCGCTGTGAAGGCGGTCGGCGGTCTCCTTGAGCCGCTGTCCCAGCTTCCAGGCCACCTCTGCATCAAAGCGCTCAAAGCGCAAGCGGGCCTCCTGTTCGGCAATAACTTGCAGGTCCTGTTCTATATTCATACCTGACCCTCCAAAGCAACCTCTCGGCGCTCGAGCGCGCTTATATGGGCGGCCTCGAGCAGCTCCATCAGCCGCACGGCCTGCTCAGGCGGCACCGGGTTGGGCCCTTGGCCCCGAATAGCGTCCCGCACCCCCTCGTAGTAACGCCGATAATCGCCAGCTTCGACAAAAATTGGCTCCGGGGGCTGCTTGAACCGGTAGAGCCAGGCCTCGCTTCCCTCAGGCTGCCAGCCCGGCGCACCCGGACGCAGCCCCTCTTTGAGGGCTTTTTCCTGGGAATCCAGGCCGTGCAGCACCAGGCTCCCCTGGGTTCCGTGCACCACAAAGCGAGGGCTGCCCCCCGGTACTAGGGCGCTAGCGTGCAGCACCACCCGCAGCCTCGAGTAGCGCAGCAGCACGTGAAAGTAATCGGGGGCCTGGGCGCCCTGCCGCTGTCTGCCGATATCAGCGAAGACAGCCTCCGGCCAGCCGAAAAGCAGCAGGGCCTGGTCGGCCAGGTGGGGCCCTAGATCGTACCAGATGCCGCTACCGGGGCCCGCCTGCTCGCGCCAGTGGTCCTGCACCTCCGGGCGGTAGCGGTCAAAGTGCGACTCGAAGTAGACCACCTCCCCCAGGCTACCGGCTTCCACAATTCTGCGCAGGGCCAGAAAATCGCCGTCCCATCGACGGTTTTGAAAGACAGAGAGCATCCGTCCCCGGGCTTCGGCCAGCTCGGCCAGGGTGCGGGCCTGGTGGGCATTGAGGGTAAAGGGCTTGTCCACCACCACATGCTTGCCCGCTTCCAGGGCGCGCCGCGTCAGCTCGAAATGGGTGGGGTTGGGGGTGGCAATCACCACCAGGTCAATTGCCGGGCTGGTGATAACCTCCTCGAAGGTAGTGCTCACCCAAACTTCGGGCCAGTCGGCACGCACTTTTGTGGGCTGGCTGCTTTGGATGGTCACCAGGTGCAGGCCTGGCACAGCCTGAATCAGCGGTGCATGAAAAACCTTTCCAGCCGTACCGTAGCCAATGAGTGCAACGTGAATGGGTAGGTTCATATCACCTCTTCTGCTCGAGCCCTCACAAACTAGCCTACTCACCTAACCCCTTTTTTAAGCGAGCAGGCGAAGCACGGCTTTCGCTTTAGCAGCAGGGTAAGGTGGTCACTTGGGCCTGCGCACCAGCCGGTGTATGCTTTGCATGTTGGCATGAGCACTACCGCACCCAAACCCCGGCTGGTAAGCCCCAACTTCATTACCGAAATCATCGAGGAGGACCTGCAAACAGGCCGCTATCAGAAGATAGTGACGCGCTTTCCCCCTGAGCCCAATGGCTATGCCCATCTAGGACACGCCATCGCCAGCTACATTGACTTTGGCATTGCCCAAGATTACGGGGGAGAGTGCCGCTTGCGTATGGACGACACCAACCCTGAGACCGAGCGGGCGGAGTATGTCGAGGCCTTGATCGCCGACATGCGCTGGCTGGGTTGGGACTGGGGGCCTAAGGTTAGCTACGCCTCCGACTACTTCGAAGAGCTCTACCAGATGGCCGAGCGGCTCATTCTAAAGGGCCTGGCCTATGTGGACAGCGTCTCTCCCGAGGAAATGGCTCGCTTACGCGGCACAGTGGAAAAGCCCGGTACCCCCAGCCCCTACCGCGACCGCAGCGCAGAGGAGAACCTGGATCTGTTCCGGCGCATGCGGGCTGGAGAGTTCCCCAACGGCGCCCACGTACTCCGGGCCAAGATAGACCTCTCGAGCCCCAACATGAAGCTGCGCGACCCGGTGCTGTACCGCATCGTTCACGCCGAGCATTACCGCACCGGCCACAAGTGGTGCATCTACCCTTCCTACGACTTCGCCCAAGCCACCACCGACGCCCTGGACGGTGTCACCCACAGCCTGTGTAGCCTCGAGTTCGCGGACAACCGGGCCATTTACGACTGGCTGATGGACCACCTGTGGGGTGAGCCACCCCTCCACCAAACCCCCCGCCCACGGCAGTATGAGTTTGGCCGTCGGAGCCTCGAGTACACCGTGGTCTCCAAGCGTAAGCTGCGCAAGCTGGTAGAAGGGGGCTACGTGCGGGGCTGGGATGACCCCCGGCTACCCACGCTGGCCGGGCAGCGGCGCCGAGGGGTGCGGCCCCAGGCCATCCGGCGCTTTGCGGGACAGGTGGGCATATCGCGCACCAACCGCACGGTGGACATCGCCCTGTTGGAAGGGGCCATTCGTGACGACCTGAACACCACCGCGCCGCGGGTCATGGCGGTGCTGCGCCCCCTCAAGGTTGTACTGACCAACCTAACCGAGCCTATACGCGTTACCCTGCCCTACTGGCCACACGATGTGATAAAGGGGTCTCCCGACGGTTTGCTGCCCCTGCCTGATGGGCGACGGGTCCGACCCGAGGAGGCCGTGCGCCAGATGACCCTAACCCGTGAAATTTACATCGAGGCCGACGACTTTTCCCTCGAGCCGCCCAAAGGCTTCAAACGCTTGACCCTAGGCGGCACGGTACGTCTGAAAATGGCCGGGGTGATTCGCTGTGACAGCTATAAAACCGATGAAAACGGCCAGGTGACCGAGCTTCACTGCACCCTCCTGTCAGAGGGGGCCAAAGCCGCCGGGGTGATTCACTGGGTGAGTGCGAGCGAGGCCGTGAAGGCCGAGTTTCGTCTCTACGACCGACTTTTTACTGTACTGCATCCCGAAGCCGAGCCCAAGGAGCACGAAGAAGAGCAGGAGACCCCCGAGGATCAGGACTTCCTTCGCTTCATAAACCCCAAAAGCCTCGAGGTTCTACACGGCTATATCGAACCCAGCGTGTTGTCGGATCCCAAGGATACCCGCTACCAGCTCGAGCGCAACGGGTATTTCTGGCAAGACCCTGTCGACTCCAGACCAGAGGCCTTGGTCTTCAACCGCATTGTAACCCTAAAGAACACCTGGGCGCCTGCTGGCGCACATGACCAAGAGGCTAAGCGCACCAGCAGGGCCAGAACCCCAAAAGTCTCTAGCCCCGCCACAACCCATACCCAAGCGCAACTGACCCCCGCACAGGAGTCTATCCTGCAGTCCTTTGTGGCCCAAGGCGTTCAGGAGGCTGAGGCGCGCGTCCTGGCACGCGAGCCTCAGCTAGCTGAATTTTTGCTGCAGGCCGCCCAGTCGGCGCCCTTGTCAACGTTGGCCCACTGGGTCGTCAACGACCTGGGGGCTGCCCTGCGCGCAGGCGAGTGCAAAATTACCCCTGCTGGGCTGGCCGGGCTGGTAAGGCTGCTCGAGACAGGGGAAATTAATACCCGCATCACCAAGGATGTTCTAGCCGAGGCCCTGCGAACGGGCGAAAACCCGGTGGAAATCGTCCAGAAAAGGGGGCTGAGGCAGGTCAGCGAGCCGAGGGTCCTCGAGCCCATTGTGGAGCGCGTCCTAAGTGCAAACCCCGACAAAGTGGCGGCCTATCGGGATGGCAAAACCGGCCTGCTGGGGTTTTTTGTGGGCCAGGTCATGCGCGAGACCCAGGGGCAGGCCGACCCTAGGCGGGTGCAGGAGCTGATAAGCAGTAGGCTGAACCAAGCAGGTTAGTGAGTCGGGATTAGAAGCTGGTCTGCAACCTTTCAAAGCATGGCCTAACGACAGGGTACTATTTTACTATTTCTAGTTCTAGAAGTTTAGCTCAAAACGGTCTAGCTTACCTAGAATGAGCACAGAGGCCACCGCAACTGCCGTCAGGATGATCAGCACTAAAGACAGACCTACGTAGCGCAGGTCGGCCATTTCGCTCTCGACCTCGATGGCCCTCGGGCGTAGGGCCAGGTACAACAGCCAGGTAACCATGATCGCAAGAACCGTGAAGATGATAATAAAAAGCACTTTTTCCCTCCTAAACCCCTTGCTGGTTAGCACATACACCAGGCTTCCAGCGAGGTTTGCAAACTCACCCCTAAGCCTACCAAACCTAGGCCATGGGTGGGTACCCCTTGGCGCTCACACTCCCCTAGGCTCCCAAGCGAAGGCAGAGGCGCTGGGAGTTTCCCTGGGGGGCATAGGACATGTATCAAACCCAGGCCAGAGCACCACCTCGAACCACCAGCCTCCCCTCAGGGAAGCCCCTTCGGCCACTTGTTACGCTAAGCAGACCAGTCCAGTGCTCCGCTGAAAGGTGTGGCCTGAGGCGTCGAGGCTCAGTGCGAATTGGCCCTGCAAACCAAGAAAAAACCTTCCTACCGCCAGCGGCAGGAACAGGGCGCTCTAGCTTCGTATTATCTAGTTATCCGAGTTATGATGGTAAGGCTGTGCGCTATCTAATCGTCTCCGACATACACGGCAACTGGCCTGCCCTCGAGGCGGTCCTCAGGGAAGCCCGCAACTACGACCAGGTGCTCTTTCTGGGCGACGCGGTTGGTTACTACCCCGACGCTGATCGGGTGTTGGACTGGCTGCGCTCGGTAAATGCTACCGGGGTGATGGGCAACCACGATATCTGGCTGCTGGAAATCAAGTCTATGCAGATCGAAGGTTCGGTGTTGGAAATTCTCGCCTGGCAAGCCGAACGCATCAGCCCTGAAAACCGAGAGTACCTATCCAGACTGCCCTGGACCACCGAAGTGGAGGGCGCCCTCCTGGTGCACGGCAGCCCCCTCGATCCTTTAGCCTATCTGGAAGAGATTGAACAAGCCCGGGATGTTTTCGCGAAAGTTAGGTACCGCTGGATCTTTCACGGGCACACCCATCTAGCTGGAAGTTACTTGTCCCTAGACACCCCCACAGGCCGCAACATCTCCGAGGGCAGCACGTCAGAGCGCTGGGTACGCTACAATCGCTACGCCCACGGAGGAGAGCTCATCGTTGCTCCTAAGGCCCGCGCCATCGTGAACCCAGGCTCTACTGGTCAACCTCGAGACGGCGTGGTTGGTGCTGCTTACGCCATCTGGGACTCCAAAGAAGACACCGTAGAGTTTTACCGTGCTAAGTACAACCTCGAGCATGTGCTGGACCGGCTGCACCGCGAGCGATTTCCCATGTGGCTCTACGAGCGGCTGGTGCTGGGCAAGTAGCGAAAAACGCCATGCAGATTCTTGGACACCAAGCTATCCTCGAGCTGCTGCCCAAGCTACAGGCGCAGACTTTTTTGTTCACCGGGCCGGAAGGCGTAGGGCGTCGGCAGGTAGCCCGCTGGTTTACGGCGGGCCTCAACTGCGAACGGGGCTTTCCCCCTTGTGGCCGGTGCGCTTCGTGCCGACTAGAACCACATCCTGACTACCTGGAAGTTACCCCTGAACAGGAGACCAAATCAGGCCGCAAAGCCCGCCTAGCCCAGATTCGTCTTGAACAGATCGTCCCTCGCGAGGGTAGCGAGGAGCAAAGCCTGTTGGATTGGATTTCTACCTATCCCCGCTTCAATATCAAAGTGGCAGTGATAGACGGTGCCCACTTCCTAGGGGAAGCCGCTGCAAACGCGCTGTTAAAGGTTCTGGAGGAACCACCCTCTTATGCCCGCATCATTCTGATTGCCCCCAGCCGCGAGACGGTGCTTCCGACGCTGGTGAGCCGAAGCCTCGAGGTGGGCTTCACGCCGGTACCCGAGGCTCTTTTGCACACCCTAACTACCGATCCTGAGGTACTGGCTTTCGCCCAGGGCGCTCCTGGCCGCGTTCAATGGGCCCTAGAGCACCCTGCCGAGTTCAACCGGCTGGTCAGTCGCGCCCAGGGCCTGCTGGAGGCGCTGCCCAAGGGGCCTGCCCAGACCCTCGAGGCCCTGCGGCCGCTCAGCGAAGTAGAGGAGGCCCTTCCCTACCTGGGGCGACATCTGAGGCAACTCTTCCCGGTCGAAGAGCCAGCCTACCAAGCGGCCCTCGAGATCCTCACACGCGCGCAGGAGGCCCACGCAGCCTACGTTGGCGAAGACCTAGTCCAAACCTGGTTGGCCCTTAGGCTCTCACAGCTCTGGATTTCTCAGCGCATCCTGCCTTAGGCTAAGGGTGGATTGCGGGCACTTGGCAATCCATTGAGCGCAGTGGTTTACGGGCCGTTTCCTGCCCTTAGGGCCCTTCAGCGGAGGTTTACATGGAATGTGTAGGCGTGCGGTTTACGCACGGCCCCAAAATCTACGATTACCGTTTTAGCAACCAAGCTCCGCCTTTAGACAGTTGGGTGGTAGTAAAGACCGCACGCGGGCTCGAGTTGGCTAAGGTACGCACCGGACCCCGCATGGGACGGGCCGAGGGTGAGATTCTTCGTCTGGCTACCCCGGCAGACCTGGAACAGTACAGCAGGCTAAAACAGCGGGCCGAGGAGGTATTCTGGTGGCTCAAAGCGCGCCTGCGCCGGGAGGGGGTTAGGGCCAAGCTTCTAGGCTGCAACTTCACCCTAGATGGAAATCACATCTCGGTGCAGTACGCGGCTGAGGAGCGCATTGACCTGCGGCGCTGGGTCAGTGAACTCAACAAACTGGCTAGGGCTCGAGTGGAGTTCGTAGCACTAGGGCCCCGTGACCAAACCGCCCATCTAGGAACCCTAGGGGCCTGCGGTATGGAATCGTGTTGCTCAAAATGGCTGCAGGATTTCACTCAGGTCTCCATTAAAATGGCCCGTGACCAACAGCTTCCTCTATCGCCTGAAAAAATTTCAGGCCCCTGTGGACGCTTGCTCTGCTGCTTGCAATACGAACACGAGCAGTACCAGGAGCTGTTGGCCGAACTGCCCCGCAAAAATAGCAAAGTTTGCAGCCTCAAGGGCATCTGTGGCAAGGTTGCCAAGCTCAATCCCCTAGCCGGAACGGTGGAGCTGGTCACCGAGGAAGGTGGCACTGTAACACTTCACAAAAGCGAGCTGTGGCAGGATTGACAGCAGCCGTACCCTGAAGGGTGTGGGCTAAGCCCCGCGCGCCCTGAACAGGGCGTTTAACTGCGGGATTGGGTTTACTGTTGAGGCACTCTAGCCCCATGATAAGCCCAGCGAACCGCCAAAGGGTACCACGAATATATCGCCCCGTAGCTTCGGGCCAGCAGGTTTGCACCAGCCCGCGACTGTAAAACCGCACCCTAGAGCATGGCTGAGCCTAGGTACTTCGGGCTCAAGGCTGGTGGGCTGTGCAGGAGTCGAACCTGCAACCCACTGATTAAGAGAAGCTAAAAAGCCCTTCGGCTTCATACGCCTAAGTGCGTGAACATCGTTTTTTATCGCAAAAACAGTGAGTGTGTTTCCGGTTATGTTCGGCTGTTTTCGACCCCATAAACCGTAAAATCACCGTAAAACCGTAGTACGGTTTGTGCGAATGTGTGCGGGTTCTTGCGGTATAGTGGAAAAAGAACCCCCTGGCCTGAACCAGGGAGCGCCCCGCTCGAGAGGCTGCCCTGATTCTACACCGTGCCACGGGGTGAGGTGCACCGTGGCCGAGCTTTTTACCCACCCTGAACAAGAGGACTACCTGAAGGGCCGCTATCTGTGGGAGTTGTGGAGCGCCCTACTCGAGCACGCCCCCCACTGCCTGGCCTACCTTCGAGACCACGGTGTGGAGGCCTGGCTCGAGCACTACGGGCTGCCCGAGAGGTTGCGCGATTGGGCTAAGGACTACCACGCTCACCCTGAGGATTATGTGCCCCTGGGCTGGGACTGGGGGGACTCCCCGCCGTCTACAGTGCGGCTGGTCTGGCACTGGGAGCCCTTCCCTGAGTACGACCCTACCCAGATGCCCCCTCACCACTGGCGTAAGCGGGCTATAGCCTGGTTGGACCGCTACATGCAGGGTGTGGAGGCCGCATATGAAAAGGCAGGCTGGTGCCGGGTGCGGGTGAAGTACAACCCTGAGCACTTTGTGTGGTTAGCGCTGCGCCTCGAAGGGCTTAGCTGGAAGAAGATAGCCGATGACGCAAAGCCGCCACGAGGTGAGGATGCTATCAGGAAGTCTGTGGGGCGCTTGGCAAACCTTCTTGGGGTGGACATTTGACGCGACAGCAAATGTCCTCCCCTAAGCGCTGATTAGCGCGGCACCATGCGGGATGTATGGAAAACATCCCGCTGCTTATGACTATCCCGGAACTGCACAGGCTTATCGGTAGAGAGCGAATCGGGCGTGATGCCCTATACCAGCTAGCCCGCAAGCACGGCGTGAGGCTGGGTAAAAAGCTGCTCATCCCCCGCCGTGTGGTGCTGGCCCTACTCGAGGGCCGTCTGGACGAGCTCGAGGCTAGAAACCCCGCCGGGGCTGGCGGGGAGCGTTAGGGGGTGTGCTGTGAATATCCCCGACGACATTCTACACGCCCGGCTTACCTTCCTCTCCCACTTCCCCCTTGAGCAACGGAGCACCGCCAACAACTTCCTGCTTCAAGCCGTCCGCGCCGGGTGCAACGAGCCTAACCAGGTGGTGGGCTACGCCCTCGAAACAGCGCGCCGCCGTTGCCACCTCGAGGCCGCGCAAACCCTGTCGCTGCTCTCCCACCTTGACCCCGAGGCCCTGTTAGCCGGGGCACGCTGGGCTTTGTGGTGGGAGAGTCTGTCCCCCGAGGAGAAACGCCGTTTTCGGGAGGAGCGGGCTGAGGAAGCCATAGCGCGCTGGATGGCAAACCAGCCCCCAACCGAGAAACAGCTACGCTACCTCGCCAGTCTGGGCTACCGTGGCCCGACACCCGCTAATCGGCTCGAGGCTTCCCGGCTGATTGACGAGCTTGTGAAGGGGGTGCGCCATGCCTAGCCCCCTACAAGCCGCCCTCGAGTACGCCCGGCTGGGGTATGCGGTGCTGCCCCTGCTGCCCGGTGAGAAGCGCCCACACAGCCGGTTGGCCCCTAACGGGTTGACGAACGCCACCCCTGACCCCGAGGTGTTGCGCCGCTGGTGGCAGGCTGTACCCACCGCCGGGGTGGGTATCCTGCCCCCCGAGCAGGTGTTGGTGCTGGACTTTGACGCGCCCGAGGTGTGGGAGCAGCTGCGGGTTGAATACCCCGAGCTAGCCACAGCCCCCCGGCAAAGGAGCCCTCGGGGTGGGGTGCACGTCTTCCTGAAGCTGCCTCAGGGGTTGGTAGGAACCTTAAGCGCGACTACCAAAAAGCTGGATGGCGTTGACCTGCGCGGGCTGGGCAAAGCGTACCTTGCGGCTGCTCCTACCGAGCTACCAAACGGTGGCTATACCTGGGAAGTACCCCTGCTACCCCCGGCTGACCTACCCCTGCCCCCCGAGGGGGTGCTAAAGCGCCTGCTGCCCGAGCCCCCACCCCCACCACCTGAGTACCAGCCCGCGAGCTTCCGGGGTGTGGAGGGCGACAAGCTGACCCGCCGCTTGGAAGGGTTCTTGCGCTGGGCCTGTGAGCGGGTAGCCAGTACCCCCGAGGGGCAACGCCATAACACCCTACTCTCCCATGCCCGGCTGATAGGGGGCTATGTTCACCTGGGGCTCGACTTCGAGCAGGCTGTAGCTGCCCTGGCTGCGGCTGGGGTGCAGGCCGGGTTACCCCACCCCGAGGCCGAGGCCACCGCACGGGACGGGCTGAGGTACGGGCTGGATGCGCCGTTGGAACTGCCCGCTGAGGAGCGGGGTAGGGTGAGCGCTGGGGGCCTCTCCTATGTGTCAAAACACGTCAACTACTACGACCCCCACAAGGGGGACGCTACCGGGGAAGACCCCACCTGCCCTCTGGATGGGCGCACCGGTGGGGGGCAGGTGATGGGGCAACCCCGCTACAAGGTGGAGCGCGGGCAGATCTGGGCTGCCAAGGTAGAGGGCCGGGGTGAGTCGCAGGGTGTGGCCTACTGGCCCCTGTGCAACTTCGCGGCTGTGATTGAGCGCGAGATAGTCGCTACGGATGGGCTCGAGGCCGAGACCCTGTTTGAACTTCGGGGCTACACCTCCACAGGTCGTGCGCTGCCCGTGGCCCTGGTGAGGTCGGGCGAGTTTTCCGGCATGAACTGGGTGGCCCGGCACTGGGGGGCTGAGGCGGTGGTGCTGCCCGGTCAGGCCAGCCGGGATCACCTGCGGGCCGCCATTCAGTTTTTGAGCCTGAGCGAGGGGCGCATCCGCCGCGCTACCGTGTACCGGCATCTGGGTTGGACGAAGACAGCGGACGGCTGGGTGTACCTGCACGCGGGGGGTGGCATCGGAGCGAAGGGAAGCGTGACCGGGCTCGAGGTACAGCTTGGGAAAGTATTTGAGAACTTCACCCTGCCCGAGCCCCCTACGGCTGAGCGCGAGGCCATCACCACACTGTGGCGGCTGTCGGAGGTGACCCCCTACAGGGTGAGTGTCCCACTTCTGCTCTACGCCCTGACCGCGCCGCTGGGTCACACACCCTTCAGCCTCTACCTGGCAGGCCCGAGTGGAAGCCAGAAGACCTCGCTGGCCCTGGTCATTCAATCCCTGTGGGGCTGGCACGACAGCCCGCCCACAAGCTGGGAAGCCACCCCCAACGCCCTGGAAGCTTACGGCTTCACCGCCAAAGATGCCCTGCTGCTGATAGACGACTACGCCCCTCAAGCGAGTGAGCAGAAGCAGAAGGAACTACAGGCCAAAGCCGCTCGGGTTTTGCGTTCACAGGGTAACGCTACGGGGCGGGGGAGAATGCGAGCCGACGGGTCACTGGCAGGGGATAGACCCCCTCGGGGCAGTCTGCTGGTCACCGGGGAAGACCTCCCGCCGGGGCACTCCATCCGGGCCCGGTGTCTTTTTCTCGAGCTCGAGCGCGGGGATGTAGACCTGCGCCGGCTCAGTGAAGCGCAACGCCAAACCCGTGAAGGCGCATATGCCCGCGCCCTGAGCGCATGGGTTCGCTACCTCTCCGCTGACCTCGAAACCTACCAACGCCAACTCGCAGACCGTACCGCTGAACTTCGCCCGCGCTGGGAATCCCAACACGGGCGCACCACGGATGCCCTGGCCCGGCTGCACGCCACCTGGGAGCTATACCGCGACTACGCCGCCACCGTGGGGGTTGACCTCGCTTATATGGATGGGCGGGTGCTGGAAGCCCTCGAAGCAGTACGCCGCACCCAATCGTCCTACCAAAGAGACTCCGACCCCACCGAGCGCTTCGGGGGGTTACTCTTTAGCGCCCTTCGCATGGGCCGGGGCCACCTGGTGCCTGTGTCTTGGAGGCCGGGGCAATCTATAGAGGATTACCTGGACGACCCCACCCGCTGGGGCTGGCGCTACCGCGAACCCACCAGCGGCCACCCTGACGCTCGTGGGGTGTGGGAACCCCTGGGGCCACAGATCGGCTGGCTTCCTGACGACCTGGAAACCCACGGGCTATACCTCGACCCCACCCCGGCCTACACCGTGCTGGCACGTCTGGCGAACGAGTCGGGCGAGCCGTTACCCACCCAGCGCACCCTGTGGAAACGGCTGGGGGAGCGCGGGGCTATCCGTATTCAGGGGGACGGGCAGTCTATCCGTTACCAAGCAGTGGTCAGGATTCACGGTAAACCCACCCGTGTTGTGCACCTGCTAGGGGCTTATATCTCAAAAACCGGTAACACCGGTAACCCTGCCGATAATGGCGTGCAGGACGAGGAAAACTCGGTTACCGGTTTTTCTTCGGTTACCGGTACGACCGGTAACCGGGAGCCCGCACCAGAACAGCACGAAGAGATGGTTACCGGTACGACCGGTAACCTGGCAGAAACCGGTAACCACGGGAGCGCCGTCCAGGACGCAACAAAAACCGGAGTTACCGGTGTTACCGGTTGTACAGATATAAGGGGTAGCCACGTTGTGCGAGACCTGGAAGAGGAAGAGGGGGGTGACTGGGAGGTGGTGCTATGACCCCCTGGCCCGCCCTCTTCACCCGGCTGCCCCAACTGGTGGAAAAGCTCGAGGCGATAGCCCACCCCTTGCTGACTGTGGAAGTAGACGGGGAGGTGGTGGCCCGGCTGGTACGCCCGAGCCGGGCCGGGCTCGAGGCTCACGCCCGCGTGCGCGGTATGCCCACCCACACCCCCGAGGGGTGGCTGCGCGAGGCGTTGAGCAAGATTCAGCACTACTACCCCGAACCACGGGAGCAGGTGGCCCTGTATGCGGGAAGCCAACCTGTGGTAGTGCTACGGCGTAAGGGGGTGGTGGGCCATGCCGCATAGGTACCCCCACCTACCCGCTGCTCTGCTCCGGCTGCTCGAGGCTGGCCCCTGGGAAGGAACCCCCACCGAGCTATACGCCGCCCTCGAGCCCTGCCGGGTAGAGCCCTGGCCCGCCAACCCGGTGAGTCTATCCCTGTGGCTCAAACACCACGCCAAAGTGCACGGTATCCAGGTGGAAGCCCACCACACTGGGGAGTGCCGGGTGTTGCGTCTGGCACGGGTGGCTAACGGGTTGGAGGGCGCAAGCGAACCGAATCATAGCGGCACGGTCTCGCCGAATAACGCGCATTTTTGGAGCTTCCCCACCTGGGAGGCTTTGCGTGAAGCCCTTCCGGGTGTGCTCGAGGCGGTGAAGGGAGAGGCGTATGTCACCCTGGCCTTCGACCTGGGGGTGAGCCGGACAAGCCAGACCGTCCCCACGGGTTGGCTATCCCAGGTGGTGGAGCGCTGGGCGGCACAGTACCCCCAAGCCCGTGAGGTGCGGGTATGGCCCGGAGCGGTGGACGCGCCTATCGTGTGGCCTTTGGGGTAGTGTCAAAATTTGTCAAAAGACCCGACCCGTGCGAGCCCTAAAAAAGACAAAGCCCCTGTGCTACACTCGAGGCTTTACGCCATATTGTCTAGCTATGGCGCGGTATGGCTCTAAAAAAGACAAAGCCCCTGTGCTACACTCGAGACTAACCCACCGGGGTGGGCCTGGGCTCCCAATACCTCGGTGCAGGACGCACGGCTTTCCAGGAGGCCGAGGCCCCTTTTACTCCCCCCTACATTCCTCAGCCCACCTAGCCCCACGCTAGGGCAGGCACGATAAACCCCTGGCAATTGCCAGGGGCTTCAACCGGTTGGGGAGCGCTTATAGGGTCACTTCCTCGCGGGTGTATTCACCCCCTTCCTTCCTCGAGGTTTCTAGCGCTTGCACCCCGAACGCAAGCCCCAACCCACTGTGAGAGCCCGCTTCCTCAAGCCAACGCTCAAAACCTTTGAGGTCATCCTTCCCGTGGAAGCCTGAAAACGCGAGGCTGAAGCCCTCCACCCACACGCGCTGGGTTTCAAGACCGCGCTTAGAGGCTTCCTCCACCAACAGTCGCACCAGGGCCAAGACCTCCCCTAGGCTCATCTCTACCATGTCAAACCTAACTACGTACTCACGGCTAATGGGTGTACCCGTTTCGCGCATACTATTCCTCTTTTTCTCGTGGCTTGTGTCCACCGGGGTATAGTACCACTGTTGTTGAGATATTACAATAGTAGCGGTACTATACCCATAACAGTGGGAATACTCGGAGAATAAGGGGGTGATTACGGTGCGCTGGAAGCTCAAAGAGTACCTCGAGGCCCACAACCTGACCGCCTACCAGCTGTGGAAGGCTAGCGGCCTGTCCAAAACCGGGGTGTATAACCTGGTGACTCCCAAGGGGCTGGAGCGGGCCACCGGGGTGGAGTTTGGCACTCTGGCTAAGCTCATTAGCGGCCTGGAAAAGCTCACCGGGCAGTGTGTAAGCCTGGATGACCTGCTGGAGGTGGTGCGGGATAGCAAGTGAAAAAGCGCCAGCACCCCGCCAATCTGGGCTTTTCTCAACTCATGGACACCCTCAGCGTTGCTAAGGGCGACCCGGACCACTTCCGCCAGGTGTTAGAATGGACTGGGGGTCGGCCATGACCTACGAGCCCGGATACGCCTACGTGGACTACCACGGCGTGGTCTTCCGCGTGAGTTACGATGACGGGAACGTACAGGTTTTAGCTCTTCCACCGGAGGAAAAGGGAGATGAGGAGTGGTGGAGAACCTATCTAGAGAGGGCGTTTGACCTCGTTTGCAGGCTCGGCTGTGACGTTCACTCTTGGTATGGGGCCAACCGTGCCAGGGGCTTTGTCAAATGGTTTGGCGGCAAGCTCCTCTACTCCAGCCCCACTCCCGAGCAGGAAGAGTGGGCCCGGAAGATGACCGAAAGGGGGGCGGTCTTCTAGGGCTTGCGCTAGAGCCCGCCCTGTGCTAGGCACAGGCTAGAATCGGCATACTCTAGACCTCCGGGTTCACCCATCCAAAAGACATCAACGCTGTTGGTCTCGTACCCCCTCAAGGCCATGTGCCATATTTACCACCACACCCCCTTGACCTGCAATTCAAATGCGTACTTATTTGCGAAAGTACGCATTTCACCCGAGCACGTGGTAAAATGGGTTATGCCAAGAACCCCGCCACCAGATGAGATACGGCTCAAGGCCATCGGCGTGACCCGGCTCGAGCCGGGGCAAGCGACTTACGCACCACGGGTGCGGGCCAAGCGAGAAGTGCTCGAGCGCTTCCTTTCACTGAACACCCGTCAACGGGGTGAGGTGGTTGAGGCCGGACTTCGAGCACTGGGGCTCTGGGGGGTGAAGGATGCCTAAGCGCGGGAAGGGTGCGGGTACAACCTACTACCACAAGGGCTCGAGCCGCTGGTGCGCTGAGCTCAACCTTGGCTTTGACGCTAACGGCAAACCGCTACGGGTGCGAAGTTACCACAAGACCCGCAAAGAGGCCGAGGCCTGGCTTTCAGAACAGGTCACACTCTATCACAAGGGCTTGCTGGCCGACCCCTCCACCCTCACGCTTCAGGACTGGGCCGGACGCTGGCTCGAGCGCAAGCGCCGGGAGGTCAGGCCGCGCACCTTCGAATCCTACCAGTACGAGCTAGGGCTGGTACTGCCCACCCTGGGCAGGCTACCCCTGCAAAAAATCACACCGACTCATATACGCGCCCTGGTGGATAATCTTTTACAGACCCACAAACCCCGCACCGTCCGAGCAGTACGCACCCGGCTGCACGCCATATTTGAGGAAGCGCTGAACCTCGAGGTCATCCACCGCAACCCCGTATCGCCCGTGAAGGTCAAACTACCTCGAGGCTCCACCCCTGCCCGTGTCGGTAGATCACTAGAGCCCCACGAGGCCACCGCCTTGCTATCGGCTTTGGATTCCTACAAGGACGAGAGAATCGCCCTCTCTTTGCGCCTGATGCTCAGCCTGGGGCTGCGAGTGGGTGAGGCCCTGGGCCTACAGTGGCAGGATGTAGACCTCGAGGGCGGGACGCTCGCCATACGCCGGGCCTGGAGTGATGGACGGCTCACAGAGCCCAAGACCCCCTCTAGCCGCCGCACCTTACCTATCCCACACAGCACCTTGGAGCGGCTGAAGACTTATCACGCCTTGTGGAAAGAACGGCTGGGAGAAGCCCCACCCGCTACCATGTGGGTGTTTCCAGGAAACAACCCGCAAAAGCCTCTGGACTACCGAGCCCCCGCTCATGCCTTACGCCGTATCGTGAAGGCCCTAGGTATTCCGCCCCTGCGGGTGCATGACCTCAGACACAGCTATGGCTCCCATTTGCTGGCCAATGGCGTGCCTGTCGAGATTGTAGCTGAGCGCCTAGGCCACGCTAATGCGACCATTACCCTGTCGGTCTACCGCCATGTGCTCGAGCAAGAGCGCAGGAACTGGGTGGTTGACCTCGAGGCCCTGCTGACCCAACCCCGCGCCAAGGCTTGAGTCCATAAACCGTAAAATCACCGTAAAAGGGTAAACCCGAGGGATGTTCGCCCTCGGGTTTTTCTCGTCCTGGTCTTGGTGGGCTGTGCAGGAGTCGAACCTGCAACCCACTGATTAAGAGTCAGTTGCTCTACCAATTGAGCTAACAGCCCAAGCAAATCTCAGTTATAGCCGCGGAGCTAGCTTCTGTCAATACCTGCCAAGACTGTGTTCTTATCACCTCGAGGACTGGGACTTGACAAGAGGGTAGCTAAAAGTGGCAACCTGCCCCTAAAACCCTCATCTCCCGGATCTCTTTTGCACTTCCTCCACGCCCTGGTAGCCGCCCTTTTTGGAGAAGAACCTTTTGGCTTCCCCCCTCCCCCTAATCAGAACCTGCGCGGAAGCGGCTTTCTTCCAATGCTTGGACCACCTAGTCCAAAGCCTGGGGTACGCCTCTGCAGCACCTAGGTGAGGACTGACCTCCCCCCGGTATATGGCCTTCTTTGGGTCTACGGCGGATGTAGACCGAGCAGGGGTTCTGAGAACTGAAGGGGTAGGGCTTTGCGTGGAAACAACACTGGCTCAGCAGGAGCGCAAGCCTCTGGCTCTGGCCGGGAGAAGGCATAGCTTCCCAGCCTCGTAGCCCGTCCCGAGCGAGCCTCTTCCGGCTGGCCCAGCCTGGCGAGAAATGGTGATGACTGAGTGGAGCAGGGGGAAAGCAACGTGGTGAGATCAGCCAAAGGGGTCGAAGAACATGGCAGACTCGAGCCGATCAGGAGCAGGATGGCCACCCTCGGGCTAGTTATATGTTGTGCTCGGACAACCACAGGTGAGACTCTGAGTGAAGCAAAATAGGGGAACCACTTTTAGGAAGAGGAGGTTCCCCAGATGCAGCTTACCACAGTCGGCAAAGAGGTCTTTAGAGGCGCCAGGAA
>Ga0308389_1000261_pt1 | contig 41190 bp, 41 predicted proteins | sample Hotspr2Sample148_FD_202362 | JGI IMG/M metagenome (GOLD analysis project Ga0308389, IMG submission 202362) | Hot spring phototrophic mat microbial communities from Mushroom Spring, Yellowstone National Park, Wyoming, United States - 20040719_148 ... | reverse complement strand
AGCCAGTTGTTGACTCCGTGGTCAATTGCTAGAGCTTTTCTCGGATCCAGCGATTTGGGCTGGGCAGGCTTGGCATAGACCCACTCCAGCTACAGACTTACAGGTCTGTTGCGCGGCGGAGACATACATTGCGATAAAGTGCTTGTTTTGGGTTCTCACCATCTCAGCGCAAAGCGCACCATAGCTTGCCCATCGCTTCGTTTTGAAATAGACTTGTCTCGCATAGTACAAAGCACAGTTGTACACCTTATTAGACTGTTGACACAAGTACTCTAATAGGGGGACTAGCTCCCTGTTCCTGACTCGAACCTGCTGACAGCCGCACTCCATCATTGTTGGCAAGCGGCATGACAACCGCAGTCTGACATGGGCAAGCGATAATGCGAGAGGAAAGTCAACGGTACAATCACTACAACCATGCTGTGGGGCTAGCGGTTGTTTATCTTATTTTTTGGCCAAAGAGTAAGGAAAGAGGTCTTGGTGGGAGAAGTCAGGAAGAGGTTGTTTGAGCTATGAAACTATATCAACGACCCCCATCATGGGTAAGCGACTAAAGTGGCTAGCGGGCTTTTCCGCCCCGCACTCAAGTGCGGGGCTACCAAGCTATCCCTTTGTGTGTAGGGGCGTCTTGACAGCGCCTTCGCGATTCCGGTTGTGGACTGCGTGAGAATTCCCCGACTTGAGTCGGGGGAGTGTCAAAAAGCACTTGGCGTGGATGCCGAGGCTTGTGTCGCCGTTTTTTAGTTAAGAAAAAGACGCGAGCTCTCGGAAAAAAGCGCGTAGAGTCGCAGAGCTCCTAGGATTGCCCCTTCCCTGGAGAGGGAGGATAAAGCAAGGCTTCCAGCTCCTGTAGAGCCTGCTCTAGATTGTCGTTGACGATCACGTAGTCGAATTCGTCTTTGGCATCCAATTCTTTGCGAGCCTGTTGCAGACGGCGTTGGATGCTGGCTTCAGAGTCTTGTCCGCGTTCGCGAATGCGGCGTTCGAGCTCTTCTAGCGAGGGAGGAGACAGGAAGATGCGAATGGCATCGGGACACTGTTGTCTCACCTGGCGGGCCCCGGCCAGTTCAATTTCCAGAAGCACATCCTGACCCTGGCTGAGTTTTTGGAACACGATCTCGCGGGGAGTGCCGTAAAAGTTACCTGCGTACTGGGCCCATTCCAACAACTCATCGGCTTCAATCAGGTTGAGGAACTCCTCGCGAGTGCGGAAGTAGTAGTTGACGCCTTCCTGTTCCCCAGGGCGGGGGGGGCGGGTGGTTACCGAGACAGAAAAGTACAGCTCAGGGTGGCGCTGGCGCAATTGGCTGACCAGAGTGCCTTTGCCCACCCCACTGGGCCCTGTCAAAACCACCAGGCGACCGCGAGTGGCAGGAGGCCGAGGGGCTTCCTGTTGCTGCAGGCACTCAGGGGGAGTTGGCGAGGAGAGCGTAGTGGAAGAAACTGCCATAGGCGGAGAGCGACAAAGGACGGCTGGACAGTTGGCTGGTTTGGTTTGTTTTAGGATATCTCACTCTCGGCCTCGCAGGCTGCTTGTGAGGCCCTTACTCAGGTTCCTCCGGCGCACCGACTTTGGCAGTAAGGAAGCGGTTGGCAACGGTTTCCGGCTGAATGGCCGAGAGGATGACGTGCCCGGAATCGGTGATGATTACGGCGCGGGTGCGGCGACCGTAGGTCGCGTCCACCAACTGGCCTCTTTCGCGGGCGTCGCTAATGATGCGTTTGATGGGAGCTGACTCAGGACTGACAATGGCGATAACGCGCCCGGCGGCGACGATATTGCCAAAGCCGATGTTGATTAGGCGAGTATCCATGGTTAATCAGCCAATCTAGCGCCTGTCCGGCCAGCAGCCTTCATCTGAATGCGCGGGACACCCCACCGTCTATACGGTGGGGAGCGATAGCGCCTAATATAACCAGCATGACCCAAGTCCTGACTATCTTCTGCAAGCTCAAGGTATCTGCCTCGCAAGCCACAAAGCTGGATGCAACTTTGGATGCCTTTGCCCAGGCCTGCCAACCAAAACACGCCAGAGAAGATAACCAACGCTCTTCAGCTTCAGTCTCTGAGCGACCGCGAAATCCATGCACGGTTTGGGCTGTCCAGCAACTTGGCTGTGCAGGTATGTAGGTCCATCCCCCCGTATACGGGGGGTGTGGAGGGCGGTTGGAGCCGGGTAGTTTACCCTTTTTCCCAAGAAAGTGCAGGTATTAGGCAGCAAGCCGTTCTATGGCTACTGGAAATGGCTTTCTCCTCAGAGAAGCAAAGCCTTGTCAACGTCTGCGCTGGCGACGAGGAGGCCCCTTGCGTTTGCAAATTCTCGGTGGCGTTTTGCTTAGCAAGGCTGGATTCCGCTTTTGAGCTCTAGAGCACGCCGTTGAAGGTAAAGCTGCCGCTGCCCAGCCGCTCCTGGCGATCGAAAACGCTGATGGTGAGTTGATGGGATCCCGTCTGGGTGACGGTAAAGCGGCTCTGGGGCAGGGTAAGCCCTGTTACGGTACAGGCGGTGGCTCCAACGAAGCAGCCGGGCAATTGGGAAGCGTCGAAAGCCCCTAGGGTTACAAAGTTGCCCAGGGGAGTGGTGACGGCAGCCAAGAAAGCGTTGGATCCGCGGATCCCGGCAGGAGCCTCGACGCGGAAGGAGACGACAAAGGTGGGGGTTTGCCCTACGGGGACGGTGCGGGGCGAGAGATCGGTGATGGTGAGAGAAGGAGGAGGGAGGGGCGTCGGCAGGGGCAGGGGGCTGCTGCTGGTCGTCTCCCCGCATCCCGCCAAAACGACGCCCAGGAGCCACAGCAGGGGGATCCGTCTGTTCAGGAGTTGGGCAGGCTGCATAGGTTTCCGTTACCTTCAAATGAGCTGGGTTGCAAGTCTTCTCTTGGCAGAAAGGGAGGGTTCCTCCTATCCTCCCCTGCCCAGGGCTTTGGCTCCATTGTGGCGGGAGGGTCTCGACGGAGCCAGTCCTTGGAAAGGAGAAAACCTGGCTAGAAGCAGCCTGAGCTCCTTCGCCTATTCCTCTTGCAGGAGCTTTTGGCAGGCATTGGCAATGGCCCAGTCTTCCTGGGCTGAGATGACCAACACCCGCACCGGAGCATCAGAGGTGCTGATGTCGCAGTTGCGCGGGGATCCGGCGTTGAGAACTGGGTCGATCTGGATCCCCAAAAAGCCTAGGTTGGCACAGGCTGCGGCCCGTACCGGCGCCGCGTTTTCCCCGATGCCGCCGGAGAAGACCAAAGCATCCAGCCGATCCAGGCTCATGAGCATGGCCCCAATCTGGCTGCGCAGGCGGTGGATGAAGAGGTTAAAGGCCAGCTCGGCGCGGGCATGGCCTGCCTGCATGGCTTCCAGGATCACTCGCATGTCGCTGCTGAGGCCGGACACGCCCTGCAAGCCCGATTCCCGGTTCAAGATCCGATCCAGCTCCTCTACGTCCATGCCCCGGCGCAACTGGTGGATGAGGATCCCCGGATCCACCGAGCCGGAGCGGGATCCCATCATCAGGCCCTCCAGGGGGGTGTAGCCCATGGTGGTGTCGACGCTGTGGCCCCCGCGAATGGCCGCCAGAGAACAGCCATTGCCCAGGTGGCAGGTGATGAGCTGCAGCTCTTCCAGGGGCCGGCCCAGGATCTCAGCGGCGCGGCGGGCGCAGTGCTCGTGGTTGATGCCGTGGAAGCCGTAGCGGCGGATCCCTTGCTCGGCCCAGGCGTAGGGAAGAGGATAGAGGGCGGCTGCCGCAGGCATCTGCTGGTGAAAAGCGGTGTCGAAGACAGCCACCTGCGGGATCCCAGGCAACAGTTGGCGCAGGAGGCGAATGCCCTCAAGAGCAGGGGGATTGTGAGCCGGTGCCAGGGGGCTTAGTTGCTCGATGGCCTGTTCCACCTCGGGCGTAATCAAGGTGGGCTGGCGATAGAGGGATCCCCCATGCACCACCCGGTGGCCAATGGCCTTGATCTCAGCCGCTGTGGCCAACGGGGATCCCTCCCCCTGCCAGAGGCTTTGAAAGAGGGGAGCCAAACCGCTAATGCCGGCTTCTGGGGCAAGGGGGGGAAAAGATTCCCAGGGGCCGCCCCGCCGCCGAGTTTGAATCAAGACTTGGCCGGACTGGTAGGCAAAGTCCACCTGCGCCTGCCAGAGGGGGGTGGCCTCCACCTTGCCCTCAACGGTTGCAAAGAGAGAGGACTTGAGGCTGCTGGAGCCGGCGTTGACGACCAGGATGGGCACGGGATCCCTCCTTTTATTCCAGGCTAGCTGGCCGTTTGCGCCTGCAGGGTTGGGAACTCAGGCAGTTTGCGCCTGGCGCACCAGGCCTGTGGCCGCCAGAGCAGCCAAGGCGCGATCCCGGTAGCGGGCGTAGCGCTCTTGTTTGCTGCGAACTTTTTGCCCCTCCAGCTCCGGCAGGAGGCCAAAATTGGCCGGCATGGGCTGGAAGTGCTTGGGATCGGCGCTGCTGATGAACTGGAATAGGGATCCCATCATCGTCTCCGGCGGCAGCGTGATCAAAGGCAGCCCCAGGGCCAGGCGGGCGGCGTTCTGTCCGGCCAGCCACCCTCCTGCCACGGCACAGGCGTAGCCTTCGGTGCCCACCAACTGGCCGGCAGCCAACAGCGTTGGCCGGCGGCGAAATTGCAACGTAGGCAACAGAAGCTGCGGCGAATTCAAAAAGGTGTTGCGGTGCATCACGCCAAAGCGGACAAACTCCGCCGCCTCCAGGCCAGGGATGAGGCGAAAGACCCGCTGCTGTTCTCCCCACTTCAAATTGGTTTGAAAGCCCACCAGGTTCCACAGCTTGCCCGCTTTGTCCTCCTGGCGCAACTGCACCACCGCATAGGGCCGCGATCCCGTGCGCGGATCCACCAGCCCCACCGGCTTCAGGGGCCCAAAGCGGAGAGTATCTTTGCCGCGGCGGGCCATTTCTTCAATGGGCAGGCAGCCCTCGAAAAACTTGCGCTCCTCCTTTTCAAAGTCTTTGAGGGGCACCTGCTCGGCCTCCACCAGCGCCTGGCAGAAGCGCTCGTACTCCGCCTCGGTCATGGGGCAGTTGAGGTAGGCCGCTTCCCCCTTGTCGTAGCGGGAAGCCTGAAACACCACCGCCCGGTTGAGGGAATCCCCGGTAACAATGGGGCTGGAAGCGTCAAAAAAGCTCAGGTATTCCAGGCCCGTAAAAGCTTGCAGCGCCTTAGCTAAGGGCTCGCTGGTCAGCGGGCCCGTGCAGAGGACGGCTATCCCTTCCGGGATCCCGGTCACCTCCTCCCGGCGCAGGGTGATGAGGGGATGGTTGGCGATGGCTTCCGTTAGGGCCTGGCTAAAGCGGGCCCGATCCACGGCCAGGGCTCCCCCTGCCGGCACGGCGTGGCGATCGGCGGTGGCGATGACCAGGGATCCCAGTTGGCGCAGCTCTTCCTTGAGCAGGCCTGCCGCCCGGTCGCTGGCTAGGGCCCCGAAGGAATTGCTGCACACCAGCTCTCCCAGTTGATCCGTGTGGTGGGCCGGGCTCTGCCGCACAGGGCGCATCTCCGACAGGATGACGGGCACCCCCAACTGGGCAATCTGCCAGGCGGCTTCTGTCCCCGCCAGCCCCCCACCCACCACATGGATGGGAGCTAGGGTCTCTGCTCGGCTCATGGAATGGGGCATCATGACCTCCCGCAACAGTCCTCAGGAAGCGAAAAAGGGGCCCTCGCTGGGCCAGAAGAGCAACCTCCCAAGGAGGTGACCTTGATGATCAGCATGGCTCAAGCTGGACGGTGTAGGGCAAGCGGTTGGAGAATAGGCCCCACCGATGGAGGCCAACCAGGCTGCTGCCCAACTCCTTGCCCGAAGAGGGCTACAGCTAGATGAAGGCGCTTCCCCACCCCTCCGTGGGCTCTCTTCCAGCCAGAGTTCCTCCCGTCCTGCAAATATGCCCACTCTCGACCAGGAACAACTCCAACAAGCCTACTTTTTGGCAAACGGCAAGCAGGACACTGCCCTGCGGCTTTAGGCGGCAAAATGGATGCGCAGGTAATCTTCCTCCATCTTGGCACGGGCCGGCTTCATGGCGGCCAGGGTCTGGGGCAACACCAGGTTGCGGCGGTGGTTGCCAATGCGGATGTTGAGCTCGTCGCCAGTTTTGCTCAGCTCCACCTGCTCTTTTGGGATCCCGGGCAAGTACAGATCCAGGCGGTACTGGCCGTTGTCGCTAGCCACGTTCATCGTCTGCTCGGCGTAGAACACCTCCGCCGGGTTGCGATCCCCCCAGAGATCCTTTTTCAGGCGGGCCAGGGCGTCCCACCCCACCAGCTCCTCTGGGTAAAGCGGGATCTCCACCACCGGCAGGGGGGCAAAGTTCTCGTGGATCTCCTGGCGATATTTCTGCTGGGCGGCCTTCCAGGCGGCAAAGTAGGGATCCACCACCCCTTCCGGCAAAATGCGGTTGGCAATCACCAAATCGGTGGCGACGCCGTAGAGGCTGAGGTAGGCATGGGCCCGCAGCGACTCCTTGATCACCATCTTTTCGGGGTTGGTGACTAGGCGCACCGAGGTGATGCGGTTGTCGGTGAGGATGCGCTCCAGCCGCTCGATCTTCTGGTAGAACTCGTAGGGGGCATCCAGCACCTGGTCATCTGGCAGGGGGATCCCGGTTAGCCCTTTAACAATCGGCTCGGCAATGGGGCGCAGCACCCGCGCCAACCCCTGCAAAGGTTTGTAGAACTTGCGCATGTACCAGCCGGAAACATCGGGCAGGCTCAAAAGGCGCAAGGCCGTACCGGTGGGAGCCGAGTCGATAATCAGCACATCAAACTTGCCCTCGTCGTAGTGGCGGTTGACCCGCACCAGGGCGAAGATCTCGTCCATCCCCGGCAGCACCGCCAGCTCCTGCGCCTGCACGCCGTCCAGCCCGCGGGCCTGCAACACCTGCGTGATGTAGGCCTTGACGGATCCCCAGTTCAGTTCCAGCTCCTGCAGGGCATCCAGCTCCGCTCCCCAGAGGTTGGGTTTGACCTCCACCGGCTCGTGGCCCAGGGGCTGGTCGAAACTGTCGGCCAAGGAGTGGGCCGGATCCGTGCTCAACACCAGGGTCTTCAGGCCGAGCTCGGCACAACGCCAGCCGGTTGCTGCCGCCATCGAGGTCTTGCCGACCCCACCTTTGCCGGTCATGAGGATGATGCGTTGCATGGGAGCGCTCTTTACGTTCTTTTACAGCTCTAGGCTAACCGATTTGCCCCTCTGCCCACAGCGGCCTGGAGGGCAGTTACCAGGTACACTATTGATTGCCTATGGCTGGCCAAGGAAGTAACGGCCAGAAAGCAAGCCTGTGAAGGCGGATGGGAGGTGTAAGATGATGCGTCGTTGGCCCAATCTGCTGCTGATTGCCATCCTCACATTGGGTCTGTGGCTGGGATCCCTTCCCGTCCAGGCGGCTGCCGCCTTGCCCCGAGAGCTGCAGCAGCTGGAGCAACAGGTGGAGCAGCTGCAGAGCCTGGTGGATGCCGAGGACTGGCTCGAGATCCGCTCCTACATCCATGGGCCGATGGGCCTGACCCGCAAGACCCTAACCAGCCTGGCAAACACCTTGCCCCAGCAGCAAAAGCGGGAGATGCTGCGCTTGGCCAAGGAAATGGGCCGCAGCTTGGAAGAACTGGACTTTGCCGCCAAAGCCTACGACCAACCAGAGGTGGAAGCTGCCCAGGCCAAGGTGAGAAAGACGTTGCAAGAGCTCAAGGCCCTGTTTTCGTAGTTGGGGACAGAGCGGATCAAGTTAAGGGGAAACGCTCCCGCAGATCTTGAGCCACCGGCGGGGGTACCAGGTGGTCAATGGGGCCGCCTAGCTTGGCCACTTCCTTAACTAAGCTGCTACTGACAAAGCTGTGCTCGCTAGCAGTAGCAAGGAAAAGGGTTTCCAACTCAGGAGCCAGGAGCTTGTTGGTGTGGGCCATCTGCAGCTCCACGTCAAAGTCGGACAAGACGCGCAAGCCGCGCACGATAACTTTTGCCCCCCGTTGGCGGGCATAAGCCACTGTCAAGCCGGAAAAAGTATCGACCTCAACGTTTTTTAGGTGGGCAACAGAAAGGCTAATCTGAGCCTGCCGCTGCTCCGGGCTGAACAGAGGGGTCTTGTTGGGGTTTTTCAGGACTGCAACGATGACTTTGGAAAACAGACGGCTGGCCCGCTCGATGATGTCGAGGTGCCCAAAGGTGATGGGGTCGAAGCTGCCGGGGTAGAGGGCAATCATGCTAGAGAGGGTACCGCTCTTCTTAGCCTACCTGCTCTCGGGCCCACGCCAGATAGGTAGCGCTTACCTGAGCAGCCGGCAGAGCCAGGATCTCCGGCTCCTGGTAGGGGTGGAGCTCCCGCAGCCGCTGTTCCAGGCGGGGATAAGCAGTGGAGGGCAATTTGAGCAACAGCAAAAACTCGGCCTCCCTCTGCAGGGATCCCTGCCAGCGGTAGTAGGAGGTGATCGGCGGCAGCACCTGGGCACAGGCCACATAGCGCTCGGCCACCAGAGTGTGTGCCAAACGATGGGCGTCGGCTTCGGATCCCACGGTGGTCATGACAACCGCCAGGGTATCGGGGGCGGTCTTTTCCTCCATCGGAAGCAAGCTCTAGGCGTCGACCTCCCCTGATCGTACCGCTGGATCCTCGGATCGCCATCCCAGTTGGGTCAAGCCCCCCGGAGCGGCGGTGTGGCCTTGGCAAAATAGGGCCGCCTTTGGTGCCAGCGCCAAGCTGTCTGCAGGATCTCGGCCAAGTCGGCATAGCGGGGCTGCCAGTTGAGATCCCGCTGGATGGCCGTGGCATCGCCCACCAAGCAGGGGGGATCCCCCGGTCGACGGGCTCCAACTTGCACCGGGATCTGTCTTCCAGTTACCGCTGCTGCCGTGGCGATCACCTCCTGAACAGAGAAGCCCTGGCCATTGCCCAGGTTGTAGGCTGCCTGCACAGGCTGGCCAGACGCCAGCGCTTCTAAGGCCAACACATGGGCCTGCGCCAGGTCGGCGACATGGATGTAGTCGCGGATACAGGTGCCATCGAGGGTGTCGTAGTCGTCGCCAAAAACAGTGATGTGGGGGCGTTGGCCGGCGGCGACTTCCAGCACCAGGGGGATGAGGTGGGTTTCGGGGTCGTGGGCTTCGCCGATTTCTCCGTCGGGATCGGCGCCGGCGGCGTTGAAGTAGCGCAGGCTGATAAACCGGATCCCGTGGGCGGTCTGGAAGTCCCGCAGCATCTGCTCCACCACCAGCTTGCTCTGGCCGTAGGGGTTGATGGGGCGCTGGGGGTGGGTTTCCGGGATCGGGATCTGCTCCGGCACGCCGTAGGTGGCACAGGTGCTGGAGAAGACAAGGTAGGGGATCCCGTGATCCCGCATGGCCTCCAGCAAGGTCAGGGATCCGGCCACGTTGTTGCGGTAGTATTTGCCCGGATCCTTGACCGACTCGCCCACGTAGGCATAGGCGGCAAAGTGAATCACCCCTTCGGGCCGATACTGCCGAATGACCTGATCCAGCCGCTGGCGGTCGGCAATGTCGCCGATTTCCAAAGGCCCCCAGCGAACGGCCCAAGGGTGGCCGTAAACCAGGTTGTCGTAGGCAATTGGCAGGTAGCCGTGGGCTGCCAGGGCCTTACAGGTGTGGCTGCCGATATAGCCCGCGCCGCCGGTAACCAGAAGCCGCATAGGTCAGGGGGAAGGAAATTCCTGTCTAGAATACAGCTACTCTTGCAGACCTTGGCAATGGCCCCGGCCTATTCCAGGAGCTGATGCCAATCCAGATGAGGCCGCCAGGCCTCTGCCAGACGATCCAGCAGTTCTTCGCGTTGCTGGGCATAGTGGCCGTCCAACTCCGGCAAGGGATCCCAGCCTTTTTGGCGGCGCAGCTCGTTTAGCCAGTGGCGCCGCCAGCGGTGGTTGTCGAAGAGGCCGTGCAGATAGCTGCCCCAGACCCGGCCTGTGGGATCCCGCCAGCCCAGGCCTTCTTGCTCGAAGATCGGCAGGCAGCCAGCGGGATCGGCCTGGGTGGATCCCTGATGGATTTCGTACCCCTGGACGGGAGCGGGGGCGGGCCAGCGGCTTTGCGTCTGCACCTGCTGGGTAACCTTGGTGGGTTGCAAGACAGTAGTCAGCGGCAGGAAGCCCAGCCCGGGGTAGGTGCCGGCAACTCCCTCTAGGCCGGCGGGATCGGCGATGGTTTGCCCCAACATCTGCAGCCCGCCGCAGATGCCGACGATGTGGCCGGAATAGAGGCGCAGTTGGTCGGCCAGGCCGGTCTTTTGCAATGCCAACAGATCCTTGAGGGTGGTTTTGCTGCCGGGCAGGATGACCACATCGGGGGATCCCAGGCTCTGGCCGGGGTGAACCCAGCGCAGATGGACGCTGGGCTCGGCCAGCAAGGGGTCGAAATCGGAAAAATTGGCCACCTGGGGCAGGCGGATCACGGCAATCTCCAGGCAGCTCCCCCGCCCGGCACGTTCGCGGCGATTTTCCCAGAGTTGAGGGCCCGCCTCAAGGCCCATCGAATCCTCTTGCGGCAGCGTCCAGTCCAGCCAGGGCAGAACTCCAACCACGGGGATCCCGGTGTAGTTCTCCAGCCAATCCAGGCCGGGCTGCAGCAGCTCCCGTGCGCCGCGAAACTTGTTGATGACAATGCCGCGAATCAGGGCCCGCTCGGCCGGCTCCAGCAACTGCAGGGTGCCCACCACATGGGCCAGCGCCCCACCCCGGTCGATGTCCGCCACCAGCCAGGTGGGAGATCCCAGATGCAAAGCCACCCGCGTGTTGGCCAGATCCCGGTGTTTGAGGTTTACCTCCGCCGGGCTGCCTGCCCCCTCGCAGATAATCCACTCGTACTGCTGTTGCAAGCGGGCCAGGGCCGTTTTCACCGCCTCCCAGGCCGGCGCAAACCAGCGCTCGTAGTACTCGCCGGCGCGACAGGTATCTACTGCCACGCCGTTGAGGACGACCTGGGAAGTCAGGTTGCCCTGCGGCTTGAGCAAAATCGGGTTCATCTCCACCGCGGGCGGGATCCCGGCGGCCCAAGCCTGCAGAGCCTGCGCATAGGCAATCTCATGGCCCTCCGGGGTGACGTAGGCATTCAGCGACATGTTCTGGGCCTTGAAAGGGGCAACCTTCTTCCCCGCCTTTTTGAGAAGGCGACAGAGGGCAGCTACCAAAAGGGTTTTGCCCACGTGGGAAGAAGTCCCCACGACCATCAAGGATCGGCAAGCACTGCTCATTCGGCTCCCTTTCCCTCCCAGGCCGATTGTCCACCCTCTCCCCTAAGCCGACTGCGCTAGGTTGACGGATTGGCCCTCTGCTGGCCAAAGTCTTCGCGCCAGCAATGCAAAAAGCGTACCCTTGCGCCTAGCGGGAAGTTCCCGAATCAGCGAAGGGGAACTGCCCAAAAAAGCCTTCTGCTGTCTCAAGCAGACCTAGCCCAGCTTAAGACTGGGGCAGATGGATTCGAACCACCGAATGGCGGGACCAAAACCCGCTGCCTTACCGCTTGGCGATGCCCCAATTTACACTGCTTGACTACTTTAGCGATGCAACCTTGGATCTGTCAACGGGCTGCGGCCACCTCTCATCTCCTCAGGAACCAAGTTGGATCCTTTGCCGAGGTCAGGGTTGACCTCAAAAGGGTTGGGCAGAGGGGGAATGCGGGCCACCTCGAAGAAGTAGGCGCGGATCTCCGGCCCAAAGTAGATAACATCGCCACTCCTCAAGTAGTGGGTAGCTACCCGCGTGCCGTTGACGAACACCCCATTGGTGCTGGACTGCCCCTTGCGGTTGCCGTCGACTAGACAATACGTAAATCCTGTGCGATTGGACTTGGTGGGCACTCGCACCAAATAGGCGTGGCGGCGGGAGACGAAGCGGTTGACAATCTGGATGGCATTGGAGGGATCCCGTCCGATCGTGTAAATGCTCTCCCGCAGGATGTAGCTGCAGGGCCGCACAGGATGGCAGACGGACAGGGTGAACTCCGGGTGAGACACCGGCTGCTGCGGGACTTGGTCGAACAGATCCAACGGCAGATCGAAGTCCTGACTGCCGGACAGATGGCCTCTGCCCACTGCCGTAGTAGAGGTAAAAAAATCGTCGTAGCTCTGGGGCAACAGCGTTTCCTCCTCGACGCTCAACTACCTGCCCGGCAGCCTGGCTCTTCCAGTCCAACTCCCTGAACCCTAGAGTTCCCAGAAACTAGGAGACACCCAACATCCCCCCGGCGTTGGCGGGCTAGTGGAAAACTCATAGGCCTTAATGTACACTACTATACACCACAGGCAGCCTTGGAGATACTCCCTTTTCCTAAAAAAAATTGGAAAAATTGGGTTTGGGTTCAGGTCGGAGCTATTCCCGTTTTAAGGGATCCCTTGGGAGCCACAGCCTTGGCCGCGGGCGGGCTATTCTGGGTAGCAGGTTTGTAGCCTTGAGGTGTGGGTGTGACGGAGGCCCTGTTGCGTCGGTTAGATGTGGCCACAGAGGCGGCCCTGGAGGCAGGGGCTTTGCTGCGCAGTTACGTGGGGGGCACCCTTGCCATTGAGGAGAAACGTCCGGGCGACTTGGTAACAGCAGCGGATCGCGCTTCCGAGGAGCTTATCTTGAAAATCTTAAGGCGGCACTTCCCCGAAGATGTGATCTTGACGGAAGAATCCGGCCAGCAGGGATCCCCGCAGGGCGCCTACGCCTGGATGATCGATCCCCTCGATGGCACCACCAACTTTGCCCATGGCTATCCCTTTGCTGCCGTCTCTATTGGTCTGCTGGAGGGGCGGGAGCCGGTGCTGGGGGTGATCTACGACATCTTTCGCGGGGATCTCTTTCGCGCCGTACAAGGGAGGGGCGCCACCCGCAACCGCAAACCCATCCGCGTCTCCTCTACTACCGAACTCTCCCGCAGTCTCCTGGTTACCGGCTTTGCCTACGACCGCCGCGAAACCCCCGACAACAACTACGCCGAGTTCTGCCACTTCACCCACCTCACCCAGGGAGTGCGGCGAGGTGGATCGGCTGCCCTGGACTTGGCCTACGTGGCCACCGGCCAGTTGGACGGCTATTGGGAGCGGGGCCTCTCCCCCTGGGACATTGCCGCCGGGATTGTCTTGGTGCGAGAGGCGGGCGGCAAGGTCACCGCCTACGATGGCAGCCCGGTGGATGTGTACAGTGGCCGCCTGCTGGCCAGCAACGGCTGGCTACACGCTGCTCTTCAGGAAGAACTGGCCCAGGTCAGCCCTCTGCCGGTCTCCTTCCCCATGCGGCGGGATCGCCGGTCTGGGGAGCAAAACGGCCAAAGTTTAAAGATCAGGTAAAGATCAGGCGAAAATTGGGTAAGGTTTACGCAAAGGCCCTCATGGCTCTTTCGCAAGGCAAGGGAGATAACTTGGCCGGGAAAAAGCTCCGGCGTCGTTGTTGGGCGGCAGGGTTTGGCCTGGCGCTGCTCTTGGGGATCCCGGCCTACCCTCAGCCTGCCCCAAAGCCGACCCTGCCCGCTCCTGCCAGCGAGCGAGCACAGGTTCCCGATTCCCGTTGGGCCGAGATTCAGGCGCGGGGGCGCATCCGGGTTGGCCTGGATCCCAGCCTGGGCCCGGCTTACCTCTACACCGACCTGGAGCGGCAAACCTACGCCGGCTTCGAGTGGGATATCCTGGAGGCGCTTGCCCAGACGCTGCAGGTGCGAGTGGAGCCCGTCTATGTGGCTTGGAGCGAGCAGTTGGCGGCTTTGCAAGCGAATGAGGTGGATCTCATCTGGGGGGCGCGGGAAGCTTTGGGCTTGGATCCGCAGCAGTTTCTCGCCACCCGACCCTACTACCTCAGCCCGCAGCGCTTGGTGGTACGGGATCCCGGGCCAGAGGAAGCTCCCATTGAGGCGCTGTCGCAACTCTTTGGCCGCAAAGTGGGCATTGTAGTTAACAGTACGGGAGCCGCTCTGTTGGAGGCGTACAACGAGAGGCGGGGCAACGCCATTCGTCTTTTTGCCACCAGCAACCCGGATCGCTTGTTTGCCCAGCTCCAGGCTGGCCAGTTGGATGCGGTGCTCGTCGATCAGCCCGTTGCCGCCCTGAGCCTGCGCCAGGCGGGATCCCGGCTGCGCCTGGCGGGGCCGCCTCTGTTCCCGATTCCTTTGGTGGGCGTGGTATCCTCACAGCATCCTTCCCTGAAGGAAGCCGTGGATGGGGCGATCGCAGTCCTGACCGAAAACGGAACTTTGCAACGCATCTTGGAGAAGTGGCAACTATGGGATCCAACTCTGATGTCCCCCGCCTCACCCGAGGGCTAGCCCGCTACGAGACCGACCATTTCGCCATCTTGGGCGTGCCCCTCACCGCCGATGCCAAAGGGATCCGACGCGGCTACCTGCAGGCGGCCAAGGCTCTGCACCCGGATCGCTTTGTCGGGGATCCGGAAGGGGCAGAGCGGGCCAACGTCCTCTTCGCCAAGCTGGTCAGCCCGGCCAACGAGGTGCTGGCCAAGGAGCGAGAGCGGTCAGAATATGAGACTGTGCTCAAGCTGCGCGTTCAACGCCTGCTGGAGTCGCCACCCCCCGATCTGTGGCCCACTGGAGAAGCTGTCAAAGACCTGGCCGAGCGCGCCGATTGGCAGGAAGAATATGTCCGGCGGGTGGAGAAGCTGGCCAAAGAGCAATACAGCTCTATGGCCACCCTGCTGGAGAAAACCGAGCAGTTGAGCGAGCTCAACCTAGCCTACCTGCTGCTCAAGGCCGGCTACAAAGGGATCCCCGCCCCTGCTGCCAAAACCACCACCCCGACGGGGATCCCAACCCCTTCCCCCAGCCGCACCACCTTGGGCGGGATCCCGGCTGCTCCACCCACCGCTCCCCCTGTCCAGCCCGCCCCTCCTTCGCCCCCAACCCCGCAACTTAGCCCCGCTGAGACCCGCTTCCTGCAGGCGCTGGACATGATCGAGCGCAAGCAGTACCGGGTTGCCATCCAGTATTTAAACTTCGCCATCAGCGCCCAGCCCAACGTGGCCCGTTACTATCTGCACCGAGGTATCGCCCACCTCAAGCAGGGCAACGCTGGCATGGCCAAGGCCGACTTCCTGCAGGCGAGCCGCCTCGAGCCGGCCAACGCCGAGTTGATGGCCGAGGTGCGCCGCTGGCTGCAGCAGGTCACCACCCAACAGCCGGTTCCCGTTCCCTCGGCCAGCCGTCAGACCTCCCAGGCCCAGAAAATCGTGCCACCGCCGCGCAAAGAGGATAGCGGCGGCTTCTGGAGCCGCCTCTTCGGCAAGAAAAAGTAGGCCAAACTCCCCTCAGGAAGCGCCCCCCAACACCAGCAGCGTGACCAGGGATCCCGTATTCCAGAGGCTGTGCAACAGGATGGGGGCCAGCAGGTTGCGGCTGTGGCTGTACACCACCCCCAGCACCACCCCCAGCATGGTCAAAGGCAACAGATCGGAAAGGTTGAGGTGGGCAAGGGCAAAGGTGAAGGCGCTGAGCAAGATGGCAGCCCCCATCGGCAAGTAGCGGCTCAGCGTCGGCAGCCAAAAGCCCCGGAACAGCACCTCCTCAAAAACAGGGGCACAGACAGACACCACGGCCAAAAACACCAAGCGCGCCCCCCAGCCATGGCTCTCCAGCAGCAGAGGCAAGATGGGGTTCCCGCCCCCTGCCTGGGGCAGCAGCAACTGCGACAGCGCCGCTGCCAGCACCACCAAAGGCAGGGCCGCCCAGTAGCCGCCCAGGCCCCAGAGGATCCAAGGGCCCCACAGCCGCACCTGCAGCACCTTCTGCCAACCGGGATAGAGCCGAAGAAGCCGGTACAACAGCGCCGCCCCCAGCAGAGCGCCCGCATTGTAGGTGAGAAACAGGGCCACCGCCTGATGCCAAGGGCTGAGCTGCTGCGTCCCCAGGCCGAGCCCGACCGTGTAAAGGCGAGGCACCAGCGCATTGAGGAGAATGAAACCCAAAAACCAACCGGTCAGGACCGCCTGCGCCCCGATCCCCGGCCAAGGCACCTCCCACGGCGGGCCCACAAGAGGACGTTGGCGCCAGAAGCTCCAGCCCAGCCAGCCCAACAAGAGCACCAGCCCCAGCAGCGCCCCCAGCAGCGGGATCCCGCCCACCACCGCCAGCCGGAACAGGGCTGCCAAGGCCAATTTTTCCTGCTGCTGGTTGAGGGCATTGAGGCTGTCGCTGCGCTGTTGCAGCCGGTAGAGCTGCTGCAGGGCCACCGCCTCAAACCAACCGTCCAGGTGGTTGCGGATTTGCACCTCGGCCTCTGGCAAGATGCGCCGTGGCGTTCCCCACAGCCCTTGTAAAACCTGTGCCACCCTCTTCTGGCCGGATTCCAGCTCCAAGGGACGTTCTGGATCGACTACCTCTTGCCACTGCTGCTGGGCTGCCTCCAGATCCTCCTGGTAGACGTAGAGCAGACCCAGGCGCAGCCGCAGGGCGTCCAGCTCCGCCTGCAGATCCTGGACAGAAGCCAGGAGGACGGGATCCACTTCTTCTGGGGTTGAGGCCGGCCCCACCGCATCTGATACCCTGGCCAATTCGGGTTTGCCCCCTGCCGAGGAAGTCGCCCTTTCCAGCCGTGCCATCCGTTTGAGGCGCTGCAGGCGTTCGGCGTAGTTGTCGGCCACCTGCTGGTAGCGATTGTGGGCCAGCTCGAAAACGTTCTGCCCCAGCAGAGCCCGCGCCAGGTCCTGATAGCGGGGATCGTCGAGGGTGCGGGCAGCCTGCAGGGCGAGATTGGTTTGCAACAGATCCAACTGCGTTTGCGGCGGCGGCTGAAACCAACTGCTGGAAAGCGAAAGCCCGACAATCAAAAGGGCCAATAGGCTCAGCAGGTTGAGGATCCCTCGGCGAACAGAAAGCCAAGCGGAAAAGGGATCGACAGAGGCCGTGGCTTCAGAGGGAGACATGGCAGCAACCGAGGCAACTCCAGCGGGTTATATCCTAGCTTCTATTGGCTTCAGCCGGATAAAGGGGTCAGCGTCGCTCTAGCCAATAACGGTAGATGGGCAGACCCAACTGCAGGCACTGCCACTCCCGCTCGGTGGGAATGCCGAAGGGGTTGTCATCGATGGGCCCCTGGTAGGGATTCCAAAACTGCGGATGCTCTAGGAAACGATCGACCATCTCCTCGGCCACTTCCCGCACGTCCGACTGCAGGAAGACGGGGCTGCCCGGTTGCAGCAGCAGGGCCAGATCCGCCACCAGTCGCGGTTGGACGATCCGCCGCTTGTGATGGCGCTTTTTAAACCAGGGATCCGGAAATTGGATGGTGACCCGGCTGAGATCTCCCGGCGCAAACAGATGCCGCAGGGAGACGTTGATGTTGGCAAACAGAAAATGGACGTTATCCAGCCCCAGCTCGTCCCGCCAAGCATTGGCCCGCTCCACCAGCGGCTGTCGAATCTCTACCCCCAAAAAGTTCCAGTCGGGCTGCTCCTGGGCCATGCGCAGCAAAAAGCGTCCGCTCCCTGAGCCGATATCCAAATGCAAGGGCTGCCCCAGTCGCCGATACACCCGTTCCCAGTGGGGTGGGGGGGTGGGTTGTTGGTACTGAGCCTGCAGGGGGTTGACGTGTTGCCGCAGTCGCTGGCCGAGACCCTTCTGCAGCGGGATCCCTGTCCAGGGGGGAACAGAGGAGCCTTTCTCAAGTTGGGCCTGCTGTGCTCGCTGCACGTCCGCTTCCACAGACCACCTCCTGCCGTCAGCCACAGCCGTAGCGAACCCAACGGTGGATCCAAAACAAACGGGATCCGGCAGCCCAGCTCTACCACCGGATGCTGTCGATGACTTGCCGCAAGATGTGGGCAGAGCGGTGCAGTTGCTGCCGCTCGCTCTCGGTGAGGGACATGGCCAGCGTGCGCTCCACCCCTTGCCGACCGACCACTCTCGGCAAACTAAGGCAGACCTCCGGCAGGTCATATTCTCCCTGGGTGAGGCTGCTCACGGTTAAAACGCGCCGCTGATCCCGTACCAGGGCCTGGACAATTTGTGCCACCCCCAGACCAATGGCATAGCTGGTGGCCCCTTTGCGGCGGATGATCTCATAGGCGGCATTGCGCACCTGCTCGAAGATATCGCCCAAATGGGCGGGATCCCATTCCGGCGAGAGCTGGCCAATCGGCGTGCCGGCGATGTTCACCTTGCTCCAGACGGCCACCTCGCTATCCCCATGTTCGCCGATGATGTAGGCGTGCAGGCTGCGCGGATCCACCCCCAGCCTCTGGGCCAACAGATAGCGAAAGCGAGCCGTATCCAAAACCGTTCCCGACCCCAGCACCTGCCCCGCCGGCAGCCCCGCTAACTTCAGGGAAACATAGGTCATGACGTCAACGGGGTTGCTCACCACCAGGAAAATGGCGCTGGGGCAATGCTCCATCAGGGCCGGGATCAAGCTTTTGAAGATCTCGACGTTGCGGTGAACCAAATCCAAACGGGTTTCTCCAGGCCGCTGCTTGGCCCCCGCCGTCACAATCACCACGTCTGACCCGGCACAATCGGCCAGCTCCCCTGCCCAGATCCGCGTCGGCTCCACAAAAGGGATCCCATGCACCAGATCCATCACTTCCCCTTCCAGCTTGGCGCGGTCGATGTCGTGGATCACCAGCTCATCGAGGGTGTTCTGGATAAGCATCGCGTAGGCGCAGGCCATGCCCACCTGCCCGGCGCCGATGACGGATCCCTTCAAAAGGCGGCGAGCAGTCAGCCCACCGGCTTGCTGCTCAAAGCGTGGCTTGGGTTGGTGCTCAGAAACGGTCATGGCTTCAGCCGCTGCACTTCCCTTCCCAGCTTAAGCCTGGCCAGGCGGAGAGAAAAAGAGCAGAGGGGCTATCGCTCCCCAGAGCAAGAAAGGCTGGAAGGGAAGAGAACTTCCGCCTTCCCGGTCGCCTCGGATCCCCGCGGGGTGAAGTGACTTTGAATGCAGCTCAGTAAGGGTTTTAATGGTTTTTTAAGAATTCTTGGGTAGACCTCAACTCCGTTGCTGGGTTAGCCGCTGCCAAAGCTCCAGAGGAATGCGCTCATGAGGACGTGGAAGAGACCGAATCTGAACCAGCTCTTCCGGCAAGTAGTGCAAAGCCACCCGCGCCGTTGCGTCTAAGAGACTGCGCCGCCGCTGGAGATGTTGCTCCGCTTCTCCCAAAAACACATCCAGCCAGCCATCTCGCTCTTGGCAGCGAATCCGCAAAGCAGAGAGAGAAGGTAGGGACTCTTGGCGATAGAGCCGGAAGCCCTGCTCAGGACTCCACCCCAGCCACCACTGGGGCGCCAATTGCCCCAACTGCCGACACCACACGCCCGCCTGAACCTGTTGCCATGTCATGCTCACCACTCCGCAACCTGCGAAGACCTAGCTGCAAATTTTTCCAACTACTTTAGCTAGGTACTCTACCAGACTCACTCGGTTTGATGCAAGTCTTTATCAAAGAGGAACCGATGTGCCATGGGGATATATTGCAACTTAATCTCAATAGTGCTATACTGTCACCCGGTTGAGTGGTGGAGTCATATCCATCAGTCTTCCTCTCTTGTCTTGGACGCAGCAGGGATCCCGCGCCGGCGGAACTGGCCATCCTGCGCTTGGCAGGGATCCCTTTTTCTCCACAAAGTTAATGAGACTAAATATCAATTAATGGGAGAGGGGGAGGTTTTCCGCCAACATCGTGTTGAAGTAGGAGGTAGCAGTCGAGGGTGATCGCGCTTGCGTCGGCGGGCCAGCAAGCGAAAGCGGCGTGAAGCGCTGGGGAAGTATCTTGAGCTATTTGGAATGGCTACCAATCCTCTAGAAAGTAAGGAGATAAACGGATGTTTTCGGAACAAGCTAGCTGTTCCGTCTTTGTTTTGTTCTCTAAAAAATGATGTTGGAAGAAGATTAAAATCTGGAGAAAGGAATTGAACCAGATGCGAGTTATCGATTAGAATCTAGATGGCGTTAACGCTAACCGCGACGAAGAGATCGGAGAGGGGAAATCTAACATCCTCTCTCCTTTTTCTGTGGAATTCCTTCCAACTCTATCTCCCGTCTCCCAAGAAGTAGGGATCCCTTAAGCCAAACTAAAGGGTTGCGCCTCGGTCTTGCAGCCATTGGGCAGCTAGCCTGTGCTGACGTTTCTGGGCATAGGCGAGGGGAGTGTGTCCATCGTGATTGCGGGGGTTTAATTCGGCCCCATTTTCCAACAGCAGCTCTAGGATCTGGATATGCCCTTCCCAGGCAGCCCAGTGCATGGGTGTCGCCCCGAAGCGGTTGCGCGCGTTGACATCGGCCCCGTAAAAATGAGAAAGCGAGCGATGCCCAAGTGTCCTTGTGTGGCCGCCTCGTGCAGAGGAGTTCGCCCCGTCTCATCAACGGCATCCACCGGTGCCCCCTTGGAGAGCAAGCGGGCGAGAACGCTTTTCCTACCCGTAGCTGTAGCCCAGTGGAGAACGCCACAGGTTTTTGCCCCTTTTTGGATCAGCAGACCAATAACTTCTGCCTGATCGGTTAGGGCAGCCCGATGGAGAGGAGTGTATCCATAGCGATCTAGCAGATCGATATCGCTGCCTGCCTTGAGAAGCCGCTCCACCACTTCCACCTGGCCGCTGGCAGCAGCCAAATGGAGCGGCGTAGCCCCTGTGGAATCCATCGAGTCGACGGAAGCGCCATAAGCCAAAAGCAAGTCCAACAGCTCCAGATTGCCGATGAGTACTGCTTTGTGAAGCGGGGTGAACCCCTGCGAATCGGGAGCATTCACATCTCCCCCTTGCTGCAAGTAAGCCAGCAATCCTTGCGGGTCTTCATTGGCAAGGGCGCGGTGCAGTGCTTCGCTCATAGTCACTCAGAAATAGGACTTAGAGACAGCTAAAAGTACTTTGAGAACAGTTAGGAGTAGAGTTAGGCAAAGTCTGGAATTTACAACTTGGGCAAAGTCTAGCACTGGATCCCTGCCTCTGAGGTAGCTGTGCGAAGAGATGCCTCTTAGCGCTCAGTCAGAATGGTCAATGCAGCACCATGCCTCAACATGAGAATGATTCTCTACTAGATTGGATCTAAATTGCATGAGCGCCGAGGGGATCCCTTGGTTCAGCCCAGGTTGGCATGGCATGATCGGCGTAGCTCCGAGCCAGAGCTGACTCTTCGCCCAGGTTCAGCAGCCCCTCACCCTCTCTTCTGCTGCCGCTCATGGACTACTATGCAATCCTGAACCTCTCTCCCCAAGCGAACAGCGAAGATATCAAGCGAGCCTTTCGCCGGTTGGCGCGGCAGTTTCACCCCGATGTGGCAGGAGAGGGATCCCGAGAACGATTTGAGCAGATCTACCAGGCCTACCAAGTGCTGAGCAACCCTGAAGAGCGGCGGCGCTACGACGCCCAACGACACTCTCCACCCAGTTCTGTGAGGGGGGAAAGGCGCGTGGTTGTACGCACCACTGGGTCAGGCTCCATCTCAGCAGAACCACCGGCTCGGGAATCCCTTGAGGCAGGGATTGCCCGCGTCAAGGCGGCTTGGCGCGAGCGTAAGTTGCCCACGGCAGTGGCTCTGGCGGAGGCGCTGCTGAAGCGGTTTCCCAACTCCAAGGAAGCCATCCACATCTTGGCTTTGGCCTATCAGCGCTTCGGCAATGATTTAATCTGCGAGGGTCGCTACCAGCAGGCAGAGGCTTACTTGAGAAAAGCTTTGGCCACAGAGCCACACAACCGCGAGTTGGCCTTTGAAATCTGGCGAGACTTGGCCCGTCTGGGCATCCGGGAGGGATCCGGCTAGCTGCCTGGCGTTGCCAGTCTCAACTGCTGGGCCGCCCACTGCCGCAGCTGTTGGCGGCTGACTTTGCCCTGGGCGTTGCGCGGGATCCCGGCACACCATAGCCATTGCTTAGGGTGCTTGAAGGGGCTCAGTTGTTGGCTCAGGTGTTGCTTTAGGTGCCTCTCCAGCTCTACGGGGAGGGCAGGGATCCCAGCCTTGGGCACGGCCACCGCCACCACCTGCTGGCCCCACTCGCCGTCGGGCAGGCCGAGCACGCACACATCCTCCACCCAGCCGCTGGCCCGGATCTCCCCTTCTACCTCGGCCGCCATCACCTTTTCCCCGCCGGTCAGGATCAGGTCGTCGGCGCGGCCCAGCCAGTAGAGATAGCCGTCTGAGTCCAGATAGCCCCAATCTCCAGGGGTGAAGCCCCGCTGTTGCCACTTGCCCAGGCCATCAGCCTCCCTCGCCAAAGGGTAGTAGCCCAGCGCCAGGGATTCCGCCCACACGTGGATGTGGCCCGCCGTCTGGGCGGGCAAGGGATCCCCTGCTTCGCCGCGGATCTCCAGGGTGGCGTGGGGCAGGGGCCGCCCCAGGCTATCGCTCCCCTGCAAAAAGGCTTCCGGCAGGAGCGTACACACCTGGGAGGCGCTTTCGGTCATGCCATAGGTGAGGGCCAAGGGCAGGTGCAGTTGCCGGGCCTGTTGCCGCAAACTGGGCCAGGTGGGGCCGCCGCCAACCAGAATGGCTCGAAACTGGCGCAGGCTCTCCAAGACTCCCGGCTGGGCGTTGAGCAACAGCCGCTGCAACTGGGTGGGCACCAGCGACAGAAAGCTGCCCGGCAAAGGCGGATCCCAGGCCTCGGCCTGCTGCTGTCGTTTCCAATCCCAGACAATCCACTGGCCGCCGCTCAGCCAGGAACGAACAGCTTGCATCAGGCCGCTGACGTGGTACAGGGGCAGGACACAATAGCTATGGACGCAATCCACGCTGAAGTGCTGCTGGTGGGCTCTGGCAGAGGCGCTGAGGGTACGCCAGGAGTGCACTGCCCATTTCACCTGGCCGCCGGAGCCACCGGTAGGGATCCCGATTACTGGCCAATCGGCGCTGGGTAGGATCTGTTGCCAATGCTGCAGAGGGGGGTGGGAGGAGGCAGAACCCTCCTGCAACTGCCCTCGCCGCCAGCGCCAAGCGGATCCCAGGCTGGCCAGAGCCTGCCCCCACTCTCGTCCTCCCCAGTGGGGATTGGCCAAGAAGAGGGGGATCCCCAGGTGTTGGCAGGCCAAAACGGCAGCCCACACTTGCAGCGGATCCGAGTCTGCCACCAACAGGGGAACGGCCTTGTCTGCCAGAGGGCGCAGTTGCTCTTCCAGCCCAGCCAGACACTCCTTCAAAGCGGGAGAGCAGTTGTGGTTGGGAAACATCTTTCGGCAAGTTCGGGCGGGACAGTTGCAGGTTCAACGAAGCGATCAAAGCGATCAAAGAGCAAGCCATAGCCGTGGAGACTTGACCCTCCACCGAGGCAATTGGGGGCGTCCCCTGTACCTTCGTTGTTTTGACTTTTGGCAGGGATCCCCCCGGGCAAGGTGAGGAAGAGTTTGGGCTTGGCTTATCATGATCTAGGTTTGAAGTAGGAGGCCTAGGTTGTGATCGAGCCAATTTTGCTGGGGATCGTTTTGGGGATGGTGCTGGTTACCTTGGCAGGCCTGTTTGTGGCCGCCTACAGACAGTATCAGCGCGGCAATAAGATGGGTCTGTGAAAGCCAGGGAGGAAAAAGCTGGCACCAAACCGTCGGCAAGAGAGTGGCTCAGCAGGTGAGGTGGCATGGCGATGCAGTGGCTGCGCACGGTGGCGGCTTTGCGGGAGCAGGTAGCGAGCTGGCGGGGATCTACCATAGGCCTGGTGCCAACGATGGGATCCCTGCACGAAGGACATCTCAGCCTAATTCGCCGCTGCCGCCAAGAGTGTGACCACACGGTGGTCAGCATCTTTGTCAACCCCCTCCAATTTGGCCCCAACGAAGACTGGGATCGCTACCCCCGCGACGAGGAAGGGGATCGGGCTCTGTGTGAAGCCGCGGGCGTGGATGTGGTGTTTGCCCCCGACCCGCAGGAGATGGGGGCCGACCCGGCCACTGCCGGCGATCGCACCTGGGTCATGCCTCCTGAGTCCCTTTTGCAGACCCTCTGCGCCCCCCACCGACCGGGGCATTTTCGCGGCGTGGCCACCATTGTGCTGCAACTGCTAAACCTGGTGCAGCCGCAGCGGGCCTATTTTGGCCAAAAGGATGCCCAGCAACTGGCAATTATCCAGCGGCTGGTTCAAGATCTGCAAATTCCCACCACCATTGTCCCTTGCCCCACCGTGCGAGAAGCCGACGGCCTTGCCTACAGCTCCCGCAACCGCTACCTTTCGGCAGTGGAGCGGCAGGTGGCCGCCAGCCTGTACCGCGCCCTGCGCCGAGGTTACGACCACTGGCAAGCCGGGGATCCCTCCGCCGAAGGGATCCTGGCCGCCGCCCGTGCTGAGCTGGAGCGCACCCCCGAGCTGCGCGTGCAATATCTGGAATTGGTGGATCCGCAAACCCTCCAGCCCCTATCGGAGGTGAAAGATAAGGGGCTACTGGCCATCGCCGCCTATGTAGGGCAAACTCGCCTCATCGACAACCTGCTCCTTTCCCCGGAAGGGGTGGATCCCTTGCCCCAAGAACAGCAGAGTGCAGTGCCTCCTTCCCCGAAAAGGGGGCGTCGCCCGCTGATTGCCATCGACGGCCCGGCAGGGGCCGGGAAGTCCAGCGTAGCGCGGGCAGTGGCCGCTCAACTGCAGCTCTTGTACCTGGATACGGGGGCGATGTACCGGGCCATCACCTGGCTGGCGCTGCAGCGGGGGATCCCGTTGGACGACGCCGAGCAACTGACCCAACTGGCTGCCCAAACCCAACTAACCCTACAAAGTGGCCCCTCGGCCGACGAACCCACCCGCATCTGGGCCGACGGTGAGGAAGTTACCCAGGCCATTCGTTCCCCAGAGGTGACCCGCTGGGTTTCTCAGGTGGCGGCAGTGCCGGGGGTACGGCAGGAGCTGGTGAAGCGGCAACGCCTCATTGGACGGGATGGGGGGGCCGTCCTGGAGGGGCGAGATATCGGCACCCATGTTTTTCCTGATGCCGAGCTGAAAGTCTTTTTGACCGCCTCGGTGGGGGAGCGGGCCCAGCGCCGGCAACACCAACTGCAAGCCCAAGGACAAGTGGTGTCCCTCGAAGAGTTAAAAGCTCAGATCGAGCAGCGGGATCGCCGCGACAGCGAGCGGCTTATCTCTCCCTTGCGGCCTGCCCCCGATGCCATTCTGATCGACACGGATCACCTGAGCCAAGCTGAGGTGGAAGACAAAATTGTGAGGCTGTACCGGCAGCTTTTGGAGCGATCCGGGGCAGCCCATTTCGATATTATCTGAAGTTATCTGAACCCTGAAGATTTTCTCAAGCTTGCGAGATGGGGCCAATTCAATTCTGAGGTGTTGAGCCTTGGGGGGGCGATGCGCTTGGCCAGAACCGCTAAGGTAGGAATCCTGTTGACGAAGAGATACTGGCCTGCCCTGCTCCCCCTCGGCCCAAATCACTCGTATCCGGCTCTGGGTAGCCGCGAGCACTATGGGTAATGTCCTCCTCCTGGCTTTTCTGCTTCTCCTCTCAGGGGCCTGCTCCGGAGCGGAAACCGCCATCACGGCTATGGACAACCTGCGCTTGGAGTCCCTGATCGAAGAACAAGGGGATCCGCAAGGCCTCTATCGACTGGCTCAACAACAGCGCTCACGGATGATCACCACCCTGTTGTTGGTGAACAACTTTGTCAACATCGGCATTGCCGCCCTGGCCACCACCATCTCTATTGAGCTGCTGGGATCCCAGTTTGGAGCTTTGGCCGCCACCGTGCCCACCACGATCCTGGTGCTCCTGGTGGGGGAAGTGGCGCCCAAGTCTTTGGCGGTGAGCCATCCGCTGGCAGTGTTCCGCTGGGTGGTGCGGCCTGTCCATGTCCTCTCGGTGCTGCTGCGCCCTTTTACCGCTGCCTCTGAGTGGGTTGTCAGGAGACTGTTCAACCTGTTGGAGCTCTCGCCGCTGACAGCCACCGCTTCCCTCAAGGATTTGGAGCTGTTGATCGATGTGCTGGGGCAGCGAGGGCTACTGGATTGGCAAAAACGGCGCCTGTTTCGCGGGGCGCTGGCGTTGGATTTGCTCCAGGCTGGGGATGTGGCCAAGCCAAGGGTAAAAATGGAGACCATTTCCCACGACAAAACGCTGCAGGATGTGGTGAAGCTCTGCCTGGAGACGGGCTACTCCCGCATCCCCGTGCAGGGGGAATCCAAGGACGAGATCGTCGGCGTCATCCACCTCAAGCAGGCCCTGCGCTACCTGGAGCAAAAGGGCAATGCCGAGGTGACCAAGGCCATGTCCCCGCCTTTTTTTGTGCCCGAGACCAAGCGCGTCAGCCTGCTGCTCAAAGAGATGCTGCGCTCCCGCCAACACCTGGGGATCGTGGTGGATGAGTTTGGCGGCACCACCGGCCTCATTACGCTGGAGGACATTTTGGAAGAGCTGGTGGGGGATATCTACGACGAGAGCGACCTTTCCCCCCTGCTGCTGCAGCGGCAACGACGACAGCGCCTCTTCTCTTCTGGCTCCCCTTGAAGGAGGCCGCTAGCCGGCTTCTGCAGAGTCTTCGTTGGCTTCGGGGGGGAGCTCCACCAAACCCGGATCGGCAGGATAGCGGGCCACAAAAAAGATCCAGAAGCTGTGGATCCCCAGGCCTAGGCCCCACCCGCCCAACAGCGGCAGCAGCCACGGCCAATCCGCCCGATACAGCTGCTGGAAAAACACCAGCCCCGACGCGCTGCAGAGAAAAACAGCCAGATGCGCCGCGTAGGTGTAGCGGTCATCCAGCTTGCGAAACTCAGGATCCCGACGGGAGGGCTTCCGGGGCCAGCGAGGCGGCATGGCAGCAACCCCTCACAACTCAAAACCTTCTCCAGTGTAGAGGGATCCCTTGCCGCCGACATCACCAGGATCCCGGCCGCTACCGCCACCGGCGTTGCCACCACGTCCAGCAGGTTATCCACCCAGGGTACACAGTAGGCAGCAACCTCGAAAAAGGTAGCCACCGCAAAAACCGACAGCGCCTCTTCCGACCCAATCCACTGCAGATCGGGAGCCAACGGCAGATGCCCGGAGCGAGCTGCCAGGTTCATCACCAACAGCGGCACAAAAATGCGAAAGCCGCAGGCAGCGCTGAGGCCCAATCCCAAAAAATTGCCGGTAGGCTGTCCATTTCTGCTCCTCAAGATTGATGGGTGTGACGGGAGTCCTCCCGCCAGCGGCAACTGGGGGGATCCGTTTCGCCTGGCTGGGCGGCAAACTCCAGCGGCCCGTTTTCGGTGTAGAGGTGCAGGTCGAACCAGAAGGTGGATCCCTGTTCCAGCTTGCTTTCCAGGCAGATGCGGGTGTGGTGTTTCTCCAGGATGTTGCGCACGATGGCCAGGCCCAGGCCGGTGCCCTCCAGGGTGTGGACGCGGTTCTCCACCCGGAAAAAGCGGTCGAAGATCCGCTCCTGATCCTCCGGGGCAATGCCGATGCCCGTATCGGCCACCGCCACCCGCACCGCCTGCGGGGATCCATCCGCCTGCAGGACCGGGTGGGCATGCACCGTCACCAGCCCTCCCGAGGGCGTGAACTTGAGGGCATTGCCCAAGAGATTGGTCATCACTTGCAGCAGCAGATCGTAGTTGCCCCACACCAGGGGCAGATCCGGATCGACGAACTTGCGCAACTGGATCCCTTTGTCGCGGGCTTGCAGGTGGTGGGTGCGCAGGGTTTGCTCGATCACCGCTGCAATATCGACAGCCTCGAAGTGGTACTGTTTCCCCGACTCCAGACGGGACAAATCCAACACATCGTTGACCAGGCGGGTGAGGCGATCGGTTTCGCGGTTGGCAATTTCCAGATAGTCCAGCCGCTCCTCTGGCGACATCTGCTCGCCGTACTCGTAGAGGGTCTCGATGAAGGACTTGATGCTAAAGAGTGGGGTGCGCAGCTCGTGGCTGATGTTGCTGATGAACTGGGCCTTGGCCTCGTTGAGCTCCACCTCGCGGGTGATGTCCTGCACCGTCATCACGATCCCCTTGAGGTTTTGCCGCCGCGGATCCGACACCGGCGACAGCAGGATGCGGATGACGCGCTTGGTGGGGCCGCTGAGGTTGACGCGAATTTCCTCTGCCTCTTGATCCCCGCGGGCAATTTGCATCAGGGGGCGGGCCAACTGCTGCCGCAGATCCTCGGGCAACAGCTCCGGCAAGGGCTTGCCCAAAACAGGCTCGCCCTCCCAGCCGAACATGCGGGAAGCCGCCGGGTTGAGCAAGAGTACGCGAAACTCAGCGTCCAGCAAAATGGCGGCATCGACGATGGAGAAAACCAAAGTCTCCAGCTTGGCCTTGGCGGCGGCCAGTTCTTCGATGTTCTGCTCCTCGTAGCTCTGCAGCCGCTCCGCCATCTCGTTAAAGCTGTCGATGAGCTGGGCCAGCTCTCCCCCAAAGGGCAGGTCGATGCGCTGCTTGAAGTTGCCCTTGGTGATCTCCTGGACGCCCTTGACCAGTGCTTTGATGGGGTAAGTAATGGTGAGGGCGTTGACCACGGCTCCCAGGATGGCCAGAACCCACACCGCCAAGAACACTCCAATCGCGACCTCCCGCGCCAGTTGCGTCGAGCGCACGAGGGCGGGGTTGGGGTTGATGCCAAGGCCGAGGGTGCCCAAAAAGCGGCCCTGATGATAGATGCCGACAAAAATGTCCGTCACCCGCCCGGCAGGGGTGAGGTGGGTGCGCACCAGCGGCTGACCCTCGGCAGGCGGGCGGTTGTCCGGCAGTTGGATGCGACGGGTAAGGCTGAGGGAGGTTTTCACCTCCTGGTTGGAAAACGGGATCCCGTAGTAGATGTTCCCCTCCGGGTCGGCATAGAGCAAATAGCGAATGCTGCTGGTGCTCTCAAAATATTGCCGCGACAGCTGGGCCACTTCGCCAATGCGATCTTCTGCGATCAGGGGGGCGACATTGGCCGCCAACAGCAGCCCCAGATCCCGGCCAAAGCGGGCTTCGTTAAAGCGCGCATCCTGCTGCACGGTGCTGACGGCCCAGAAGGTGAAGCTGCTCACCACCAGCGAGACCACCAGCGTGGCCACAAAGAGCAACTGGGTCTCCAGGCGCAGCTTTTGTTTCCAGCGAGACCACCAGCGCCGCAGGGATCCCCAAAAGAACCCCCCCCTTGACGGCTCCCCAGTCTCCCCCGGCAAGGGCTGGGGAGGAGAAGCAGCAGCCGCCTCAGGGGATTGGACTTCGGCAAGGGGCTCGGCAGTGCTGACAGGAGACATGAACCCGACGTGACAACCCTGAAGAACACTGTCGCCACCATTCTGGCATGGCTGCCGACAGGGTTAAGAGGGTTCGATTTTCTGCAAAGATTGTTACAAGCAGGGATCCCGAAAGGGCAAGGGGAGATGCCTCTACAGAGGTTGCAGGCCCAGCTTCTCGAGCAAAGCCGCATCGGCAGCCTGGCCCGGATTGGGCGTGGTCAGCAACCTTTCCCCGGTGAAGATGGAGTTGGCCCCCGCCAAGAAGCACAACGCCTGCTCGCTCTCGGACAGGTTTTTTCGCCCTGCCGAGAGCCGGATCTGGGCGGTGGGCAGCAGCAGGCGGGCCGTGGCGATGGTGCGCACCAGCAGCAGCGGATCGGGCGGGGGAAGCTGGCCTAGGGGCGTGCCGGCCACGGGAACCAAAGCGTTGATGGGCACTGAAGTGGGGGGCGGCGTCAGGTTGGCCAGAACGTGCAGCAGGCCGATGCGGTCTTCGTCGCTTTCCCCAAGGCCGACAATGCCGCCACAGCAGATCTGCAGGCCGGCTGCCGCCACATGGGCCAGTGTCTCCAGGCGATCCCGATAGGTGCGCGTCGTGATGATGCGGGGGTAGAACGCCGGCGAGGTGTCCAGATTGTGGTTGTAGGCCGTCAGACCCGCCGCCGCCAATTGCTGCGCCTGGGCAGCCGACACCATCCCCAGGGTGACACAGGCTTCCATCCCCAGCTTGCGCACCAGGCGCACCATCTCCAACACCCGCTCGAACGCCTCCCCTGCCGGGGCCGACCGCCAGGCAGCGCCCATACACAGCCGGGTGGCGCCGGCCCTTTGGGCGGCCATGGCCTGCTGACGCAGCGACTCCAGCGAGATCAAGGGGTAGGTCTCGATCCCTGTCGAGTAGCGGGCGCTTTGGGGGCAATAGGCGCAGTCTTCCGGGCAGCGGCCCGACTTGATGTTGACCAGGGCGCAGAGTTGAACCCGGCCAGGCGGATGGTGCTGCCGATGCACCGTTTGCGCCTCGTACACCAACTGCAGCAGCGGCCGATAGTAGATCTCGCGAACGTACTCTAGAGCAATGGCCATGCCGGCAATGTCCAAAACAAAAGGTTGAAGGGATCCCTAAAAGCTTGCCAGCGCTCTTAGGTTTGGCTATGATACGAAGTCTGTGCCTTGGGAAGGCGAACCCGCCTTGCTTAGAAACCCAACCATGATAACCGCAGAAGCAGTGGCCAAAGGTCCTATCAGCCAATTTCTTAAGCATCACTTTCGCCACTTCAACGCCGCCGCCCTGGTGGATGCCGCCAAGGGCTACGCTGCTCACCTGGAGAAAGGCGGCAAGATGATGGTGACCCTGGCCGGCGCCATGAGCACGGCAGAGCTGGGCCTTTCTCTGGCCGAGATGATTCGGCAGAACAAGGTGCACGCCATCTCCTGCACCGGCGCCAACCTGGAGGAAGACATCTTTAACCTCATCGCCCACGACTTCTACGAGCGGGTGCCCCACTACCGCGATCTCAGCCCGCAGCAGGAGCAGGAGCTGCTGGAGCGGCACCTGAACCGGGTAACCGATACCTGCATTCCCGAAGAAGAGGCGATGCGGCGCCTGGAAAAAGCTCTGCTGGAAGAGTGGACGGCTGCCGATCAGGCGGGGGAGCGCTACTTCCCGCACGAGTTCATCTACCGCATCCTGCGCAGCGGCCGGCTGGAGCCCTACTACCAGATCAATCCGCGGGATTCTTGGGTCTATGCGGCCATGGAGGCCGACTTGCCCATCTACGTACCGGGCTGGGAGGACTCCACCACCGGCAACATGTACGCTGCCCACTGCATCAGCGGCGAGATCCGCCATGTCCATACCGTCCGCACGGGCATCGAGTACATGATCCACCTGGCGGACTGGTACACGCGCACCTCGGCAGAGTGCTCCATCGGCTTCTTCCAAATTGGCGGCGGCATTGCCGGGGATTTTCCCATCTGCGTAGTGCCCATGCTGCACCAAGACCTGGGCCGCAAGGGGATCCCTCTGTGGGGCTATTTCTGCCAGATCAGCGACTCCACCACCAGCTACGGCTCCTACTCGGGGGCGGTGCCCAACGAGAAGATCACCTGGGGCAAGTTAGGGGTCGACACGCCCAAGTTCGTCATCGAGTCGGATGCCACCATCGTGGCGCCTTTGATCTTCGCCTGGGTGCTGGGGTGGTAGGGCTGGCTCAGGGATTGTCCTTATGGTTGGGGCGGGGCCATTGGGAAAGCAGAATCGCCGCTTCCCAGCGGCGCATGTCCTGGGCAATTTGCAAAGGGGTGAGGCCGTAGCCGTCCGGCTCGTCGATCTCAGAGCCATGTTCCAGCAGCAGCCGCACCACTTCAGGGTTGCCCGACCAAGCGGCAAAATGCAGGGCCAAGCCGCCGGCCCCGAAGCAGGCGTTGACGTCAGCCCCTCCCTCCAGCAAGGCTTGGGTGACCTCAGCGTTGCCCAGGCGGGCAGCCTGGTGCAGGGGGCTGGCCCCGCCGCGATCCAACCGGTTGGGATCCGCCCCGGCAGCCAGCAAAAGGCGGGTGTTGAGGCCGCTTTCTACGAAGAACAGAGCCGTCTTGCCCCGCTCCTCAACGGCGTTGGCGTCTTTCCCCAGCCAGAGGGCCAACTGCAGCCGCAGCGGGTTGGCAGTGGCCAGAGCCTGGGGATCTGCCGGCAAGCTGTACCCATAGAGCCCCAGACCGCCTAGCAGCAGGGATCCCAACCCGACACCTACAGCCCACCGCCTGCGCCTCATGGCCCTACTCCTCAAAGAACAGGATGGCGATCCCTTGGCTGGGCAGGGCCTGGGCCGAGAGCAGCAAGGGGTTGCTGAGGGCAGGTTGCGCGGCAGCGGCGGGAAAGAGGCGCAAAAACGCTTCTAGAGGCTGCAGCTCGCACTGGGACTCCTCGGCGGCGGCGGTGCGGTACATAGTCGGGATGACCAACTTGGGCTGCAGCGCTTCGATGGCCGCCTTGGCCGCGGCGGGATCGTAGTTTTTCGGCCCACCCCCCACCGGCACCAGCAACAGGTCAGGGCGAGCCAGCAGGATGGACTGTTCCCGGCCAATGGGCTGCAGTGCCCCTCCCAAATGGACAATGTCGATCCCGGCCATGCGCCAGCGCCAGCCCACGTTGAGGCCAAAGCGGGGGCCCCGCGGCATGCGCACCCCCTGCACGCGGATCCCGTCGATGAAGTAGTCCCCCGGCTGAAACAGCACCCTGGGGTTGCCCGGCACCACGTCCAAAGCCCCTTCGTCCAGGAGACGGCTGCTGAGCAGCACCAGATCGGCAGCAACGCTGGGAGCAGGGTAGCCGGCTGTACAGCCCGCCGGGCGGAAGGGGTTGACCAGAAAGCGCTTGCCCTCCCCCTCAAACAAAACGCAACTGTGGTGCAGCCAGGTCAGCTGCAGGCCCTGGGCGCTGGAGCCGGGGGTAAACTCCAGGGATCCCCCTGGAGAAGGATCAGTTTGCGCCCTTGCCCATTGACCCCCTGCGGCAAGGGATCCCAGCAAGCTGGCGCTGGCTTGCAAAAGTTGGCGACGCTTCATCGGGTGGGGATCCTTGACACAACCCCGGCAGCCGCCGGCTGGAGCAATCCCGAGGTAGGGATCTGGGCCAAGCGCAGGAAGTTGCTCAGCAGGCGTTTGCCCTCCGCGGTCAAAATGCTCTCCGGGTGGAACTGCACGCCCTGTACATGAAGATAGCGGCGGTGGCGGATCCCCATAATGATGCCGTCCTGAGTTTGGGCCGTCACCTCTAGTTCGTCAGGACAGGTGGAAGCCTCAATCACCAAGCTGTGGTAGCGGGTTGCAACAAAAGGCTGGCTCAGCCCCTCAAACACTCCCACCCCTCGATGATAGATGAGGGAAGTCTTGCCGTGCATCAGCTCAGGTGCGCGCACGATCCGACCGCCGTAGACCTGTCCAATGCACTGGTGACCCAGACAGACGCCCAAAATCGGCAGCTCCGGCCCCAGCTCGCGGATCAACTCCAGCGAGATGCCGGCATCTTCGGGCCGTCCTGGCCCTGGAGAAATGACAACCGCCTGGGGACGCATCTGGCGCAGCTGGGCCACTGAAATCTCGTCATTGCGAAAAACTCGTACCCCTGCGCCTAGCTCCCCCAGGTATTGCACCAGGTTGTAGGTGAAGCTGTCGTAGTTGTCGATAACAACCAGCACGATGGTACCCGGCAACGGCACCCCATTTTAGCATTGCCCAGGCTTCAGGGCCCGCAACCCGGAGCCAACACCCAAGTCAAGCTTGTATCCTGGGAGGTATAGCACACAAGCAGCAGCAAGGTGGCTAGCTTTTAGGTTGTTTTTGATTTTTCAGATCCCATGAACTTGCTTCTCTCTCCGGCGACCGACTTGCTGGACGAGTTGCGCAGGCTTTTCCCTTTTGAGCTGGATGAGTTTCAGATCCAAGCGATTCAAGCTCTGGCCGCTGGGGAATCGGTGGTGGTCTGTGCGCCTACAGGATCCGGCAAGACCCTGATTGGAGAGTATGCCATCCACCGGGCCTTGTCCCAAGGCAAGCGGGTTTTCTACACAACCCCTCTGAAGGCTCTTTCCAACCAAAAGTTTCGCGATTTCAGCCAGCAATTCGGCCCGGAGCGGGTTGGCCTCCTCACCGGCGACATCTCCATCAACCGGGAAGCGCCGATCTTGGTGATGACCACCGAGATCTTCCGCAATATGCTCTACGGCACGCCGCTCTCTCTGGCTGTCCAGCGCGGGCCCTACGGCAGCGAGAGGGATGCGTGGGAAGAGGCGGAGGCTCTAAGCCGGGATCCCTTGCGGGACGTGCAGGCGGTGATCCTGGACGAATGCCACTACATGAACGACCAACAGCGGGGCACTGTCTGGGAAGAGGCAATTATCTACTGCCCTGCCCACATCCAGCTTGTTGCCCTCTCGGCCACCCTGGCCAACAGCGACCAGCTTACCGACTGGATGAACCAGGTGCATGGCCCCACGCGACTGGTCGATTCCAGCCATCGCCCAGTGCCGCTGCAATTTCACTTTGCCAATCGCAAAGGGCTGTTCCCCCTGCTGGAGCAAACCGAGTCAGGCCAGTGGGTTTGCAATCGCCGCCTGAGAAGCAAGCCCTCCAAGTCAGGCCAGGCTCCCTACGGAGAAGTACCGGATATGGCCCAGGTGGTGGAAAACCTGCGCCGACGGGATATGCTGCCGGCCATCTATTTCATCTTCAGCCGCAAGGGCTGTGACCTGGCGGTGGCCAGTTTGGGAAACTTGGACTTAATTAGCTCTGAAGAAGAGCGGCGGCAGTTGGCCGAGCAGATCGACCGTTTCTGCCAGGAAATGCCAGAGGCAGTGCGCCGGGATCAACTGGATGCCCTCTACCGGGGGATTGCCGCCCACCATGCCGGCCTGTTGCCCGCCTGGAAGGGCCTGGTCGAGCACCTGTTTCAGCAGGGGCTGGTGAAGCTAGTTTTTGCCACCGAGACGCTGGCTGCCGGGATCAACATGCCCGCCCGCACGACGGTGATTTCCTCCCTCTCCAAGCGCACCGACGACGGCCATCGCCTCCTGACTGCCTCTGAGTTTATGCAAATGTCGGGCCGGGCCGGACGACGGGGCAAAGATGTGATCGGGCATGTGGTGACCTTGCAATCTCCCTTTGAAGGGGCGCAAGAGGCGGCGCGGCTGGCCACGGCAGGAGCAGATCCCCTGGTGAGCCAGTTTACTCCCACCTATGGCATGGTGCTGAACCTGCTGCAAAAGCATTCTCTGGAGGCGGCGCGGGATCTCATCAACCGCAGCTTTGGCCAGTATTTGCTCTCGCTGCAAAAGCTGCCCGAACAACAGGAGCTCCAGCGCACTCGCGCCGAGCTGGAGGAAATTGACCGCCTCCTGGAGGGGATTTCCGACGAAGATATCGCCCGCTACGAGAAAATGCAGGCGCAACGGCGGGAAGAGCGGCGCCTTTTGCGCTACCTGCTCAAACAGCGAGAAGCCGAGCCGGATCCCACCCTGCGCCTATTGGCCTTTCCCCACATCCAAGCCCAAGAGGAGAAAATCCGCGCCCTAGAAGCCCGCATCCGCGTCAACCCTGCCCACAGGGTTGGGAAAAAGCTGCTGGGTTTACAGGAAAAGCGCCAGCGCCTGCGCAAGCGTCTGCAGCACCTGGAGCGGCAAAGCGACTCGGTACAGGAGTTGCGCTGGCAGCAATTTATGGCCTTGGTGGGGGTGTTGCAGGAGTTCGACTGTTTGCGGGAGTATCAACCTACCGCCAGCGGAGAGGTGGTAGCCGCTCTGCGGGGAGATAACGAGCTCTGGCTGGCGCTGGCTTTGCTATCTGGCGAATGTCTAGGCTGTGCTCCCCATCACTTCGCTGGGGTGATCGCTGCCCTGGTGGCCGAGCCTCCCCGTTCGGGTACCTACAGCCGGCTGCGTACTTCCGGGCTAGTCGAGGATGTGCTGCATGGCTTACGAGGCTTGCGGCGGCAACTGTTCCGCAGCCAGCGGCAACACCAGGTGTTTCACGTGCCGATTGGGTTTGAGCCTGGCTTGGCCGGGATCGTGGAACACTGGGCGCAAGGGATCCCTTGGGAACAGCTAGAGGCCAGCACCAACCTGGATGCTGGGGATATTGTGCGCCTGATTCGCCGCACGCTGGATTTGCTCTCCCAGATTCCCTACATACCCCATCTGCCAGCCGAGTTGCGGGAAAACGCTCGCGAAGCCCAAAAACTGCTGGATCGCTTCCCGGTAAGCGAGCTGATCTGAGCGTAGATTGTAAGGAATCTGCCAGGATTCGGTTGCCCCTGGGAATCCTCTGTTTGGGGAACTGGAAGTGGACAAGACAGGTTGTTTTGTCCGTCCAGCCAACTGCGTAGGGCCCACAGTCTGCTGGCGCAAACGCGATGCTGCTCCGGCGGGAAATGCCGCCGGGCCGAAAATTGCTTCGTTGCCAGAAAGATCGCTTAGAGAAGGATGACGATCTCGATGCAGCGCTGAACGGTGCTCGGCTGTGCTCAGTACCCGGTGTTCCTAGGTCTTTCGGAGCGGATTATGCTCCCGCCTGCCTAAGGTGCGGGCGGCTGTCTATGGGGGGGTCACCACCGAGCGCTTCACCGCAGCCATGGCTTGCTTCCGCGCTGCGCTTTTTCGCTCGAGAGCGGGTGGTGGGGGGCCGAGGCTTTTGTTATCCTGTCGCTTAACGGATGCAAGCACGAGTCCCTAGATTGCTGTGTCAGGGAGATTTGGCTCCATTGGCAGGCTCGGAGAGAGGATGGGATCTGATGTTTACTTGGCTCTGGACGAAACACTTTTCTCGCCTAAACCAGAGGCTGCAAAGCTTGGAGGTGGCCCGCGAGGAAAACCTTCTGTCTCCTGATCTGAGCGCCCAAACTCTGCAGGTGGCCCCTGACTTTTGGGAGCGGCAGCACCAGGCTTTCGTCTACCTGGATAAGCAGATGCGAAAGCTCAGCCGTCGCAGCAAGATTTGGGGCGGGATGGCACTGCTGGCTGTTTTGGCCGATGCTGCTTTGGTGGTTGCCGGCTTGGCGATGCTCCAGTCTTGGCAACAGATGCGGGCCGACCAAAACCTTGCTCGCATTGTCCAACAGGCTGCGGCTGCTGACCCTGTACAGCAAGCCTTTGACAACCTGGTGGCCCAATTGCCGCATATGAACGAGGCAGAGCGGTATCATGCCCTAGAGGCGTTGCAGGCCCTTTCGGCCATCGCCATGGCGGGCCGGGGCTCCTACGGCTACTCTCCTGGCATCTCTGTGTACGGCTCTGTTCCTACAGCTGCGACAACCCCTCTTGAGGCCCAACTGCAAACCATCTATCAGTTGGGTCAAATGCGTGCAGTTGAGGCGGTGCCGGCTTTGCTGACCAAGCTTTCTGACGGCGAACCGGCGGTGCGGGAGGCGGCAGCCCGCGCCCTCGGCCAAATCGGGGATCCGCGCGCCCTGGATCCCTTGCACGCTCTCCTGGCCCACGAGACCAATGAGTTGGTTCAGGACGCAGCCATTGCTGCGATTGCGCAAATGCTGCGCTGAAGAGCAGGTCAAGGACGCGTCGATTCGCTAAAAGTTCGTAGTGGGTGCTGAGGCCAGGGGATGAGAAGCGACAAGTTCGGCAGAGGGGCCAAGCTCGCAGGGATCCTGTGTTGGGTGTGGGGATCCGCCTTGCCGGTTTGGGCGCAGGATCCTTTTCGCAGCGGGGCCAATGCCCGCCCCATCAGCCCTGAGGTGGCTGCGGCGTTTGAGGAGTTTTTCTGCGCAGGCCGCTACACCCAGAGCCGAGAGAAGCTGGAAATAGCCAAGAAAGCTTCCCCCGACGAGCCAATGGTCTATGCCCTGTTGGCGGCGCTGGCCTACCAGGAGGGGGATCTGGATGCTTTTGCCCAGTTGGCCACCCAAACCCGACAAGTGGCTGCCGAGCTGAAAAAGACGGATCCCTTGCGCGGCAACCTGTATGAGGGCGTGGGCTATGGGCTGGAGGCGGCCAACACTGTGGTGCGGGAGGGGGTGGTGATCGGGCTGCCCAAGGCATTGCCCACCCTCAATCAATTGTTTGCGTCCATCCGGGCCGCCCAGGCCGTGGACAGCAGCGACCCAGAGCTGAATCTCCTCAACGGCTATATGGATTTGCTGCTGACCTATCGGGAGAAAGCGTTGAATCAATTTCGCCTGGCAGCGCCTGACTATTTGTCCTACCGCGGCCAAGCCCTGGCCTATCGGGATATGAAACGCTTTGACGAGGCGCTGGAGGCGGTGGAGCGGGCCATTGCTGCTTCCTGCAACAACCCTGAGCTCTACTACCTCAAGGCGCAAATTTTGGTTGCCAAGGGCCAAGACCGGGAGGCAGTTCCCCTTTTCGACCAAGCCCTGCAGGCTGCTGCCCAGTTGCCTGAAGCTTTGGTGGAGCAGATCCAGATGGAACGGGATCGTGCCGCCCAGCGCAGCGGGTTAACCGGCCAGTTGCCTACACCGACTCCCTCCCCCTAACACTAATGGGCCTGCGTATCAGCGGCAAACGAGCGCTGCAGACCCCTGCCGGCCTGGGCACTCGACCCACCCCTGGGCGGGTGAGGCAGGCCCTGTTCAACATCTTGCGGGGGCAGGTGGAGGGCTGTCGCTGGCTGGATCTCTGCTGTGGAGCCGGCACAGTGGGGGCAGAGGCCCTGTGCCATGGGGCGGCCTTTGTGGCCGGGATCGAGATCGCCGCCCCTGCCTGTCGCATCATCCGAGCCAACTGGGCCAAGGTGGCGCAGCCGGGGCAATCTTTCCAGGTCATCCAGGGAGATGCCCGCAAGCTGCTCAGCCGAGGCTTGGGTTTGGATCCCTTTGATTACGTCTACTTTGCTCCCCCCTACGAGGCGGGTCTGTATGCCCCCCTGCTGCCGCTGATCCCGCCCCTCCTCAAGCCAGGCGGAACTTTGATCGTCGAGCACCGCAGCAGCCACGAGCTGCCCGACCAGGTGGGATCCCTGCTGCGCTTTGACCAGCGGGCCTACGGGCAAACAGCGCTGGCTTTCTACCGGCATCTGGGAGAGGAGCGCTAGGGGAAGGGGGTGCTGACGAAGCCGATCTCCAGAAGCTGCTGGTAGGCCTGGGTGCCTAGCTCCCGGGTTGGGGTCTGGCTCTTGATGACCTGAATCAGCCAGGCTACGGCCTCCTCGGGGCGCCCGGCAGCCCGATAGACCACGGCCAGATCGTAGGCAGCCTCATCTCGGGCCTGGGCGGCAACGCGGGCCAGCTCCCGCTGCTCTTCGGAGATGCGGTTTTGGATCCCGGCAAAAGCCCGGGAGAGATCTTGGTGGTAGTTGGAGCGCTGGTTGTAGGCGTTGAACACCTGTTGCAGCAGCTCGATGGCCCGGTCGTAGTTTTGCGCTTGGATGGCGGCATCGGCTTCGGCGGCCAGTTGTTCAGCCCGCAACACGCTGAGGGCATTGTTGGGCTGTTCTAGGGCCCGAAACTGCTGCGGGTTGGGAATGAGCTGCTGGCCAGGGGGCAGCTCTTGAGCCGTGGCCCAGAGAGTCGAGCCGACGCCCAGGACAAGGCCAAGCAACAAGCCGAAAGCCAACCGCGCCCAAGAACGGCGCAGAAAGTTGAGCCCTTGGACAGTGGCGTCTTGGCGCCGACCTTGGCCAATAACAGCGGGACGTCGTCCGAACATTGGCAGGCAGTCCTCAAAACCTCGTTAACCCGTTCTACTTTATCTCACTCTGGGTGCCTCCGCCGCAGCTCAGGGATCCCCTCAGCCAGAAGTTGCTGGGAGGCTGGCTGTTTGGACGGAGTAGAGCTAAGTGGGGGCGGGCTGATTCTCAGAGGAGGTCTTTTCCGGCCTCAGCGGCAAGTTCATAATCAGCTCGTACAGGCGCAGGTATTCCAGCGCCGAGCGCTGCCAACTGAAGTCGGTGGCCATGCCCCGCTTTTGCAGCGCCTGCCAAGTGTCTTTGTGCTGAAAGGCCTCCCAAGCCCGCGCCAAGCAGGTGTAGAAGTCCAGGGCTTCGTAGCGATCAAAGCAGTAGCCCGTACCGATCCCCTTGCTGGGAATGTGATGGCTGACCGTATCCACCAGCCCTCCCGTGCGGCGGGCAATGGGCACACAGCCGTAGCGCATGGCGATCATCTGGCTGATGCCACAGGGCTCAAAGCGGCTGGGCATCAAAAAGACGTCTGCTCCTCCATAGATCAACTGAGCCAGTTGCGGCTGGTAACCCTGTTGATAGGCCATTCTGCCCGGGTGCCGCTCGGCCATCTCCCGGATCCGCCCCTCGTAGTAGGCTTCCCCGCTGCCCAGCAAGACAAATTGTGAATCGCTATAGGCCAAAAAGCGATCCAGGGTTTGGATAAGCAGATCGATCCCCTTTTGTTCCACCAAACGCGCTACCATGCCCATCAAGAACACGTCGGGGTTAACGGTCAAACCCAAGCGAGACTGGAGCGCCGCCTTGTTCACCGCCCGGCCGCTGAGGTCGTCGATGCTGAAGTTGGCCTCGAGAGCGGGATCGGTGCGGGGATCGAACTTCTCGGTGTCGATGCCGTTCAGGATCCCCCGCAGGCGCTCCCCTTTCCAGGCCAGCAGATCCTGGAGGCCCTCTCCATGGAGGCTGGTGCGGATCTCCAGGGCGTAGGTGGGCGAAACCGTATTCACTTGGTCGGCGTAGAGGATCCCGGCAGCCATGGTGTTGTGGGCGGAAAAATACCAGGGCAGCCAGGTCATGCGTTCCAGTTGCCAACGCCAAGGCCCCTGATAGGCCAGGTTGTGGATGGTAAAGACGGTGCCGATATCGGGAGCCTGGTGCATCCAGGCCGGGATCATGCCGGTGTGCCAGTCGTGGCAGTGGATGATGTTGGGTTTCCAAGGGTAGTAGGTCCAGGCAAATTCAGCCACGGCGTTGGCAAAAAAAGTAAAGCGCCAGAACTCGTCCTCGCCGTAGTAGATGCGGTGGGGAGCAAAACAATAGTGGCTGACCAAGTAGAGGGGCACATCGGTGCCGGGCAAAACGCTTTCGTAAATATCGGCCACCTGCCCCATGACCTGTTTAGACCAGATGGGATCCTTGGAGCGGGGGTATTGCCCCGGTTCCGGGCCGAACTTGTCCCAGAGAAACCCGTACAGGGGCATGATGATGCGCACATCCTGCCCCAGCTTGCGCAAAACGACGGGCAGGGATCCCACCACATCCGCCATACCCCCCACCTTGGCAATGGGGGCAGCCTCCGCCGCTGCAAACAAAATCCTGGCTTGCACCACAATGCCCTCCGTGTTGCGATGACCCTCGTCCTGCTGAGGCAAGCGGATCCCGGCAAAACCCTTCCCATCCTAAAACACAAGGGATCCCTGTGCCGGCCAAGCTGGGGCAGAGCCTCATCCTGAGAAGTGTTGCAATTTATTAATTTTTCGTAAGATAGAAGGGCGGTGCCGCTCAGAAATGCTGGGGGCGGTGCTGCACTGCATTTTTGGTTGGTTGTCTTTTTCTGGAGAAAATTGTCCTATGACCATCGCAGTAGGGCGCGCGCGCCAGGAGCGAGGATGGTTCGACATCGTCGACGACTGGCTCAAGCGCGACAGATTCGTGTTTATCGGCTGGTCGGGGCTGCTGCTGTTTCCTTGCGCCTATT
>Ga0308389_1000246_pt1 | contig 42541 bp, 44 predicted proteins | sample Hotspr2Sample148_FD_202362 | JGI IMG/M metagenome (GOLD analysis project Ga0308389, IMG submission 202362) | Hot spring phototrophic mat microbial communities from Mushroom Spring, Yellowstone National Park, Wyoming, United States - 20040719_148 ... | reverse complement strand
TCATGGGCATCAGCTGCAACTTGCCTGGAGAGAGGTTGGAGCTGCTCCAAAGCGCAAAGCCCCAAACTCGGCTGAGCTGATATTGTTATCTTAGGTCGATATAAAATTTTGTAAAGGCAGGGATCCCTCCTAGAGGCTTTGTGGTCAAGCCGTAGGATGCTCCCTCATCTCTGCCGGATGTCGTGTGGGAGGCCCTATGTCAGAGTCGGATTGGTTAGAGCACACCTGTCAGGTGGAGGTCCCGGTTCCTATCGAGCAGGTGTGGGAGCTGTGGGCCAACCTCGCCCTCATGCCGCGCTGGATGAAGTGGATCCGCTCGGTGGAGCTGCTGGATCAGGAGCTGTCGCGGTGGACACTGGATACGCGCGGCCTCACCTTCAGTTGGATCTCCCGCACCCATACGGTGGTGAAGCATCAGCACATCGGCTGGCAATCGGTGGAGGGGCTTCCCAATCGGGGGGCACTGCGGTTTTACGATCGCAAGGGCAGTACTATTGTCAAGCTGTCGGTGGCCTACAAGATCCCGGGGCTCCTCGGCAAAATCTTGGACGGCCTGTTTGTGGGCAAAGTGGTGGAGAGCACGATTCAAGCGGACTTGGAGCGCTTCAAAGCCTATGCTTTGGAGCAGGCAGGGCGGGCCGCCGACAATGCCTCCGCTGGCTAGCCTCGATCTTGCTGCCGTTTTCTGCTGCCCAGTGAACCGTTGCCAATCTTCGTTGCCCAAGGTCTGCTTCATGTCCGATCCCTCCCTCGAGCCTGTCATCACCTTTTCTCATCAACCGGTGGACAACCGCAACATTCGCTTCTCCCTGGAGCGGCAAGATCTGGATCTGGATCAGCTCCTGGTGTTGTTGAACCGCAACGCCTTTTGGGCCCAAAATCGCCGGCGGGAAGAGATGGAGCGGGCCATCGCCCACAGCCACCCGGTGGTCAGCGCCTGGGACGGGGAGCGCCTGATTGGCTTTGGCCGCGCCACCTCCGATGGGGTTTACCGGGCCGTCCTCTGGGACATCGTGGTCGATCACGAGTATCGACGGCAGGGCATCGGGCGCAAGCTGGTGGAAACCCTGATCAGCCATCCCCACCTGCAGTCGGTGGAGCGCATCTACCTGTTTACCACCCATCAGCGCGGCTTTTACGAGCGCATTGGCTTTGTGGAAAACCCCAGCACCACGCTGGTTTTGCACGGGCGTCCGCTGGATTTTTTGATCCCGGCTGCCGAACAGGAGCAGGTCTGACCAACAGGGATCCCTGGGGCAAGGGGAGGCGTAGGTCAGTGTATCTTGAACAACAGTGGGTTGGCTCCGCCTTGGGAAGAGGACGCGCTAGCCTGAAGCAAAAAGGGTGAGAGGGTGTACCTATGGCCAATCGCCTCGCCACGTGTTCCAGCCTTTACCTGCGCAAGCACGCCGAGAATCCGGTGGATTGGTGGCCTTGGATCCCGGAGGCCCTGGAGAAAGCCCGGGCCGAGGACAAGCCGATTTTTCTGTCCATCGGCTACTCCAGTTGTCACTGGTGCACCGTCATGGAGGGGGAAGCCTTCTCCGACCCGGAGATCGCCGCCTTCCTCAATGCCCATTTTTTGCCCATCAAGGTGGATCGCGAGGAGCGGCCTGATCTAGACAGCATCTACATGCAGGCGCTGCAGCTCATGAGCGGGCAGGGGGGGTGGCCCCTCAATGTCTTCCTCACGCCCGACGACCTGGTGCCGTTCTACGCGGGCACCTATTTTCCGGTGGAGCCTCGCTTTGGCCGGCCGGGGTTTCTGACCGTACTGCAGCGCATCCTGCAGTTTTACCGCCAGGAAAAAGACAAAATCGAGGACATGAAGGGCCAAATCTTGGCGGCCCTGACCACCCTCAGCGACCTGGTGCCGGAAGACCATATTCCCCCTGACCTGTTGCGCTCCGGGATCCCCAAAATCCAACCCTTGCTGGCCAACGCCGGGGCAGTGCAGCAGTTTCCCATGATGCCCTACGCCCAGTTGGTGTTGCGCTCGGCCCGCTTCGACCCGCCAGAAGGGATCCCCGGCTCGCCGACGGCGCTAGAACGGGCCAAGGAGCGAGGGATGGCCTTGGTGTTAGGAGGGATCTTCGACCATGTGGCCGGCGGGTTTCACCGCTACACCGTGGATCCCACCTGGACGGTGCCCCACTTTGAAAAAATGCTCTACGACAACGGCCAGATCTTGGAGTTTCTCTCCGAGCTGTGGGCCCACGGGATCCAGGATGCGGCCATCGAGCGGGCGGTGCGCCTGACGGTGGAATGGGTGGCGCGGGAGATGACCGCCCCTGCCGGGTATTTCTACGCGGCCCAGGATGCCGACAGTTTTGCCCGAGCAGAGGATGCGGAGCCCGAGGAGGGCGAGTTCTACGTCTGGCGCTGGCAGGAGCTGCAGGATCTGCTGGATGCAGAAACCTTCCGCGCCCTGCAGCAGGCTTTCTTCCTCTCGCCGGGGGGCAATTTCCCCGATCGGCCCGGCTGTATCGTCCTACAGCGCAGGCAAGGAGGGGAGCTGCCGCCGGAAGTGGAAACGGCTTTGACGACCCATTTGTTTCGAGCTCGCTACGGCTCCACCGAGCGGAGAACCCCCTTCCCGCCCGCAGTAGATGCCCAATCGGCCCGCCGGCAATCTTGGCCAGGACGCATTCCGCCGGTCACCGACACCAAGATGATCGTCTCCTGGAACGGCCTGATGATCTCCGGCCTGGCGCGGGCCTACCAGGTGTTTGGCGAGGAGGACTATCTGCGGTTGGCCCTGCGGGCCGCCCAATTCATCCTCAGCCAGCAGCGCCACCCCCAGACGGGATCCCTGCTGCGGTTGAACTACGATGGCACAGCCCAGGTACCTGCCCAATCGGAAGATTACGCTCTGCTGATCAAGGCCCTGTTGGATTTGCACCAGGCCTGCCTGCCGCGGACAGGCGATCCCAGCTCCCAGTACTGGCTGGAGGCCGCCATTCGGCTGCAGCAGGAGATGGACACGCGACTGTGGGATGAGGCCAGGGGGGGATACTTTGTCAGCGACGCCCAGAGCACCCCGGAGCTGCTGGTGCGGGAGAAGGAGTTTCAGGACAACGCCACCCCCGCAGCCAATGGGGTGGCTGTTGCTAACCTGGTGCGCCTGGCCGCCATCACCGGAGATCTGGACTACCTGGAACGGGCAGAACAGGCCCTGAAAACCTTTGCCCACATCATGAGCACCCAGCCGCGGGTCTGCCCCAGTTTGTTCGTCGGGCTGGATTGGTACAACAACTGGGTAAAGGCAACCCTAGAAGCGGAGCACATTGCTGCGCTGCAACAGCGCTCTTGGCCCACCACCGTCTTTGCCCTGCCCACCGCAGCCGAGCCGTTGCCGGCAGGAGCTGTGGGGTTGGTGTGCTGGGGCAGCAAGTGTCTGGCCCCCGCCGCTTCTCTTGAGCAAATCCAGTCGCAGATCGGCAAAGGGCAAAACCGAGCCTACTGACATTGGCTCATCCTCTTCCAGAAGAACTCGGGATCCCGCCCCGAGAATCTACTGGCTGGCCAGCTCAGCTTTCCCCGGGATTTTCCACCCCATAGAACTCAATGCGGTAGCTCTGGATGCGAGTGCCTGTCTTCTGCTCTACCTGGGCCAGCAGCTCCGGCGGCAGCTCCACATCTACGTCCAGGATGCGGTTGCTATCCAGGCAGTTGACATGGCTGTGAGGATGGGTACGATTGCCGTAGCGGCGCCCATCGGCGCGATCTAGGCACTCGATGATGTTGTGGCTGGCCAGAGCCTCCAGATTTTGATAGACGGATGTGTGGCCAATGGGCTTGCCCTGCCGATTGAGGCGGTCGTAGATCTCTCTGGCAGAAAGGTGCTCGCCGCATTGCCACAGCAGTTCCAAAATATAGCGACGCTGCCGGCTGAGGCGCAGATTGCACGCCCGGCATCGCTCCAAAGCAGCTTCCAAAGAATCCACAGGGCGAGGCATGGGCAAACCTCAAGTCATACCGAGTCTGAGATAGCTGGTTACTCATTCACACTAGTTTAACATTCCTAAATCGAAGTTTCCAAAGGCTGATCTCCAGATCTCCGTCGGGCATCGACCTGTCCAGGCAGTGTGCGGAGGAAAGGGCGCCAACGGGAGCGCGTCAATTATCAGTTATTTTCTTCAGTTATTTACAATACGATATCGCCTATCTACGAATATCGCTGGGGTGTTGAGGAGAAGCGGGATGCGGCGGCGCCAAATGATCTTAGGCCTGTTGGGATTGGCCGGCAGCAGTGGATTGGTGGGGGCCTATTGGGCCAGTCGGCAGCGCCCTGCTTCTGTGCCTCTATCCGCAGAGATGGGATCCCCTGCTTCCCCGCCTCCTACCCCTCGGCCTACGCCCACAGTTGTCCCCCATCCGGAAGCTCCCCGGGGCCTTTACATCCCAGCCCGCCGCGATCTGCGCCTGATGGTGATCAGCGACCTGAATGGCATCTACGGCTCGGTGGACTACGACCCGGAGGTGGATCGGGCCATCCGCCTCATCCCCTATTTCCAGCCGGATATCGTCTTGGGGGGAGGGGACATGGTGGCTGGCCAAGATCCCCGCCTGTCGGAGGAGCGCATCCGCGCCATGTGGGCAGCCTTTGACCGGCATGTGGCCGGCCCGCTTCGTGCTGCCAAACTGCCCTACGGCTTCACGCTGGGCAACCACGATGCGTCCTGTGCCCGCAGCACGCGCGGGGGCTTTCTCTTCCAAAAAGAACGGGATCTGGCCCGCGAGTTTTGGAACGACCCGGCCCACGATCCCGGTTTGAATTTTGTGGATCGAGGCGACTTTCCCTTTTATTACACCTTCGAAAAAGACGGGGTGTTTTACTTAGTTTGGGATGCCACCTGCAACTACATCCCGCCGGAACAGATGGCCTGGGCAGAAGCGGCGCTGGCCAGCGAACGAGCCCAGAAGGCCAAGTTGCGCATCGTCATCGGTCACCTACCTCTCTATGCGATTACCGTCGGACGCGACGATCCGGGAGAGGTGCTGCTGGAGGCAGACGCCAAACGGGCCCTGCTGGAGAAATATCGCGTCCACACTTACATCAGCGGCCACCACCACGGCTACTACCCCGGCCACAAGGGGCAACTGCAACTGCTCCATTGCGGCATCCTCGGCTCCGGCCCCCGCCCCCTCCTGAATAGCCCCCTGCCCCCCCGCAAGACCCTTACCCTCATCGATGTGGACTTCGACGCTCCGGAGGTTACCTACTACACCACCTACCACATGCGGGATCTGAGCGTGATCGACCAAGCCGAACTGCCCCGCTTCATCACCGGCCACAACGGCCTGGTGCTGCGCCGCGATGTTAACTGGGATAACCTCACCCCCGAAGAAATCGCCACCTGCCAAGCTCGTATTGGATCCCTGTGCCGCGACGACTGACTCTTAAGCTCAGGAGCGTTGCATCTCGGCAAAAGACTGATAGCTCCTCTGCGGATGGTAGAGATGGCGCTGCTGCACAATGTCCTGTATCGACACCTGGGAGAAGTGCCGCTTGTGCAGATGGGATCCCCGCCTGCGCTGGGCCAGGCACAAGTGTAGGAGGGGATGGACAAGGCCATAGAAGTCGTCGTCTTGGCAGCCCCGAGCGGCAAGGAGTGGGCCTCGAAGTGGCTTGCAGATGTGATATCATCAATTTCCAACCCTTGGGCAGATGCGCAGCCGCATCTTCAGCGAGGGCTGTTAACTCAGAGGTAGAGTACCACCTTGACACGGTGGGAGCCGCTGGTTCGATTCCAGCACAGCCCATTGTCAGAGGATCCCAAAGACTCTGCCAAAGTTCGAAAAGGCCTTGTCCGGCAAACCCTCTCGGCTTTCAGGGATCCCGACAATTCCATGCAACCTGCGAAAATCCAGGGGGGGACGGGCTCCTCTCTGCAGCGGCTGTTTTGGAGGGCTGGAGCGTTGGTCTGGGGTTACGGCCAATTTCTTCGGATCCCGGCCAGGGATCCCTATACTGGAGTAGGAGCCCTGGAAGGCGCCGGCGTGGCAAGGGTAGCATTAGGTCAAACTGCGAGAGGGGGAAACGACCGATGGGATTGTTCGATCGGGTCAGCCGGATCATCAGAGCCAACCTCAACGCGCTGATCAGCAGTGCCGAAGATCCGGAGAAAATCCTGAACCAAACCATTCAGGACATGTCTGAGGATCACTACCAAATGCGGCAGGCAGTTGCCCAGGCCATTGCTGCCCAGAAGCGGATCGAGCGGCAGTACGAGCAGGCGCAGCAGAACGTCGACGAGTGGCAAAGGCGCGCCGAGTTGGCCCTGCGCAACAACAACGAGGCCCTGGCCCGCGAAGCGCTGGTGCGCAAGAAAACCTTTGCCGAAACCGCCCAGAGCCTGAAGCGGCAGTTGGATGAGCAGACCAAACAGGTGGAAGTCTTGAAGGCCAACATGACCAAGCTGGAGAGCAAGATCGCCGAGGCCAAGACCAAAAAGGATATGCTCATCGCGCGGGCTCGGGCGGCCAAAGCTTCCCAACAAATTAACCAGGTTATCGGACGGGTGGACGCCACCAGTGCCTTCGCGGCTTTCGAGCGTATGGAAGAGAAGGTAAACGCCCTGGAAGCTCAGTCGGCGGCCGTGGCCGAGCTGGCGGTGGACAACTTGGAGCGACAGTTTGCCGCTTTGGAAGCAGGTGGCTCGGACATCGATCACGAGCTGATGATGCTGAAAGCGGCGATGGGGGGCCAATTGCCCGCCGGAGAGCAGAAAGCTCTGCCGAGAGATCAATCTGCTGCCACCAGCGAGAGCGAGGTAGATGTAGAGCTAGAAAATCTACGCCGCGAAATCGACCGGCTTTGAACGAATGGGAGGTAGCGTCTTCTTGAGAGTGTCTCCTCTGGGCTCAGGGGCGTTGGGGTATCCTAAGCAGGGGGACACAGAGTGGTAAGCTAGCCCAGAAGAGCTCTTGGCCTGCCTCTGGTGGGGTTAGGGTAGCCTTCTGCGTTTTTGCGAGAGAAACAAACAGCGATGACCACAGCGAGTATCAAACCTCTGCTGGACGCCAAGCAACTGTTGCAGGCTTATGCGTCTGGCCGGCGGGATTTTTCTGGAACCAACCTGAGCGGAGCCCAGTTGAGCGGCGCGAACTTGAGGGGCATTGTCCTGCGGGATGCCGACTTAAGTGGGGCGGATTTGCGCGAGGGGGATCTGTCGGGCGCAGATCTCTCAGGGGCCGACCTGCGCGGAGCCAAACTGCGGCGGGTGAACCTCATTGGGGCCAAGCTGGTCAAGGCCGATCTGCGGGGGGCCAACCTCTACCGGGCCAAGTTGCTCAGGGCCGACCTTAGCGAGGCCGATCTCAGCCGCGCCGATTTGCGAATTGGCGCCGATCTGCGGGGAGCCATCATCACCAACACCCGTTTTCGCGGCGCCCTCTACGATGAGTACACCAAGTTTCCGGAGGGGTTCAACCCCACCGAGATGGGCATGTAATCCCAGGCTTTCTAGGGAACCAGCTCCTGCCACAGTTGGGCTGCATCGGCGGCAGCCGCCACAAAGGGCGGGTTGTGCAGATCAGGCTTGTTGTAGCGCAAGGGATCCCCTTTTAGATCGGTGACGCTTCCCCCGGCTTGCTCGACGATGCAGTGGGCAGCAGCAGTATCCCACTCCATGGTTGGGTCGAAGCGGGGGTAGAGATGGGCGGATCCCTCGGCCACAAGGCAGAGTTTCAGGGCGCTGCCCACCGACTTCACCTCGAGGGAACCGTAGCGCCGCCGCAGCCGCTCGAGAAATTGCTCCGTCTCCGGGCCGCGGTGGGAGCGGCTGGCCACCACTTGCAGAGGGGCCTGGGCGGGCGGGCGGGCCCGGATGGGCTGATCTCCTCTATAGGCCCCCAGCCTTTGCACAGCCCTGTAGGTAAGGCCGAGAGCGGGGGCATGGACGACGCCTAAGATGGGGATCCCTGCCTCGACGAGGGCGATGTTCACGGTGAACTGGCCGCTGCGCCCGATAAACTCGCGCGTGCCGTCCAAGGGATCCACCAGCCAGAACTGCCGCCACTGTTGCCGCTCCGGATACGGGATCCCGCCGGATTCTTCCGAGAGCACGGGGAGGCCGGGGGTCAGATCTTGCAGGCCCCGCAGGATCAAGTGGTGGGCGGCCAGATCGGCTTCGGTGAGGGGGGAGGAGTCGGCCTTGTCCCTGACCCGGATCTGATCTTGCCGATAGATCTCCAAAATGGCCTGCCCGGCTGTTTCCGCAAGGCGGCTGACATGGGGCAGGAGATCGGCCAGATCCTGCATGGGCAAACTCTCCAGGTTTAGCGACGCACCGGAATGCCGTGGGCGGCCAAATCGGCTTTGATCTGGGCAATTGTCAACTGGCCGTAGTGGAGCAGCGAGGCCAACAGGGCTGCTTCTGCTCCCCCCTCTTGCAGAGCCTGGCGGATGTGGGCACATTCCCCTGCCCCCCCTGAGGCGATCACCGGCACCGCCACCGCCTCGGCCACGCGGCGGGTCAGCTCCAAGTCGTAGCCCGCTTGGGTGCCGTCGGCGTCCATGCTGGTCAACAAGATCTCCCCCGCCCCCCGCTCGGCCACGGTTTTGGCCCACTCCACCGCGTCCAGGCCCGTCGGCTCCCTCCCCCCGCGCACGTACACTTCCCAACCGCCACCCTGAGGTTTGGCACGGGCGTCGATGGCCACCACGATGCACTGGGATCCAAACCGACGGCTGGCCTGGGTGACCAGATCCGGATCCCGGACTGCCGCCGAATTGAGGCTCACCTTGTCGGCCCCGGCCCGCAACAGTTGCCGGATCCCTTCCAGATCGCGGATCCCACCTCCCACCGTGAGGGGGATAAACACCTGCTCCGCCGTGCGCCGCACCACCTCCAGCAAGATTTCCCGCTCTTCGTGAGTGGCGGTGATGTCTAGAAAAACCAGCTCGTCAGCTCCCGCCTGGTCGTAGGCCTGGGCCAGCTCCACCGGATCCCCGGCATCGCGCAACTGCACAAACCGGATCCCTTTGACCACCCGCCCCGCCGCCACATCCAGGCAGGGAATGATCCGCTTGGCCAACATCGCCTTCTCCTCCGCTGGCGCGATGGCCTAGCCAAAGGTGATGACTAAGAAAGGCTCCTGAAACTTGGCCCCGGTTACCTGCCGGCCTGCCAAGCTGGGGGGCAAGAACAAGTTGCGCCGCTGATCCCCGGCGGTGATGGTCAGTTCCGGCCCCGACTGGCTCAGCTCGATCTGGGCCTTGCTGAAGCCGGGAATAAACAGCTTGACGGTACGGGCTCCCTCGTCGATGGCCACCGGCGGCGGCACCTGCGGCACCGCGAAAATCCCTCCTACCGCCTCTTCCAAAGCCGACCAATCGGATCCCTGGCGCCGCGGCAGGATGCGCACAGGCAGCGGAGAAAAATCGGCAGCCGACACTTCCCCAGGAACCAGCGGCATGACCCAGAGGCCACCCACCGTCAGCCCCACCATCTGGGCGCTGCCCCAGAGGTAGCGGGCAGTCTGCACGGCCATCGGATCCGGGGTGGTTACCAGGTGGGCCAACACGCGACGAGGATCGGCGATGGCCTGGCGTCCCTCCTCGAAAATGTTGGTCATCCCCCCCAGCCGATTCGACAGATCCTCTAAAGACGAGAACTCCACTGTGCTGACCGATCGCAGCAGGGGCTCGACGAAAGGGCGCAGGGTTTTGGCCAAGTCGGAGCCCAAAAAAGCTTTAGAAGCCCGCCGCCAGTACCAACTGGCCACCTCCGGGATCCCAAAAGCCCGCAAGGTGGTCAGATCCCCCGGCCCATCGTAGAGAATACAGTCGTACTGGCCGCTGGCATCGTAGCGACGCAGGGCTTCCAGAGCCAGGGCCTGATCCATCCCCGGCAACACCCCCAGCTCCTGGCCGTAGATCTCCCGGAAAAAGGGAGTGCGCACGTATTGGGCTTCCAGCTCCTTGGCCGCCGTCCAGTGTTGCTCCAGGAGCTGAGTTGTGCGCAACTGCACCACACTTAAATTGGCGGCAATGGTTACCGGCTCGCCGGAAAGCGGGATCCCGCCCAAGAGCATCTCCAGCCCCGACCCCGGCTGATGGCCCACCAACAGCACCCGCCGCCCCTGCTGGGCTGCTGCCCGGGCCGCTGCCACGGCCAGGGTGCTCCGGCCTGTGCCCCCTTTGCCCAAGAAGGTAAGGATCTGGCTCATTCCCGCTCTCCAGACTCTCCGTAGATGTCGATGTACAGCGATTGCCCCGCCAACTGAGCTGCCGCCATCATTACCTGCCGAATGGCCTGCAGGGTGCGCCCGCCTCGCCCCAACACCCGCCCGCGATCCTTGGGGTCAAAAGCCAGCCGCAGCCATACCTTGCGCCCGCCACAAGTGGTTTCCACATCCATTTGCGGCGGGCCACCGCTGAGCAACGGCTCGATCAGGAGATGGACAAGGGCCTCGTAATCCGGCATGGGGAGCTAGACGACAGGGAAGAACAACTGCCGAGCCAAGCTTAACCGAAAGCGTAGCCGACCCTAGGCCTCAACCTGAGGCTTTTCCTCCTCAGGCTCCGGCTCCTGGGAGTTCGGTTCCGCTGCCGCCCCAGCCGGCTCGACTTCCCCCGGTTGCCCTGCCATCTCGGCAGAGGCCTCGCAAACAGCGGCAGGCTCCTCTGTGGACGGCGCCGGATCAGGGATCCCAGCCTCCGGCTTGGCGATAGCCGGGATGCGAATCGCGGCAACCACTCCGCCCTCGCCGGCTTTGAGCATCTCGTAGATGCCGGCCTTCCTGAGGAGGCTGTCCACCGTATCTGTAGGCTGAGCGCCACAACGCAACCACTTGAGCAGGCCTGCCGTCTCCAGAACCGTCTCCTTGGTGCGCGGGTTGTAGTAGCCCAACTCCTCCAGCGGACGACCCTCGCGGCGGGCCTTACTTTCGATGGCGACGATGCGATAAGTGGGTTGCCGTCTTTTTCCGTAGCGCTTGAGCCGCAATTTAACCATGGGGTGTCTGCTCCTCGGGGGTGCTCCGCAAGCTGTAAAGGGTTACCAAGAGAAAAAAAGATGAAGCAAGCCAAGTTGCCGCCCCTTCCCACATCCCAGCGGAAGTCTTGGCGGCTAGCTATGACACAGGCCCTCTATTGTAATCGATTTTTCCTCGGCTGAAAAAGGGTCGAATCGACACCAGGTGGCATCTTCGTGGCAAAGTTGAAGAGGAAACCCAAGCTCAGCAGCAACCCCTATGGTCAACTACGCCGACTTGACAGATGAGCAGCGCCAGCTCTACCTCAAAGCCTTGATCGCGGTGGCCTGCGTGGACGGCCAGTTGGACGAAGAGGAGAGCAACTTTTTCCTGCAAATTGCAGAAGGGATGGGCGTCGAAAAACAGGTGGCCCAAAGCTATCTGGCCGACGAGACAGGCGCAACCCTAGACCTCAGCCGGATCCCTCCTCTACACAATGCAGCCGGAGCCTTGATCCTGAGAGATTTGGCGGCGATGGCGGTGGTCAACAACGAGCTGGCGGAAAAAGAAGAGGCCCTGATTTTCGAGATCGGCAAAGCCATGCAGTTCAGCCAGGAAGAGATCAACGAGTTCTTGGACTGGGCCTTCATGGGCCTGCAATGGCAACTGAAAAGCGCCGCTCTGCTGGAGCGCTACGCTGCCGACGGCAACAGCTAGCCTTGGCTTGAGCAAAGCCCAGCCCACCCCCATGGGAAAGGCTTGTATCCACTAGCTGATGTAGCGATCCAGGGCCCGCTGCAGCTCTTCCAGTTCCACCTCGATGTTGCCACTTTCGATGGCGTGGCGGATGCAGTGACGGATGTGATCGTCAAGAATAAGGCGCGCCACCCGATCCAGTGCCCCCTTGACAGCGGCAATCTGCAGCAGCACATCCGGACAGGGCTGATCCTGCTCGATCATGGAGCGGATCCCGCGCACATGCCCCTCGATGCGAGCCAGACGATGGATCAGCTTGCGCCGCGACTGCGGGTCATGGTGGTGAGGCTGGGCTCGCCCCGATAGAGGTGGCCGCTCCAGTGCAAGCTCCCACTCCTCCTCCCAATCGGGTTCTGCAGGGAGGGGGGGGACAGAGCCGGTTGGCACTGGGGGAACGGGATCCGACATAAAAAAGCAGAGGACTGTTTGCATGATACCGCTCGCTTTTCCCCGAGAACGTTGGGGTGCTCTACAATAAGGGGAGATATGAAATTTTGTAAAACCTCTCATACTTTGGCTCCATGACCTCTGTGCTCTCCCCCTTTGGCCCTGTAGAAGCGGATCTGGAGCGTTTACGCCAGAACCTGTCGCGGCTGGTTAGCGCCAAACACCCAATTCTGGCCATGGCTGCCGAACATCTGTTTTCGGCGGGGGGGAAAGGGATCCGACCGGCGATTGTGCTGTTGATTGCGCGGGCTACTACGCCGGATGGGGAGATTACCCCGCAGCATTGGCGCCTGGCGGAAATTACCGAGATGATCCACACGGCCAGCTTGGTGCACGACGATGTCATCGACACTGCCGATGTGCGGCGGGGCATCGACACAGTAAATACCCTTTTCGACAACCGCGTAGCGGTGCTGGCGGGGGACTACCTCTTCGGCCAAGCTGCCTGGTATTTGGCTAACCTGGACAATCTGGAAGTGGTGAAGCTCCTGTCCAAGGTGATCATGGATCTGCCGGAGGGCGAGGTGCGCCAGAGCCTCACCCGCTTCGACCCGGATGTGTCCTTGGAAGAGTACCTGGCCAAGAGCTTCTACAAAACCGCCTCCCTCATATCCGGCAGTTCTAAGGCCGCCGGGCTGCTGAGCGGGGTCAGTCCTGAGGTGGCCGATCGCCTCTTCGACTTTGGCCGCGACCTGGGCATTGCCTTCCAAATCGTGGACGACCTGCTGGATTTCACCGCTTCGGCAGAGATGCTCGGTAAGCCGGTGGGATCTGACCTCATCCAGGGCAACTTGACGGCACCGGTTTTGTTCGCCCTGGAGGAGTTTCCCCAGATGCGAGAGCTGATCCTCCGAGAGCTGGCCGAACCCCAGGATCTCCAGCAGGCCCTGGAGTGGGTTTACCAGAGCAATGGGATCCCGCGCTCCCGCGAGTTGGCGCGAGACTATGCCCGTCGGGCTGCTGAGGCGTTGGAAGTTCTCCCCGATTCGGTAGCCCGCCGAGCTTTGTTTCAGATGGTGGACTATGTGCTGGAGCGGGCCCGCTGAGAGGTTTTCCCAGGTTTAGGTTCGACTCCCCGAGGCCTGCGCCCCTTCAGAAGAGAGCTCCGGATACTCTGGCGGGGTGAAAAAGTGCAGGCGATTGGGGGGCCAAAAGCGGAAGATGGTGTTGCCGATGATGTTCTCTTCCGGCAAAAATCCCCACACATGGGAGTCTTGGCTGTCGTTGCGGTTGTCCCCCATCACAAAATAGGAGCCGGGGGGGACGAGAAATTCGGATCCCTGGTTGGGCACGCCGGGGCAGCGCTCGCCCGGACAGGAGTAATTGGGGGGAGCGTAGATATAGTCCTCCTGGAGCGGGATGCCGTTGACGATCACCTTGCCATCGGCAATGCGGATGCGATCCCCCGGCAGGCCGATCACCCGCTTGATGTAGGCACCGTCGAAGTTCAGCTTGGCAGGCGGGTAGAAGACGATGATGTCGCCCCGTCTGGGGGAGCTGAAGCGGTAGCTGATCTTTTCCACCACCAGCCGATCTCCTTCTTCTAGGGTGGGCAGCATCGAATCGGAGGGGATCCAACGTGCTTCCGCCACAAAGGTGCGAATGCCGAAGGCCAACAGCAGCGCCAGCACCACTGTCAGCAAGTTCTCCCGCTGAGCCTGCCACCAAGCGCGGGATCTGGAGCCAGCGGAGGTTTCTCCTGGCGGCAGCTTGGGCTGGGGCAAAGACGTCGGATCTTTTGACGACATGGCGGCTAGCGCACAAGACTGCACGATCTCCAGATTATCGCACTCAACCGAGGCAGTAGGAGCAGAGGCTGTCCGGTCAAGCCGACGCTAGAGAGACAAAAGGCCGGGAGTAGCCTAGGATCGATAGGCGGAGATACCCTGCTCGTGACTTCCAAGCCCCATGACGATTTCGACAGAAGAGCGCCTAGAGCGGGTCGAGCGGCTGGTTGAAACCAACAGCCAAGCAATAGCTCGCCTCACCCAACAACAAGGGGAGATTCTGGATCGGATCGATCGGCTCTCAGGAGATACCCAAAAGCTCTCGGAGCGGGTCGAGAAGCTCTCGGGTGACGTCGAAAAGCTCACTTTTAAGTTCGACACCGCCCAAACCATTGGGGAACGGCTGGAACGTCTGGCCACCAGCCTGATTGCCGGGGCCACCATCAGCATTATTGCCGGGGTGATTTTGGTGCTGTTGCGGGAGGGATCCCGCTAGGAAGAAGCCGCTCAGGTTGTCGTGGGAATGGGACGCCTGGAGCGAGGAGGAGAGGCTTCTGGATTCCTACGGGCAGGGATTGGGGCAGGAGAGCAGTGGCCCGGCCTGTATCCAAATGCCCATAGGAGATCAACTGCCGGAATTGAGTTTTTCCCAGTCCTGCTGGCGGATGGCGATCATCTGGGCTTGGGCCTGAATGGCCGCCAGCATTTCTGTCATCAGGGGCCAGTCGCTGCCGGGGGGGGTGGGGTATTGCTTCAGCTTCTCGATTGTGGTGCTGAGGGCAGCTTGCAGTTGTTGCAGCAGTTGATGGGCCTGCTGGGCCAAAGCCACAGTCTCGGAGACGCGGAGGCGGTTTTGGCCTTGCTGATACTTGTGGAGGGTCTCCCCTCGCAGAATGCTGAGGATGGCGCCTTCCCTGGAGGAGGAAACCTGGCCACTCTTGGAGCGCTGGGGAATGATGCGCAATTGCAGCACCAGCGGCTCCCCCCGATACATCCGCTCTGCTTCCGCCTGCTGGGGCTCCCCGATCAGCCCTGCATCCAGGGCCATCATCCGCTTCATGGCGGCGATCAACTTTGCCCGTATCGACTCCGAGAGATCCTTAAATAGATCCCGCAAAATCCCCTGCTGGCGGTAGCGCACCCGACACACCAACCCCTCCTGGGGTTCAACAAAAATTTGCTCCGCTTTCTCCTCCAAAGCTCGCCGCAGCATCGAGTTCAGCAACTGCTGCGCCGTCTCTTCCGATTCGTCAACAGGAAGGGGCGGAGCAGTTGGCCGTGCCGGCAGCGGCTGGGTGGGGGTCAGTCGGCTGGGCGGCTCGGCCACGGGAGCAGGAACTTCCCGGGTGACGCGGCTGGCTTGGGCCTGGAGGCGTAGCTGCTCCACCTCTGCCGGGCTCGGCGGATGGCTGAAGTAGTAGGCAATTAAATCCTGCTGCTGCTCAAAAGTAATCGGGATCGGCTCAACGGAGATCTGGGAATAGGCGAGCATCTTGCTCACGTAGTCCAACGCCGCCAAATCCTGGGGATCCACCATGCCCAAGATCAAGCTGTCGGTGTCCAGAGCGAGGGGCACAACCTGGTAGTAGATGCAGATTTCTACCGGCAGGTATTGGGCAATCAGGACCGGCACCCGCGCCCGGTCAACAATGGAGTGTTGTCCCACCGCCAAAGAGGTATCTGGATTGGTCATGGCAAGCCCGCAGTGGATCCCGGAGGGGCGAGGTGTCGTTCTCGATCATAAAGCCTGTGCCCCTTAGCTCTGCGCCCCGCAATACCCTGACTCGTCTGACCGGCACAAGTAATGAATAATGTAATACTAGGAGCATTCATCACCAGCTACAGTGAAAGAAGTTGAGCCTTGTTAAGTCTGGGAGTTAACATCGACCACGTCGCCACCCTGCGCCAGGCTCGCCGCACCGTAGAGCCGGATCCGGTGGCCGCGGCGGTGATCGCCGAGTTGGCAGGGGCAGATGGGATCACGGTGCATTTGCGCGAGGATCGCCGCCATATCCAGGAGCGGGATGTGCGGCTACTGCGCCAGACGGTGCGCACCCACCTCAACTTGGAGATGGCCGCCACCGACGAGATGGTGGCCATCGCCCTGGAGATCAAGCCCGATTATGTCACCCTAGTGCCCGAGCGGCGAGAAGAGGTCACCACCGAGGGCGGTCTGGATGTGGCCGGGCAGGTGTCGCGTCTTAGCGAGGTGGTAAGCCAACTGCAGGGATCCGGCATTCCCGTCAGCTTGTTTGTCGATCCCGATCCCATCCAGATTGCCGCTGCTGCTCAGGTGGGGGCGCGCTGGGTGGAGCTGCACACCGGGCGGTATGCGGAGGCCTCCTCGGAAGCCCAACGGGAGGCGGAGCTGGCCCAGCTGCAGAAGGCTAGCCAACAGGCCATTCAACTGGGGCTGCGGGTCAATGCTGGGCACGGCCTCACCTACTGGAATGTGGGCCCGGTGGCGCGGATCCCGGGCATAGAGGAGCTGAACATTGGCCACAGCATCATCAGTCGGGCAGTGCTGGTGGGGTTGGAGCGAGCGGTGCGAGAGATGCGTCAGGCAATGGGGTTAGGAGTGGGCCCGGCATGAACTCGGAGTACTACGGCTACGACAACGGCTACGATTACGTTCTCGAGCAGGCTGAGATTGACCGCCTGCTGGATCTGCTGCCGGCCAGCATGCGGGAGAGCGTGAAGATCTTGCCGGCCTCGGAGCGGCAGACGGTGGTGATCAAGGGCCGCCGACAGATGCCCTGGGAACGGCAGATGCGGCTGTTCATCAAACCCTACGAGTGGCGACAGTTCACTCCCCTGCAGCGGGCAGGGCTGTTTCTCCACAAGGTGGGCTACTACAGCCGGGCAGCCTCGCGGCAGATCGACTTTTACCTGGCCATAGCGGCTCTGGGAGGGCTGAGCCTGATCTTCGAGGTCGTGCAGCAAGACCCGGTGGGGGCGACGGTTTCGGGAGGGTTGAGCGGCTTGGCGCTTTGGCAGTTGCGCCGCGACCAGACCAACGACCGCCGTCTTCTGGCTGCCGATGCCTACGCCGTGGATCGCCTGGTGTTGCGCGGGATCCCACGGCTGCAGGCGGTGGAGGCGCTGGGGCAGGCGCTGCACGTGGAGGCCCGTCTGGAGGGGCGCTCCGGCAACGACCTGCTGGACATGTTGCGCTATCAAAATCTGAAGCGGTTGGCCCAACGCCCGGCAGAAGATATCGTGTTGAGCTAGGGCTGGGGGGACTTAGCCATGCTCTCCCCCTCGCGGCTGGGATCCCTGGTGGGCCAGGGGGCATGGGGCCACCACCTCTTGCAGGTGGTGACAACCGACTCCACCAACCGGCTGCTTTTGCAGTGGGGGCGCCAGTTTCCTCAGCCCCTGCCGCCGGGCACGGTTTTGGTCAGCACCCGCCAACGGGCAGGACAGGGCCAGCACGGGCGGGTGTGGCACTCGGAGCCGGGGGGGCTGTATCTGTCGGTCTGGCTGGGATCCCCGCCTCTGCGGCATTCGCTGCTGGAGTTGACCCTGACGCTGGCCTGGGGTGTTGTGGATAGCCTACGACAGAAACTGGGGATCCCGCTGCGGCTGAAATGGCCCAACGACCTGGTGGTGGTGGATGAGCAGTGTCCGGGTTCTCTGCGCAAGCTGGGTGGCCTCTTGGTGCAGAGCCGCTTTGGGGAGAGAGGGCAACTGCTGGGGCTGGTGGCCGGCGTTGGGGTCAATGTCAACAATCCCGTGCCCGCTGGCGGGATTGCCTTGGCAGAAATTCTGGGATCCCGGCAGGACAGCACCGCAGTTGCCGCCTGGGTTTTGCAGGGGATGGAGCGCGGGTTTCAGATCTGGCTGCAGGAGGGGTTTGCCCCTGTGCGCTCCAGGTACGAAGCCTGGACGGTGAAGCCGCAAGTCCAATGGCTCCCTGGTGAGGCGTCGGCTACGGTTTTGGGCCTTGCCGAGGATGGCAGGCTGCGGGTACAAACTCCAGGAGGACAGATCCTCGTCCTTTCTCCCGACCAGGTGCGCCTGAGCTATCAAGCGTCTCTTGCCAGTGGCCCTTCGTTTCCTCCTGAGTGACCCGTGTTGGATCCCTTGCGCATGTCGGCAAAGTCTTTTTGGCTGCGTCTTCTCTCCCGGCCAGGCAGCCGGTTGGCGAGAAGGGCGCGGCTGCTGCGGCGGCTGGGCCTGGGCTTAGGGTTGGGACTGGGCCTGCTGCTCTGCTTCTCTTCCACCGCTCTGCTGGCGCAGACGCAACTCCATCCTCTGCCCCCTCCTCCCTCAATAGGCCCGGCTCTGGACACCCCTGGAGCAGAAGCCCTGCTGTTGGATGGTGCCATTCCCCTGCCGGCGGGCAGCCCAGAGTCTCCAGGCTTGGCGTCCAAACCTGGCAGCTCTCCAACCCTGGAGGCAGAAACCCGCGCAGAGACGGTGGTGGGGCGGGAAATTATTATGGAGCCGCCAGCAACCCAGAACTTGGCCGTCGATGCTCAGCCGGAAAGTGGGGTGCCGGTGGTGCTGATGGAGCGCAGCTCCGGTCGCCGCATCATCCTCATGCCAGGCGAAGAGATTCGTATTGAGGATCCCAGCCAACCCCAAACGCCTAAGCCGCCAGCGCCGGCATTGCCCGAATTGGCGACAGGTGAAGAACAGTTGCTCTATCCTTTGCCCCACCCCGTGCCGATTACCTCTGGGTTTGGCATGCGAATTCACCCCATCCGCGGCCAGCCAGAGTTCCATGCCGGCGTGGATCTGGGGGCCAGCCTGGGCACGCCAATCCTGGCTGCGTTGAGCGGCAAGGTGGTGAGCGCGGGATCCTTGGGAGGCCTGGGAATTACGGTTGTGCTGGACCATGGCGGCAGTCGGCGCACCCGCTACGGCCACATGTCCGAAGTCGCGGTAAGAGCCGGGGAAGTGGTGGAACAGGGATCCGTGATCGGCTATGTGGGGGCAACCGGGGCGGTAACCGGGCCACACCTGCACTTTGAGCTGTGGAAGCGGGCAGGGGGGCAAGGCTGGGTGGTTTTGGACGCCACAGAGGAGCTGAAGGTCGCCGTTGCCCAGTTGCCGGGTTAGCCAGAGCCGGCTTGGGTTAGCATAATTGAGCGGGATCCGAGTCGGCTGACAACCGGCCTACGGGGCCAGCTTTTGCGGACGTGGCGGAATGGCAGACGCGCTAGACTTAGGATCTAGTGCCGCAAGGCGTAAGGGTTCAAGTCCCTTCGTCCGCATGGCCAAACAAGCTCCTCATTCCCGGCCTTTTTCCTAGAGGGAGAAGGAGAAAACTGTGCTACTCCCTTTCCAGGCTGGGACAGCCGGTATAGCGGGACAAGCTCTCCCTGGGGCGAGGAGCGCAGTGTCCTGGGAGAGGAGTTGGGGTGAGGGAATGGTTTCAAACTTGTCCGAAGTGGCTGCAGGATCCCATAACCTTTTGGGCTGGTCTTGGGGAAAGTCTTCTGCCGCTAGCCGGGGAAGATCACTTGCAGGATTTGCTCAGGAGCAATCGAGTCGATCACCCCGTTGGCAGCCTTAACGGCGCGGAACGGCCCTTCGGAAGGCAGCAGCCGCTCCGGCTCAGTGGGGCCAAACACAGCCACCAGGGGAGTTTGGGTGGCTACTGCTAGGTGCATGGGGGCGCTGTCGGTACACAACAGCAGGGTGGAGCCAGCAATCAAGGCCGCCAGTTGGCCCAGGTGGGGAGGGCGGCTCACCGGCAGATCCGGCAGTTGCGACAGAAAGCCCTCCGCCAGCTGCTCATCTTCTGGCCCCAGCAGCAGCACCAGCGGCAGCTCCGGCCGCTTTTCCCGGAAGCCCTTGATGACCTTGACCCAGCTGGCGGGGGGGTAGATTTTCTGAATTCCCTTCTCCTGGGACAGTTGGCTGGCGCCGGGATGTAACAGCACGTAATCTTGGGCAGCATCCCCCAGCAGGCGCTTGCGTTCCTGCTCGGCCCACTCCAGGTCTGTCTTCTTTAGGCGAACCTGAGGCAGGCCTGCCGTCGCAGTGATGCCAAACCCCTGCAGCAGGTCGTGATACATGCTCGCTGCATATTGGGCCGGCTTCAGGGGCACCGGGTCGGTCAGCCAAGGTCGCCCAGGCCCTGGTGGAGCATAGCCAACCCGCTTCGGGATCCCAGTTAGCCAAAGCAGCAGCTTGACCCCTAAGCTTCTGCCCAGGCTCAGCACCGCATCGTACTGCCGTTCCCGGATTCGCCCCAGCAGATCGCTGATATCTCCCAACGAGAGCTGCTCTTTAAACGGAAAGGTTAGCACCCGATTCACCGAGGGACAAACCTCGTAGGCAGCTGCCGCCCGCGGCTCCACCAACACCTCTAGCTCCGCTTCTGGAAAGCGCTGCCGCAAACTTGCCAGGGTGGGAAAAAAAAGAATTTGGTCGCCAATCCCTCCCGGCACCAAAGCTAGAATTCGGGGGGCCAAAGGGGCTTTGCCGAGAACTGCTTGAGAAGCAACCTGCATAGAACATCCTGTCGATAGCTGTAGCCGACCTAGGGAATCCCTGGCCAGGGACGTACCGCGTTTACTCTATCTCAGATTGGGATAGATTCGGAGTGGGCTGGGATCCCAGCAGTCCACTTGTAGCGAAGATAAGGGAAGAATCACTTGGGGCCAGAGCGTTGTGGACGCCGAAAATCAGCTTTTCCGCCTCAGGGAAGAGGCATAGGCGATTTTAATCGCTGATTTCTCTCTCTGCTACACTGTACATACTGACCTACCTTCGTGAAAAACCTAGCCGGCAGCTAAGCAAGACAAACCAAGCAGAGCCTTGGCATTATGTCCTTGCTTGCGCTAGCGGGACAGGGCTGTGAGAGCTGTCTAGAGGCGGCTTGACAACGCCTTTACGAGTCCAGCAACGGACTGGGTAAGAATTCTCCAGCTTTCTTTAGTTGGTGGGAGTGTCGAAAGCTCTCATCCTCGATAATGGGCTGTGGCCGCTACCTTCCCAAAAGGCAGCACCGTGACGGATGAGCCTATTCCGCTGCTGGACTTGACCTTGCAATACCGCGCTCTGGCTGAAACCCTTCTGCCCGAGGTGGAGGCGTTGCTGGCCTCAGGCCAGTACATCGGGGGAGAGGCGGTGCGGCGTTTTGAGGAGCTATTCTCCCGGTTTCTTGGCGGCGGGGACCTGGAGGCTGTTGGCTGCAATTCCGGCACCGATGCTTTAGTGCTGGCCTTGCGCGCCCTTGGGATCCAAGCAGGTGACGAGGTGATCACCACTGCCTTTAGCTTTTTTGCCTCCGCCGAGGCTATCGACTTGGTGGGGGCACGGCCGGTGTTTGTGGATGTGGATCCCTGCACTTTTAACCTGGATCCCCAGCTTCTGGAAAAGAGCATTTCCCCCCGCACCAAGGCGGTGATCCCGGTGCATCTGTTCGGCCAGGCGGCCAACATGACCGAGATTCTGGCCATCGCGCGGCGACATGGGTTGGCCGTGATAGAAGATTGCGCCCAGGCGGTGGGGGCCTGTTGGGGGGGCAGGCCGGTGGGAACCTGGGGAGATATCGGCTGCTTCAGCTTTTTTCCCACCAAAAACTTGGGGGCAGCAGGGGATGGTGGGGCGGTGGTGACCCGGGATCCACAATTGGCCCGCAAGGTTCGCATTCTTAAAGAACACGGCCAGACTCGCCAATACCAGCACGAGCACATCGGCCTCAACAGCCGCCTCGACGCGCTGCAAGCCGTGATCCTGTCGGTTAAGTTGACCCACCTGCGGGAGTGGAACTGGCGGCGGCAGGGGATTGCCGAGTCCTATCACCGCCTGTTGCAGGGGATCCCTGGGCTGATCCTGCCCCAGGTGGCGGTGGGGGGCAACTCGGTGTGGCACCAGTACACGGTGCGGGTGCCTGGTTCCGACTCGACGGACTCGCGGCGGCGGGACCGGTTGCAAAAGCAGTTGCAGGAGCGGGGCATTGCCAGCCGCGTTTACTACCCCATCCCGCTGCATCTGCAGCCGGTGTACCGCAAAAAGTTGGGGTACAAACCTGGGGATCTGCCCAATGCTGAGCTCTGTGCTGCTCAAGTGTTGTCCTTGCCCTGTTTTCCTGAGTTGACTCTCCAACAACAGGAGCGGGTGGCTGCGGCCATTGCCCAAATCCTCACCGAACAAACCTGCTCCTAGTGCCTGATCCCTTTACGCTGCAAGATACGGGTATTCTTGCGCGGAGGGTTGGGGAGCAAGAATTAGCGGTACAGGGCTGCAGAGGAGGCAGGCAAATGTTATTGAAACTTAGCCAAACGGCACTTCAACTCCTGCAATCGTTGCAGTGGCCGCGGAAGTTGGGGATCCGCCCTCCCCAGTTGTCCTCAAGGCAGCGGGTTCGTTTTCTGCGCCGCTTCCGCTTTACCCGCATCGGGGGGCGGTTTGTTGGGATCACCCTCTTGGTAAGCATTGCCGCCTTCAACACCGGCAACAATCCCCTTTACTTGGTGCTGGGGATGCTGCTCAGCCTCATTCTCCTCAGCGGCATGCTCTCCGAGCTTACCCTCAAAGATCTGGAGGTGAGCCGGCAGTTGCCCAGCCGCATTTTTGCCGGCCAGCCGGTCTTGGTGGGGCTGACGCTGGTCAACCGCAAACGGCGCCTGCCCAGTTTTTCCCTACAGGTCAGCGAGCGCATTGAGGGGCTCAGGCGGGCCGATTGGCCTTCCAGCTACGTTTTGCGCTTGGATCCCGGCGCCAAGCTAGATACCTTCTATCAGCACACTTTTTCACGGCGAGGGGCGTGGCGGCTGCAGGGCTTTGAAATTGCCACCAGCTTTCCCTTTGAACTCTTCCGCAAGGCAGTGGAAATTGAGGATGCGCAGACGGTGATCGTGTTTCCTCGGCCTGCCCCTGTGCAGGGTTTGCTGCTGCCGGATCAGTTCAGCGGCGGCAGCCGGTTGCGCCCTCAGCCGGGCCAGGAGGGGGACTATCTCAGCTTGCGGCCTTATCGTCCCCAAGATGATGTGCGCTCGGTGCACTGGAAGATCTCGGCCAAACGGGATCAACTGGTCGTGCGCGAGCTGGAGCGTCCCCGTTCCCAGGCCATTGTCCTCTGTTTTGAAAACCGCTGGCAGCCGCGGGGAGAAGGCCCTGAAGCGCATCGCAACAAGCTGGAGCGGGCCGTAGAGCGCTGTGCCGGGATCCTCACCTATCTCATCCGGGAAGGCCACCCGGTGGCGTTGGCCACCTTGCAGGAGCGGACTCCTTTCGGAACGGATTTGGCCCATCTAGATTGCCTATTGGCCCTCTTGGCTCAACTGACGTTTGTCGGGGATCCGCAACTCAATTCTCAACTGAAAAGAGAGCCTGATCCCTCTGTCGGGTTTAACCTCACCCCCCAAGATCGCTGTGTGCTGCTGGCCCATCCCGGCCAGGATGGAAAATCTGCCCCGGCCCATCTCATCCACACGGGATCCCTGCTGCAATTTATCCCAATTGAGTGAACCTCAGACTCATTTTGATAGCGGAATCCGTCGGGGAGCGTTTGGAAAGCTTGAGTCGCGGATCTCTTTAAAGCTTTAGGTTGAACTGCTGGAAAAGTGTCTGAGTAGGTAAAGTCTGAGGCTCATGGGAGAGGATTCCAGGGGAGTCAAACTCCGCTACTCTAGCTCCCCAACTTTAGGATCCCTTTATCCCCCTTCCGGGCGGTGGTTGGTGGTGGGGATGTAGATGCGGCTGCCGGCCCACTGCAGTTTTTCTCGCAGGGTGCGGAAGTAGGAGAGGTCTTTTTCTAGGATCAGCAGCTTGGCCGGCAGGTGAGCCCGTTGAATTTGTACCCACTGGCCGGGGTTGACCGATTGGGCCAAGACGCCATCGCTCCAGAGGCGGGTCAGCCCTTCCGGATCGGCAAGGGGCCAGATCTCCACCGTAGCCGTGCCGCCGATGACGATGGGACGGCTGGACAAGCTGAGGGGACAGATGGGGGTGATGATGATGGCCTCAAAGCTGGGCTCCAGAATGGGGCCGTTGGCTGCCAGGGTGTAGGAGGTGGATCCCGTCGGTGTAGCCACCAGCACACCATCCCCGTGGTACTGATCCAAAATCTCGCCATTGACTTCGATTTCCAGGATGGCGGCGGGCAGGCGTTCCCGGTTGATGGGCTTGAGGCACATTTCGTTGAGGGCGTAGTACACGTCACTGACCGGGCGGCCCTGCCGCTTGCCCTCGCCAGGAATAGCCCCCTGCCCCAGTTGCACTTGCTCCCAAATCTGGGCCTGCAACATCATCCGGGCTTGCAGGACGAAGTCTCCGGCCTGGATGCGATCCCAGGGATCCTGGTGCAGCACCCGCTCTGACTGGGCCAAAAACCCCAGCCTGCCCCCCGACTGAATGGGCAAAATGGGGATCCCATGGGGGGCCAGGTGGCGGGCCGCCGCCAACACCGACCCATCTCCCCCCAGTACCACAGCTAGGTCGATGGGATCGGAAGTGGCCTCCAGGAAGACCGGGTAGGGGTTGTGGTGCAAGCCGGTGGGGGCTGTTAGCACCGTAACGCCGCGCCGGCGCAACTGCTCCGCACACAGTTGACAGGCGGCCTTGCTCTCCCGATCCCCCTCTTTGTAGGCAATCACCACCAAGCCCAAGTCCATAAGCCCTCGCGCAGGGATCCCTTCCGATCATCCCCCTTTGGGCTGAAGGTTGCCCAGAAGGCTGAATTTCCCCCAGCATTCCCTTGCGCTTTTTTCACATTTACTGGAGATCCTTAAAAAAATCTCTAAATAGTCATTCCAAATGGTAATAAAAAACGGCTTGTCGCAACGCTGTCGCGCACGCGCTGGCGGCGCAAAGCGCTATCCCTAACTCCCCTCTCCCTTTGGGAGAGGGGCTGGGGGTGAGGGGGGCTGGGAGAGGGGCTGGAGGTGGTCGCGCCGGCGGCGCGGAGCGCTTGGGCCTCCAGAGAGTCAAAGATTGGGATCCCTGAAGTTGGACTGAGCAATGGGCGGGTATGAATTCCAGCAATTGGTTTATCGTATGGACATCTTGGCCTGAGCTGCCTTTTCTTGCGCCTGCAAACCTATGTCTTTTGATCTCACCAATCGCATTTTGGGCGGTCGCTACCGGCTAATTCAAGAAATCGGTGGTGGCGGCATGGGATCCGTCTTTCGCGCCTTGGACTTACACAACAACCACCAAGAGGTGGCGGTCAAGATCCTGCACGCGCCCTTGCTGCTGAGCCGGGGCGACGCCCAGATCGATTTGCGCCGCCGCTTTGCCGAAGAGATCCGCATCAGCATCCTTCTGGGACAGCATCCCCGCATCGTCAAAGTTTTGGATCACGGCCAAGAGGGCGAGCAAGCCTACCTGGTGATGGAGTACCTCAAGGGGCAGGATCTGGGCAAGCTGATGCGGGAAAAAGGGGCTCTGCCGCTTCGGCAAGTCATTCGGTTGGCCCTGCAGGCTTGTGAAGGGCTGCACTTTGCCCACACGTTCCGCGCCAAGGTAGATGGCCGCGAGATTCGGGGCGTGATTCACCGCGACATCAAGCCCAGCAACCTGTTTCTCGAGCAAGTCTTGCAAGAGGGCCAACTCACGTCTCAACTGAAAATCCTCGACTTCGGCGTGGCCAAGACCCTGGCGGATCACACCCTCAGCCTAGGCACCCACAAAGGGGGCGGATTTATCGGCACGGCCCGTTACGCCTCTCCTGAACAGATACGGGGCAAGTCTCTGGATGCCCGCTCGGATATCTACTCGTTTGGGGTGGTGCTCTACGAGATGCTGACGGGATCCATGCCCTTTCAATTGGAAACCGACTCGTTGCACAGTTGGATCCACGCCCATTGCTACGAAAGCCCCCTTGAGATCAACCCGGAGACAACTCCGCAGCCGATCCCGCCCGCCTTGGCAGCGGTGGTGATGGATTGCCTGAAGAAAAACCCGGACGAACGCCCGCAGACGATGCAGGAGCTGGGGGAGCGGCTGCTGCAGGCCTATGAGCTGACGGTGGCCACTCAACTCCCCAGCAGCCAGGCCAGTACCGTGATTCTTCCCACCGGCGGTGCCAAGGCTCAAAACGAGGCTCCACCCTCTTCCGATCCCAGACCGCCGATCAAAACCACCGGCAATACAGGATCGGCTTCTGGAGCCTTTGAAGACATCCGCGATGAAGATCTGGATCTTGTCGAAGATGAGCCCATCCCGCCTGCAGGTGCAGGGATCCCCTATTACATCGCCGAGCGGGAACCTCTCCCCTCAGATCCCTCGGCAGAAGCTGCGCCGGATCCCTCCCCCAAAGTTGAAGGCGAAACTGCCGAAACGCCCTCTACAGTCATCCAGGCCAGCAACACGCTTCCGGCTGCTCCCCCTCAGGATCCCCCCGTCCCACCACGAACGGATACTCCCCCTACCCGTCCCCTGCCGCAAGCCGCCCCCCCAACGGTTCTCCAGCCTTCCGGCAGCAGCCTAAAGTGGGTCTTGGCCGGGGGAGGCGCTGTGGCTTTGTTGGCCGCCTTTTGGCTCTGGCCGCGCCCAACAATCCGCGATACTCAGGAAGAGCCGGAGCCGATTTCTACCGCTGAAGTCACCCCAACACCTACCCCCGAGCCCGCCCCGACTCCGACACCGCCACCCACCCCGACTCCAACACCGCCACCCACCCCGACTCCGACACCGCCACCCACTCCAACTCCGACACCGCCACCCACTCTAACTCCGACACCGCCACCCACCCCGACTCCGACACCGCCACCCACTCCAACTCCGACACCGCCACCCACTCCAACTCCGGCACCAACACCCACTCCCACCCCGGTGCCAACACCAACGCTTACCCCTATCCCTCGCTTTACCCCGCTCGTCCCCCGTACTCCTACCCCTACCCCCACCCCGATCCCGACGCCCACCTCGACGCCAGCCCCAGCAACACCAACGCCTGCGCCAGAGTTTGCCTTGAGCGGTCAGTGGCTCTATGAGGGAGGATCCTTTGTCTGGCAGGGATCCCTGTGTAAGGTTAATGTTGCAACCGGCATTGAGGAAACCGTCTCCATTCGGCAAGACGGCAACCAGATCACCATTTCCTCACCCAGCTTTTCCGAGCGCGGCGGCCAGCTTATCGGCAACCAACTTTCTGTTAGCGGTAGGATAGGGGGTAGCGGTACCCCAACCATCACGTGGAGCGGCACCGTCAGCGCCGACGGGCGCTCCATTCGCGGCACGGCCACCTGCGGCAGCGCCAGCTTTGCCATTAAGCTCACACGCCAGAGTTAAATACCCACGCCGCCACCTCGGTCACCGCCGCCTCCCGATTCCCTATCCTCCGGTTTCTGCTGGATGGCAGGGGGAGGGGGAGGGGTGGCAAACGTTTCGCTCACCACCTGGAGGGTATATGGCCCTCGTCCAGGGCTGCCCGGCCCAGCGGTTGGGGAAGCATTTTGCGCCCAGTAACTTTGCACCTGGATCAAGTAACAGCGGTCTTGCCGCACCGGGATCGTGAGCTGGGAGGTGGTAAAGTTGCCAGGGGCGGCATCATCGTTAACAAAAAGGATATTCCGATCCAAGTTTCTGCCGGTATCAAAGGCACCGATGACCAACAGCGGATCGAAAGCCGGGCTGGTCAGCCGGATGGTAACTCCGGTAACGTTGGCTGCAGAAGGAAAGTAGAGAAATCCATCTGAGTAAAAGGTGAAGGTGCCGGGCGGCGGTGGAACTTCCCGGGCATTTTGAATCTCGCCGGCGCTATCGTAGTAGAACTCCAAAAGGCTATTCGGCCCCAAGGTTCCGCTGCGGCTATCTCCTGGGCGGCGCAGGCCAATCGCTGCGAAAAACTCTGGGCTAAAGGCTTGCTCGCAAACATTGACCGGAGGCGGCACCGTCCCCCCACCTCCCCCACAGCCTGCCAAGAGTACAGTCGAGGCCAGTAAACCCCAGAAAAATCCCACCTGGGATCCAAAAACCTTCGATGCCGGCAATGGCATAGACACTCCTCTGCCACAGGATCATTAGCTTCTCCAGAATACAGCCACCTCGGCAAGCTGCAGCGAACAGAGCTCAGCCAACGATGCTCTCCTCTTGATTTGGGGTGCTGTCTTTCTGTTGAGCTGCTTCTGGATCCCTAGAGCAGCGATGTCCAGCAAGAGCGACTCCGTTTTCTCTCCGGCTTAGTGCCTCTTCGCCAGATGTTGGGTAGAGTTGGCGGTAGCCATCGCTGCCGTATTGGTTATGAACAGTCCGCTGAGTAGCCCGAATCGGGATCGCGATCCCTTCTTTTCCCAACGCCCTAAGCGGGGCAGCCTGGGCTGGAGCCTCCCCCTTGGAGGGTGGGGACTTGCCTTGTTGTTTGGATCCCTGCTGTTGAGGGCGTGGAGCAGCCAGCCCTTGACCTGGGCACAGGAAGCAGAACAACAGCCAGAGCCAGAAGTCTTCCTGCCGGTGAGGGACATCGATCCGGCGGCGCAGATTCGGGTGCGAAACGAGCTGGTTAAACTCTGCGGAGATTATCGCTGCGAAGGCTATCGCTTTCAGGTGCGAGTTTTGGTCAGGCCTGAGGATACGCTGGAAACTCTGCTGGAGCGGCTGGATGCGGAGATGCTGCGGGAGGTGGATCGGGTGTTTCAAACTCGGCCTGACTTGAACCGTGTCATCGTCGATGGCTATGTCTTTGTGGGCACCCCCTCTTTCGCCAGTCGAGAGGTGCTGCTGCAAACGCTGTTTGTGCCCCGTCACCGCTGGGCGGTAGGCCGCTTTGGGCCAGAGCAGGATGGAATCTTCTATGCCGAGCTGCTGGAACAGGTAAGGCCCTTTTTAACTCGGCCGCAAACCCCAACCCCTCCGCCTGGAGCCGTGTTTGAAGAGCCTGTGCCTCCTTTGCCTCCCACGCCAGCTCCTATAGAGACACCAACGCCTACACCTCAAGCAACGCCGGAAGCTCCACCGCCACCGGGGGGCGTGATCGAGCGGCAACCCATTCAGCCCTGACCTGCACCTCTGGGGTTGAGACCTGAGCAGGTGGTGATCTAGGCTTCAGAGTTAGGGGATCCCTCCCCGTGGATTGCTTGACTGGTGGGCACAGCATGGCAGGACACAGTAAATGGGCCAACATTAAACGGCAAAAAGCCCGCGTAGATGCTAGAAAAGGCAGCCTGTTTACCAAACTTTCCCGAGCCATCATTGTGGCAGCGCGCAGCGGCCTGCCAGACCCGGAAGCAAATTTTCGGCTGCGCTCAGCGGTGGAGAAAGCCAAAGCGGCAGGCATGCCCGCCGAGAACATTGAACGGGCCATCGCCAAGGGATCCGGCAACTGGACTGACGACAGCCCCCTGGAGGAAATTCGCTACGAAGGCTACGGCCCTGGGGGGGTAGCTGTCTTAATCGAGGCCATGACCGATAACCGCAACCGCACGGCTGCCGAGGTGCGGGAGGCCTTCAGCAAAGTTGGCGGCAGCTTGGGGGAAAGCGGCTGCGTCAGCTGGCTGTTCCGGCAAAAAGGGGTGATTAGCCTAGAGGGGGTGACAGATCCCGAAGCTCTGCTGCTAGCGGTAGCCGAAGCAGGAGGGGAGGATCTCAAGGTGGAGGGAACCGCCGCAGAGGTCTATTGCGATTACACCCTGCTGGAGCAGGTGGCCACCTCCCTTAAAAAAGAGGGCTACCAGGTGCAAGAGGCGGCCATTCGCTGGATCCCCTCTACGGAGGTGCATGTGGAGGACCCCGAGACAGCCAAGCTGGTACTGACCCTCATGGAGCGGCTGGACCACTTGGATGATGTGCAAAATGTCTACGCCAACTTTGAGATCGACGAGGCATTGATGGAGAGCCTGGCCTAAAGGTTCTAGCGCAGCTTGACGGCGGTGCCGGCGGCGGTAACGAGGATCATGGTCGTGCTCATGTTGGTATGAATGCTAACGCCTAGGATGCCATTTGCTCCCAAACGTTTGGCTCGCTGCTCCAACTCTTCCAAAACCTTTTTCTGGGCATTCTCGAAAACTTCTTCATAGGTTCTTGTGCGTCCCCCGATGATGTTGCGGAGGCTAGCAAGGAAGTCCCGTAGAACATTGGTGCCATAAACTACTTCGGCGGTAACAATGCCCAAGTAACGCTCAACCTCTCTACCTTGGAGCACGTCTGTAGTGGTCAGCAGCATGGCTTGTTTCCGCGTCACCCCCTCACAAGCTAGCCAATCCTCTCCAAGGTGGCAAGCTCTCCAACCAAGTGGTGGGAGCTAGAATGAGCTACATCTAGGGCACCGTTTTTCAGCTAGCCAATGACAGCCCTAGTTCGCGTAGTGGGGAGCTTGAATCTGGACTTGGTGGTGCAGGTACCACGCCATCCCGGCCCTGGGGAAACGGTGCTGGGATCCGACTACGCCACCTACCCTGGGGGTAAGGGAGCCAACCAAGCGGTGGCAGCGGCACGGGCGGGAGCCCAGGTGGAGATGTGGGGGGCGGTGGGATCCGATGGCTTTGGCCGTTTCCTAAAGGAGAACTTGGATCAAAATGGCGTCGATACCCGCCATCTGCGAGAGCTGGAAGGGCCCAGCGGCATTGCCCTAATTACTGTGGATCGAGCAGGGCAAAACCGGATCGTGGTCAGCCCTGGGGCTAATGGTCGCTACACACCCGCCCATCTGCCCCCCTGGACAGCGGCAGCTCTGGTATTGTTGCAACTGGAAATCCCCTTGGCCACGGTGCAGGCGGTAGCCGAGCAGGCCTTTGCCCAAGGGATCCCCGTCCTGCTCAATCCAGCCCCTGTGGTGCCCCTGCCGGGATCCCTGTTGCGCCAGGTGCGCTACTTGGTGCTCAATGAAAGCGAAGCCGCTGCCCTTGCCCAATCTCCAGTGGAGACGCCAGCGCAAGCCGAAAAAGTGGCCCAAGCCTTGCAACAGCAGGGGATCCCGACAGTGATCGTCACGTTGGGGGGAGCGGGCTTGGTCTGGGCCGATGGCGGAGAAAGCGGCTACCTGCCGGCCCACCCTGTGGCGGTAGTGGATACCACCGCTGCCGGCGACAGCTTCTGCGGCGCTTTGGCCGCCTGCCTGGCTGCTGGCAAATCCCTGAGGGAAGCCCTGCGGTTTGCCAATGCCGCTGCGGCCTTGTGTGTAACCCGCCCTGGCGCTCAGCCCAGTTTGCCCCACCGCGCCGAGATCGAGGCGTTTCTGGCCGCTTCAGGCTCTCACCGTCAATCCCCTTCCTAGGGGATTTTAGGCACGACATGCTACACGGAAAAGGCCTCTTGGCGGTGCTGCTGCAGCCGCTCCAGGCTGAGAGGGCCTTCGATGTGTTGCCAGGGAAGGGAATCCGCCGGATCCCAGTTGTGGTACACGTAGAAGTCCAGGGGCGGCAGTTGCCCTTTGAGCTCTTTGAAGGCGCGGCGGTAGCTGCCCAGGGAATCGCCCCACTGCCGTGCTAGCTGCAAAACCTGGGCCACCCGCCGATCCCCTCTTGAGATCAAGGCCTGGATGACCGACCAACTGTAGCTTTCCGGGCGGAACTCCACGCCCAGGGGGCGCAGGTGTTTTTGATACCACTGCAGCTTTTTCTCCGCCTGGGGATCCACCCCCTGCCACTGGAAGGGGGTGTGGGCCTTGGGCACAAAGGTGCTGCAGCCCAGGGTGAAGCGCAGGCGGGGAGCCACCTTCTTGAGCTCCTTGAAAAGAGCAACCGTGGTCTCCAGGTCGGCCTGGGTTTCCGCCGGGATCCCCACCATGCCGTAGAACTTGATCCCCTTCAGGCCGCCGGCCTGGGCGTGGGCAGCCGCCGCCAGGATCTCTTCGTTGGCCAGCTTTTTGTTGATGACCCGGCGCAGCCGCTCCGAGCCGCTTTCGATGGCCACGGTAATGGACTGGCTGCCGCGGCGGGAAAGCACTTGCGCCAAGCGAGGCGTAACCGTGCCCGTGCGCACCGAGGCCAGGCTAAGGCGCACCTGCTCAAAGCGATCCTGCGCCAGGTACTCCAGCAATTCCTCAAACTGGGGGTGCTGGGTTACCGAAGCCCCCAAAAGGCCAATCCGTTGGGTAACCTGCAGCCCCCGCTCCACCGCCGGGATCAGATGTCCCTCCACATCCGCTGCCCGAAAAGGCAATGTTAGATAGCTGGCCAGGCAAAAGCGGCACATCTCCGGACAACTGCGCACCACCTCCACCATGTAAATGCTCTCCCAGGCCGCCTTGGGGGTAACCACGGTGGACACCGAGAGGGTGTTGCCGCGGAAGGTGTGCTTGCGGATGGAGCTGGGGATCCCGTCCAGCTTGGGGATCACCTTCTCCACTGGGCCGTCGGGCCCGCGGTAGCGCACCTCGTAGAGGCTGGGCACGTAGATCCCCGGCACCTGGGCCAGCGCCTGCAGCTTTTCGGCGCGGGATCCCCGCCGTACCTGCCGATAGGTCTGGATCATCTGCTCCACCAGCCCCTCCCCGTCCCCCAGCAGGATCAAGTCAAAGAACGCAGCAAAGGGCTCAGGGTTGGCCGTCAACACCGGGCCGCCGCCGAAAACCAGGGGGTGCGCTTCTTCCCGCGCCTCGGCCTGGAGGGGGATCCTCTGTCGTTCCAGCAGATCCAGGATGTGGACGTAGTCCAGCTCCCAGGAGAGGGAAAAGCCCAGCAGCTCAGGATCCCGCGGCAGCGGCTCGGCCAGGTCGGTAAACAGGCGGGCGACCGACACATCACGGCGGCTGGCCAGCAGGCTCCAGATGACCTGGTAGCCGAGGCTGGTGATCCCCACCGAGTAGGTGTTGGGGAAAGCGTAGATCAGCCGCACCGCGTCGGGCTCGGGCGTGGCCGGGGTGAAGAGAAGCTGCTCGAGGGCAAAGTCTGAGGTGGCCAAGATCCCAGCGGCAACAAGAGCCTACTTTCCCAGCTTAATCGGGGTTTTGCCAGCCCGCCCCCAGGGCCAGGAAGGACGGCAAGATCGTCCAGAATAAGAGGGATCCCGACCTGCACCTGCCGATGACCTCTCCGCTCAACCAACGCATCCGCCGCTTCTACGATGCTTCCTCTGGCCTTTGGGAGCAGGTGTGGGGAGAGCACATGCACCACGGCTACTACGAGCCGGGCCAGACCGGCAAGGATCGCCGCCAAGCCCAGATCGATCTCATCGACCGAGTCATTCAATGGGGCCAGATCGGGGATCCCAAGCCCCCCCGGCACATCCTCGATCTCGGCTGTGGCATTGGGGGGAGCAGCCTGGAGCTGGCGCGGCGCTTTGGCGCCGAGGTAACAGGCATTACCCTCAGCCCTGTCCAGGCCCAGCGGGCCGAGGAGCGCGCTCAAGCAGCCGGCCTGAGCAACAGGGTGCGCTTTTGGGTGGCCGATGCCCTGGACATGCCCTTTGCCGACAACACCTTCGATCTGGTCTGGGCTCTGGAAAGCGGCGAGCACATGCCGGATAAGCGGCGGTTTCTGGCCGAGTGCTGGCGGGTCTTGCAGCCGGGCGGGCAGATGATGGTGGTTACCTGGTGCCACCGCGAGGGATCCCTGAGCCGCCAGGATGAGCGCCTTTTGCAGCAGATCTACGACGTGTACTGCCTGCCCTATGTCATCAGCTTGTCGGAGTATGAAGCGCTGGCCCACCAGGTGGGGTTCGAGCGGTTGCGCACCGCCGACTGGTCGGAGCGGGTGGCCCCCTTTTGGGACGAGGTGATCGCCTCGGCTCGCGATTGGCGGTGGATCCCGGCTTTGCTGCGCAGCGGCTGGGTCACCGTCCGTGGGGCGCTGGGGCTGGGCCTGATGCGGCGGGCCTATGCCAGCGGCTTGCTGCGCTTCGGCCTGCTGAGCGGCTTCAAGCCTGCAAGTTAGGGATCCCATACCCCCCTCTCCCTTGGGAGAGGGGCTGGGGGTGAGGGTAGCGGCGCTGGCCAAATACCAGGGAAAGTAGCTCAGAAGTCCGGCTGGGGCGGCGTTGCGCCGGCAAGTTCTAGGTACTTTTGCTTCACCGCCTGAATATCCTGCCACATCAGCCACTTGGGGCTGCCGGGGGTGCGGTCGGGGTTGCGCAGCAAATAGGCCGGGTGGAAAATCGGCATACACCAGCGCCCCTGCCACTGGATCCACTCGCCGCGGATCTTGGTGATGCCGCGCTTATCCCCCAAAAGAGAGCGCACCGAAGTGGCCCCCGTCAACAGAATGATCCAGGGATCCACCAGGCGAATCTGCTCCAGCAGATAGGGCCGACAGGCGTCCATCTCCTCCTGGGTGGGCACGCGGTTGTGGGGAGGGCGGCATTTGACCACGTTACAGATGTAGGTATCCTGCTCCGGATCTAGGCCCACCGAGGCCAGGATCTTGTCGAGCAACTGGCCCGACTTGCCCACAAAGGGCAGCCCCTGCAGATCCTCGTTTTCCCCCGGCCCTTCTCCGACGATCACGATCTTGGCCTTGGGGTTGCCGCGGTGCACCACCACGTGGGTACGGTTGGCCGCCAATTCACAGCGCTGGCAGACCCGGCAGTGCTGCTCCAGTTGTTCTAGTTCTCGATAGGTACCGGGGGGAATGGGCACCTGGGCCGAGAGCGGGATCTGATCCCATTGGGGAAGCGTCTCCGCAGCGGGGGCAGGTGGCTCTAGGGGATCGTCAAATAGGCTGGGCTGAAGCTCCGAGGATCTTTTCTTGGCAGCCATTGCAAGGTGAGGGATCCTTGTGCAGCGATCTTCGGCTGCTCCTCTGCCCTTGTCAAGCTTGGAGTCTCTTTCCCCAAAAGGGCAGCCTTTACGTCTTGTTAAACTGAGGGAACAAAAGGTGGCGGCATCTCAGCCTGCCCTTTCCCTCTTTTGAGTGCTCTCGGCCTCCTATGCTGCTTTTGTCCAAAGAACTGCCCAACCTCGACTATCGTCCCACCCTGCAGCGCTTCGACGAAGACTGGCGGGATCCCCTTGCAACTCTCTTAGGCTGGGGGCGGGCTGCTGGCGCCGACCTGGTGGAGATCTTCCTGGAGCGGGTTAACTCCATCAGCTGCCTGGCCGAAGACGACGCCATCACCAGCATCACCCCTCGGCTTGCCACTGGCGCCGGCGTGCGGGTGTTCCGCGGCCTGGCCGACTGCTACGTCAGCACCAACGATCTCTCCTTTGCCGGCCTCAAAGCCGCCCTGGAAAAAGGCCTGCTCTTGATGGGCCTTACCCCCCCAGGCCCTGCCGCCTTGGTCTCCCCTGTCAACTTGGGGATCTTGCAGGACTACGCCGAGCGCCGCCGCAAAGACGGCTGGCTCAAAGAATGCAGCTCCCTTGCCGAGATGGGGGAGATCTTGGGGCGGGCCAACGCAGAGCTCAAGCGGCAAGCTCACCACATCCAGTCCCGCCGCACCAACTACTTCCGCGACTGGCAGGAGATCCTGGTAGCCTGCAGCGACGGCACCTTTGTGCGCGACATCCGCCTTACCCAGTCGGTCAGCTCTACCCTGCTCTGTGCCGACGGGGATCATCGCGCTTCCGTTAGCCAGCGCGCGGGGGGCACCGGGGATCCCGACTTTTTGCGCCGCTGGGATCTTGTGGCCCACAGCCAGGAGCTGGCAGAGGCTGCCGGCCAGATGCTCTATGCCGACTACGTGGAATCGGGCACCTACCCCATTGTGATGTCCAACGCCTTTGGCGGCGTCATCTTCCACGAGGCCTGTGGGCATCTCTTGGAAACCACCCAAATTGAGCGCAAAACCACCCCCTTTGCCGACAAAAAAGGCCAGAAGATTGCCCACAAAAACCTCACCGCCTGGGACGAGGGGCTTTCCGAGGGGGCCTTTGGCAGCTTGGATGTGGACGACGAGGGCATGCCCGTCCAGCGCACTTTGCTCATTGAAAAGGGCATTTTGAAGAACTTCCTGGCCGACCGGGCCGGCTCGATGCGCACCGGCCATCCCCGCACCGGCAGCGGTCGCCGGCAAAACTACACCTTTGCCGCCGCCAGCCGCATGCGCAACACCTACATCGCCCCCGGCGACGCCGAACTGGACGACCTGTTTGCCTCTATCGACAAAGGCATCTACTGCAAGCGCATGGGGGGCGGCAGCGTCGGCCCCACCGGCCAATTTAACTTTGCCGTGGAAGAAGCCTATCTCATCCAAAACGGCAAGATCACCAAGCCCCTCAAGGGAGCCACTTTAATCGGGGAAGCCAAGGATATCCTGACCAAGATCTCCATGTGCTCCAAGGATCTCCGCCTGGCCCCTGGCTTCTGTGGTTCTGTCAGCGGCAGCATCTACGTCACCGTCGGCCAGCCCCACATCAAGGTGGACGCCATCACCGTGGGCGGGCGCTAGGCCCAGGGATCCCCCATGGCTTACGACAACGTCTGCAAGTACCTGGCAGAGCGCTTCCCGGAGCAGTTTGCCCGTTGGCTAGTGGGAGAAGTGGCTGAGCCGGTGCAAATGTTGCCCACAGAACTTTCGGAGGAACCTGTTCGAGCAGATTCTGTTATTTTGCTGGGGCTGCAGCAGGGCATTTTGCACCTGGAATTTCAAACAGATCCAGATCCTGAAATCCCCTTTCGCATGGCCGACTATCGGCTGCGCCTTTACCGGAAATATCCACAGCTACCTGTGCATCAGGTGGTGATTTATCTGCGCAAAACGACCTCGGAGCGAGTTTTCCAAACTTCCTTTCGCCTAGAACGGCTGAGCCACGAGTTTGAGGTCATTCGCCTGTGGGAATGCAACTTGCCAACCAACGTCGATTGGCCAGCCCTGCTGCCTTTTCGGGTCTTAAGCCAGGTGGAGGATCCTGTAGAAACCTTACGAGAAGTCGTTGCCGAGCTGGAGCGCTTGCCAGACCCCAGCAAGCAGCGAGAACTGGCAGCAGCAACAGCCGTTTTGGCGGGACTAGCATTGGATCGGGGTTTGATTCGGCAAATCATGAGGTCTTTGGATATGAGGGAATCGGTGATCTACCAGGAGTGGCGCTCGGAAGCTTTGCGGGAGGGGCTGGAAGCAGGGCGCAAAGAAGGTCTGCAACTGGGCCTGCAGCAAGGGCTGCAACAGGGATTGCAACAGGGATTGCAACAGGGACTGCAACAGGGACTGCAGCATGGAGAAGCAACGCTGGTTTTGCGGCTTTTGCGGCGGAAGCTGGGATCCCTTGACCCGGCCCTGGAAAACAGGATTTGGGCCTTGCCCCCGTCGCAACTGGAGGCGCTGGGGGAAGCGCTGCTGGATTTCAACAGCGTGGAGGACTTGACCGCCTGGCTGGCCCGTCGGTAGAGAAGGAATGACATGCTGCAAGTTGAACTCTTGGCCGAACAGGCGCAAAGGTGCGCCAAACACCTGGGGATCCCCCAGTTTGATCTCTACGGAGCCGCAGTGGATGAGACCAGCGTGCAGGTGGAGCAGGGGGAGCCCCGTCAGGTAAAAGCTTCTCACCGCTGCAGTGTGACGGTGCGGGCCTGGAACGACCAGGGCCAGGTAGGGGTGACCTCCACCACCGATGTGGACGAAGCAGGGCTGGAACTAGCTCTGCAGACGGCCTTTGAGGCCAGCCACTTCGGCGTGCGGGAACACGCGCCCCAATTCAGTCCAGAAGCGAAGCTGCCCATTCTCCAGCCCTGTAATGACAAAAGGCCCCTGGCGCTGGCCAGCGAGCTCCTAGATCAGCTGGTGGCTGCCGAGAAGGCTTTGCTGGGATCCCATCCCGCCATCCAGGGGGTGCCCTACAACGGCCTGGCCCAGCGACAGATCGACCGCTTTTACCTCAACAGCGACCAAGCTCTGCGCCAGGAGGGCCACACTCTGGCCTCGGTCTTTCTCTACGGCAAAGCAGAACAAGAAGGCCGCAAGCCCCGCAGCGCCGGCGCCATGCGGGTGGCCCGCAGCCTAGAGGAGCTGGATATCCAGGGGTGCGTAAAAGAAGCCGCCGAGAAGCTCATCAGCCACCTGGAGTACGCGCAGATCCCTTCGGGGAAATATACGGTGGTTTTTTCTGGGGAAGCTTTTTTAAGCCTGTTGGGGGCTTTCTCCAATCTCTTCAACGCCCAGAACATCTTGGACAACCAAAGCCTGTCCACCCCCGACTCGCTGGGCCAGCAGATTGCCTCGCCGCTGCTTTCGGTGTGTGACGATGCCTTGCACCCGACTAACGTAAGCGCGATTAGCTTTGACGGCGAAGGCACCCCCACCCGCCGCGTTTCCCTGATTACCAACGGAGTTCTGACCCACTTTTTGCACAGCGCTGGCACCGCCAAACGCCTGGGGGCCCAGCCCACGGGGCACGCCAATATCGGCGCCAAGGTGACGGTGGCAGCCCACTACTACCACGTCTTTGCCGGGGCTCCGCCAGAGAGCACCTACGACCTGGCCACGGCTGAAAATGTGGTCTGGATTGACGAGCTGCAGGCTCTCCATGCCGGAGTCAAGCCTCTGCAGGGATCCTTTTCCCTGCCCTTCCAGGGCTGGTGGGTGCGCCAGGGGGAGCGCATCAGCATCGAGGCGGCGACAGTAGCGGGGGATTTTCTAGCACTCTTGCAGTCCATTTTCTACGTCGAGCCGGAGCCACAAATCACTCCTAGTGGTCTGTGTCCCCGCATTTGGGTAGCCGATCTTTCCATCACCGGCCAATAGCCCCATGAAACTCACCCGCATCGACCTCAACAGTTGGCTAGTCCATACCCAGACCCAGACTTTCCTGCTGGATCCGTGGCTGGTGGATCCCTTGGTGTTCTTTGGCCTGCCCTGGTTCATCCGCCTGCAGCACCGCCAGATGCCGCCGTTCACGCCGGAAACCCTGCCCAAAATCGACGGTATCCTCCTCAGCCAAGGCCAACCCGACCACTGCCACCCCCCCACCCTGCAGCGGCTGGACAAGCAGATCCCGGTTTTCGCTTCTCCAACAGCCGCCAGGGTGGCGCGGAGCCTTGGCTTTATGAGGGTGCAGGCCCTGGATCCCTGGCAGTCCGTGCAGTGGGGAGATCTAGGCATCACAGCGGTTCCTGGCGCCCCCCTGGGGCCGGTGCGGGAACTGGGCTTTTTGCTGGAGGAGCTGCCGACCCAGACGCGGCTTTACTACGAGCCCCACCTTTCCCAACCGGATGTCCGCCCGCGGCTGCAGCAGGAGTTCACCCCCATCCACACCCTGCTGATCCCGGTGGTAGGGCAGATCTTTCCCTTCTTGGGCGAGGTGATCATGGGGCCGCAGCGGGCCCTGCAGGTGGTGGCCGCCCTGCGCCCGCAGCAGGTGATTCCCACCGCTATGGGAGAGGTGGACTACCACGGCTGGTTTGCCGCCCAGATCCGCCCCCTGGGGAGCCTAGAGGAGTTCCGGGAAAAGCTGGGATCCCTGAACGCTGCCACCGGCCAATCCATCCAGTTGTGCTGCCCTGCCCCGGGGGAGACGGTATCCCTTCCCGCTGAGGTTAAGACGTGAGCCCTCCTTCTCAGGCCGCCCCCGATCTCGTGGCCATCCTGCGGGCCGATTACGCCCGCTTTCCTTGCGATCAAACCTACTCCATCTACGATCCCCAAGTTTATTTTCGGGATCCCCTCAACGAGTTTCGCGGCCTGGATCGCTATCGGGCCATGGTCGAAAGCCTGGGACGCTGGCTGCAGGATATCCACCTCGAGCTGCACGACATCCACCAGAGCGGCAACCACATCCGCAGCGAGTGGACGCTGAGGGGATCCCTGGCTTTTTTGCCCTGGCGTCCCCGCCTGTGCGTCCCCGGCTGGACAGAAATCCAGATCAACGAAGCAGGGTTGATCGGATCCCACATCGACCACTGGCGCTGCTCCCGCTGGGAGGTGATGCTGCAGATTTTGGGAGTCGGGGCTGCCAAATGAGCTGACTGCCGGTCCACACCTCTGCTAGGATTACAAAGCTGACTTTTTAGGCTCGCTAAAAAGTCGTTTTCTCTCCTCTGGAGAGATGGCCGAGTGGTCGAAGGCGCAGCACTGGAAATGCTGTGTGGGGCAACTCACCGTGGGTTCGAATCCCACTCTCTCCGTCATCGAGGCCCGCCTCAGGTAGAAGCTGCAGGAGACCCCCTATATCCCTCCACCCCCCAGTCCCCTCGTGTGGCAGGATATGGCCAGTTGCTGAAACCTGAAGAAATTATGGCTTTGCAACTCACCAGCTCCGCTTTTTCCCACTCAGAATCCATCCCCTCCCGCTACACCTGTGATGGGGAAGATCTCTCTCCACCCCTAGCCTGGTCGGGGGCACCTTCGGAAACCCAGAGCTTTGCCCTAATCATGGATGACCCAGACGCGCCCAGGGGCACCTTTGTCCACTGGGTGGTCTACAACTTGCCCACCAGCGTTAGCAGCCTGCCAGAAGGGATCCGCGGCGATGCCGATTTGCCCCAGGGGGCTGTGCATGGGCAAAACAGTTGGGGGCGTAACGACTACGGTGGCCCTTGCCCTCCCAGCGGCACCCACCGCTACTTCTTCACCCTCTACGCCCTGGATCGGCAACTGTCTTTGGCTGCAGGGGCGACGAAGGAAGCCCTGCTGCAGGCTATGGAAGGCCACCTCCTTGCCCAGGCCCAACTGATGGGCACCTATCAAAGAAAAAGGTAGGGGATCCGCGGTTAAAGCCCCGGCTTGCCGCCGCGCCTAAGCCAGACAAGGGTTTGGCAGCTCCCTTCTGCCGACGAGTCCTAGGGGCAAGGGGATCCCCTTCGCTGGGAAGGGAGAACCTCAAGCAAGGGGCGCCCCCAGTCGGGAGCTGGGCCTTGCCGAAAGCAAATCCAACATCTCCGCTCTCCAAAAAATTTGCCCCGCCGCCGTTTTTCTACCCAGGACAGGGATCCCCAGGTGGGCCTGCAACTGCCAGATCAAAGCGGGTTCTTCTTCTGGGGAGGAGGCCGACTCAGATTCCAGCAACACCCATCCCAGGCAGTGGGCCTTGGCTTGGTGAAGCAAGGCTGCAAAAGCGGCTCCCTGGCTGAGAGCAGCCTCTTGGGGCAGCGTCAAGAGCACGTCAAACCCCCAGGCATGGGCTAGGTCAGCCCAGGTTTGGCCGGGCCCTATCGGATCGGCCAGGCTGCCAGGCACCACCAGCAGCGGGGCCTTCTCTCCCTTCCAGGCAGCAATCTGCTGCCAGAGGGTTCTAAGCTGGGCTTCGGAAGGGCTGGGATCCACTTCGAGCAGGCCCCAAGGGCGTTGCACCGCCTGCTGCCAGGAGTCTGCCACTCCTGGTGCTGCCTGAGTTCCAGGCCAGGTGTCTGCTACCATCACTCTCATGGTTCCCCCGTCTCGGCTTCCCAGAGGCTCAGAAACTCGGGTTGCACCTCAAAGCCAAACACCAAGGCCATGTCCCGCAGCATCGAGACAGATCCCAGTTTCTGCTGCTTAAACCAGCGCATCAGCACAAAAATCTTCTGGTAGACGAAGATCTCCAACGCCTCCGGGTTGTAGACGATCCCTTCGCGGGGGTTGAATTGGTGGGGCACCAGCATAGCGGCGTAGCGGGCCAGCTCGCCGCTGCGCCAATCGAGAAAGTAGGGCATCCAGGGGTAAACCGTATCCCAGCGGATGAACCACAGGCGCACTTCTGGGATCTCCGACAGCTCCCGCGGATCGTCGGGGCTGCGCGGCCAATCGATGGCGCACTGTACCTGCTGAGCGGCGCCAACGGGATCCGCCATCAAGGTTTTCACCAATTCATGGCCCGGGGTCAAATCCAAGGCCTGGATGGCTTTGGCAGGTAGGTGGAAGGTAATTGGCACGGCGACAAGCAATCGCTTTAACCCAGTCTTGATCCAGGCGAGGGCTTCCGCAAGCAAGATACCCCATCCGTCAACCCCTTGCAGCTTATCTCAGCTCTGGGCCATTCCCTCCTGCCAGCGGGATCCCCAGCCGAGCTAGGTCGAGGACAAAGCCTGCTGCCACCAAGAACACCTGATCTGCCAGCGGGGCCAGCTTTTGGGTGAGCTCTCCCATCCGATCGCGAAACCGACGCCCCAGCGGATAGGCGGGCACCACTCCCCAGCCTACCTCTTCTGAGACCAAGATCGCCTTTCCTGCCCAGCTCTGCAAGGCCGACAAGAAAGCGTCCACCAAGGGATCCCACTCCTCCGGGGAACACTCCAGACCCTGCGCCACCCAGCCGCCTAGAGAGTCCACCAGGGCACAACAGGGCTGAGACAGCTTTTGCAGGTCGGCCCCCAGGTCGGGCCCGGTTTCCCAGGTTTGCCAAGTGGGAGGACGCCGTTGCCGGTGCTGCTGAACCCGCTCCGCCCACTCTGGGTCGGCTTGGGGATCGGGCTTGGGGCCGGTGGCCAGATAGACGACCGGCAGGCCGGAAGCGGCAGCTAGGCTCTCCGCCAGCCGACTTTTACCGCAGCGGGCAGGGCCGCAGATAAGTACAATCGGCATTAGACATCAGTCAAGAAGAAGTTTATCGCTAGGTTAGCTTAGCGGTTAGCAGCTTCTACCTCTTCTGGCTTCGTTCGTAATTAGGTTAAGATCTGGAAGCTCCTAGGCGGATTTTGAGCCCATTCTACCGAGGCTTGCGTTCTGGCAGGTGAAGCCCCGATCTAGCGACCTAAGGTTCTATGCCCATCCGCATCGAACATAGTCCCCAACTGGAGGAGAAAACATACTTTGCCTACAGAGGCTTAGCACCATTTCCCTTGGTTACTATTGGCTCCCTAAGCTATGGATATGAGTTCTTTATCCATTGGATGGGAGAGCCTTCGCAGGTAAAGATTGGCCGCTGTAGCTCGATTGCGCGAGAGGTGCATTTTTTTGCAGGCTATGAGCACCACACTGACTGGGCCACTACCTATCCCTTCACTCATCTACCTGAGTGTTGGAGCGAGCTGCGCGCCCTGGAAGGCCACCCTCTGACCCGCGGG
>Ga0308389_1000245_pt1 | contig 42642 bp, 36 predicted proteins | sample Hotspr2Sample148_FD_202362 | JGI IMG/M metagenome (GOLD analysis project Ga0308389, IMG submission 202362) | Hot spring phototrophic mat microbial communities from Mushroom Spring, Yellowstone National Park, Wyoming, United States - 20040719_148 ... | reverse complement strand
TTTAATTTTTATTCCGCGCTTTTTAGTTTAATTTTATTCGCGATTGTATTTGTTGCTTTAGCCTTTTATGGTCGATTTTATTGCAATTCAATTTGTCCAGTCGGCGGCATTTTATCATTTGCGTCAATGTTTTCTCTATTCAAATTAAAAATTTCCTCAGACCAATGTTTAAATTGTTCTCTCTGTCAAAAATACTGCAAGGCTAATTGCATTGATTATAAAAATAATACTATTGATTTTTCGCGATGCGTATTATGCTTTAATTGTCTTACTTATTGCTCTAAAAACGGAATTAAGTTTGAGCTCGACTATAAACGAAATTCGCTTCCCAAAGAAAACGGCGTTATATCTAAATCGAGAAGAAATTTTTTAAATACGATAACATTTTCCGCCGCAGGAATTCTCATTTTAAACGATGATCTTGAAGCTCAAAAACGAAATCGTAATAAAAATAATAATTTACTTTATGATTCGATCGAACTCAACAGATCTAAGCAACCAATCATTCCTCCTGGAGCTATAAGCTTGCAAAATTACTCGACAAAATGCGTAAGCTGTATGTTATGCGTCGCTTCCTGTCCTACTAAAGTCATAGTTCCAACCTTTAATGAATTTGGGTGGGATAAATTGTTTATTCCTAAATTAGACTATAATTACGCATACTGTCAATACGACTGCGTCGTTTGTTCAGAAGTCTGCCCTACAGACGCAATTTTAAAGATAACGATTGAACAAAAACAAGAAATTCAGTTAGGGAAAGTTCGTTTTAAAAAAAGATACTGTATAGTACATACTGACAATGTCGAATGCGGAGCTTGCAGCGAACATTGTCCAACAAAAGCCGTTAATATGATTCCATATCGCGGATTACATTTGCCCGCCGTTAACGACAAAATTTGCGTCGGCTGCGGAGCCTGCGAACACGTTTGCCCCGCTCGACCTCGCAAAGCAATAATTGTAGAAGCTCATTCAATTCATCAAAAAGCGCAAAAGCCCAAATCTGATTTTGAAGAAAGAACGCATAACGAGAAATTGTTTCCGTTTTAATTTTTTCGTTTAAGAAATTATAAAATATAAACGGTTATTACATCTCAGATTTTAAAATCAACAAAACATCTGTAAACAACGCGATCAGGCAGTCCCGGATTCGCTTTTATTCTTTTTTACTTGCGTCGCTATAATAGATATGGATTATAAAAAATAAAAACTAATTTAATTTGAAAAATAAGAAACGTTAAAAAGCTAAAAATGCTATCAGATATCAAATTTAAAAATTTATCAAAAATAGATATGGAGCGCTTATAAATTCTTTAAATTAAATTAACAAAGCGGTTCTTTTTAATAGTTTTTAGGTATTTCTCTTTTCAATTAATCTTTTATTTCTTTCTATTTTGTCTAATAAAAATAAAGAAATTATACTTTGCCAATCTAAATCACAAAAAAATACTTAACGCTAACAAATTTTTTATCGCTTTCTTTCTTTAAAAAAAAAGAAATTTAATTTACTATTTTCAATAAAACCAATACCTTGTTTCAAATATTAGCGCAAAATAATTCTTTGAATGCGAGCTTTTATAAACAAAATATTCGTAAAAGAAGCTTGTCTCAAAATTTTTTTCGTCGTTATGAAAAACTTTTAATCCTAAAGTCGATTTGCCAAACTCGTCGTCTATTGTCAAATCGTCTGGCTCTAAATATTCTAAACGAATAGCCGGAACTATTCTTCTGATCGAATAAAGCTTATTTTTCTCCAATTCGAAAGCATATTTAATGTCTAAATAAGCTCCATACTTGTTGTATTCCTTAATATTTGTAATTGAATGTCGATTCCCGCCTTCTAAAACGATATTTAAATTTCCAAAATTAATTTCGCTTCCCAAATTAAAAATATATACTTCCTCTTTATTCAGATTTCCGAAATAAAAATCCGCGCTTATCATATTCTTTTTTAAAAAAACATATTCAAATCTCGTCGATGTATTGATAGTCTTATCGTTTTGTTTTTTATTCAATCCTTCTCCATTATAAGCGCCTAAATAAAAATTTATCGGCAAATAAAAAATATTTTTTGACATAAAATATAAACCTGCGTCTCTTAATTCAGGATAAACTCTATTCAAAAGTATTGTTCGATTTGAAAAAGTTATTTGCATTGGAGATCGCAAAAAATTTTCAATTGAAAAAGGAACTTTAAATTGACCGATTATTATAAAATTATGTTTGTAAAAATTTGCGTCGATCCACGCGTCTAGCAACACGTTGTTATAAGATAATTGAGCTTCTTTTAGAAATTGTCTTCCGTTTATAGTATCCTTTCTCGTCGAAAAACTTAACAAAGGAGAAAAATCTGCCATTATTCGGAAAGAAACATTGTCATAATTTTTTGATTCGATAAAAAATCGCGCATTTTTAACGACAAATTCGGAGTTTTTTTTATTATAATCCGCTATATAAGCAAAACGAAAATCCGCTTTAGTCTCCAGCTTTCTTTCATTTTTATCCTGAGACAACATACAAGTATTAAAAAAAAGAATAATAAAAATAAAATTTATCTTTTTCATATGTCATTCTAATTTTAATTTAAGTAAAAAAGCCGCTTGCGCGGATAAAATTATTTTTCGTATTTCTCGACAAATTTATTGAAGAATGTTTTAATGGAATCATACGCTTGTTTTAAAACTTCGTCTTGCGGCAAGAAAACTACGCGAAAATGACGCGTTCCGGGAACCTGACCGAAACCCGAGCCTGGCACGACAACGACGCCTGTTTCTTTAATAAGTTCCTTCACAAATAAATCGTCTTCAGATTTAATATGCAATCTTGGGAAAGCGTAAAAAGCTCCTTCGGGCTTTACGCAAGATATTCCCGGAATAGAATTTAAAATTTCAACCGTCATATCTCTTCTTCTTTGCAATTTTTCAAGAACTTCTTTAAGATGCGAATTATCGCCATCAAGAGCCGGTTTTATAGCATATTGAATTGGATGATTTGCCGATAGACGAGCTCTTAATATTTTATTTATCGCTTCAATATAATCTTTTAATAATTCTCTATTGCCGCTGACAATTCCCCAACCAATTCTAAAACCGGGAGCAAGATAATTTTTAGACAAGCCTCCAAAAGTAATGCAAGGAACGTCGGGATTTAACGACGCGATAGAAACATGCTTCTTTCCATCGAATAAAAGCTTGTCGTAAATCTCGTCGGCAAAAATTACAAGATTATGTTTCTCGGCAAGCTTTATTATTTCTTGCAAAATTTCTAAAGAATATAGAGAGCCCGTAGGATTATTCGGATTTATTAAAATTATAGCTTTAGTTTTATCATTAATTTTTTTCTTAATGTCCTCAACATCAGGCTGCCAGCCGTTTTGTTCGTCAAGATAATATGGATTTTCGTAAGCTTGCAGCTTGCTTTGAACGGCGGTATATAAAGGATAACCCGGCGTAGGCGTTAAAACGTTTTCGCCTTCATTTACCAAAGCAGTCAAACAAATTTCAATAGCTTCGCTCGCTCCTGTAGTCACAAAAATATCCTGAATATTCTTGATCTCTTTTCTTTGAGCTTCTCTTTCAATAGCTTCAACAGCTTCTTTTATTCCCGACGATGGCGAATATCCGTTATGATTTTCTTTCATCGCTCTATATGCCGGCTCAATCATAAAATCTGGCGTTTTAAAATCGAACAAATTAGGATCGCCAATATTTAAATACAACATTTTTTTGCCCGACTTTGCGACTTCGTTTGCAAGAACGACAATATCTCTTACGGCATATGTGATATTCTCCGTTCGTTTAGCTGGCTTAATTTGAGTGAAAGACATAATAAATGCTCCTCTTTATTTTAAATTTTTGCCTTTTGATATCTCTTATTCAGATTTATAATCTAACAAAGCAAACACTTCGTAATCTTTTAATCGCTCTCTTCCTTTTAAAAAAGAAAGCTCGATTAAAAAAGACGCCTGAACAATTTTTCCTCCTAATTTTTCTATCAACTTGCAAGCGGCAAGGGCTGTTCCTCCTGTGGCAAGCAAGTCGTCATGCAATAAAACTCTATCGCCACTTTGAATTGCGTCTTTATGTATTTCGACGGTATCGCTTCCATATTCTAAATAATAAGTTTCGGAAACAGTTTCAGCCGGAAGCTTTCCTTTTTTTCTTACCGGAACAAATCCAGCTCCCAGTCTTAGCGCTAAAGCTCCGCCTAAAATAAAGCCACGCGATTCAATGCCGACAACTTTATCGATCTTTAAATCTTTCGCTTTTTCATAAAGTCTTTCAAAAGCATAATTAAACGCTTCGAAATTTTTCAACAAGGTGGTTATATCGCGAAATACGATTCCCTTTTTTGGAAAGTCGTTTATACTTCTGATATGCGAATATAAATCCATATAAGCCTTCCTTTTATTTTTTTACGCTTCTTTTTGCGGCTATATAATTTACAAAATTTTCATAATTCAAAAAATTTAAAATTTCCGATTTTTCAATCAAAGCTTTTCGAGCCATCATTATTCCATAATCGTTATTTTTTATTTCGGCGATTGAATGGGCGTCGGGCGTTATTAAAAATTTGCAACCTATGTTTCGAGCAAAGTATAAATTGCGCCAATCAATATCTAATCTAAACGGAGTCGAATTAATTTCGATTGCGACGTTGTTTTTTGCGCAAGCTTCTATAATTTTTGTTCGATTTATTTTATATGGCTCGCGCATAAGCAAAAGTCTGCCGCTTATATGTCCCAAAGCGTCCACGTTTGGATTTTCGATGGCTTTTATTATACGATTGGTCATCTCTTCTTCGCTCATTGAAAATCTCGAATGAATCGAAGCTATTACAAAATCAAAAGTCTTCAAAAAATCTTCCGAATAATCCAAGCTCCCATCGCTTAAAATATCGGCTTCAATTCCTGACAAAATCTTATATCTTGAAGAAAGACGTCTTATTTGTTCTCTTTGTTTTTCGACCTTATCCTCGTCCAATCCTTGCGCGTAAAACGCCGATTTGCTATGATCGCATACGACAAAATATTCGTATCCCAAAGAACAGCCATATTCGGCCATCTCTTCAAGAGTATTTTTTCCATCTGAGCTTGTGGTATGAAAATGAATCAACCCTTTTAAATCTCCAAAATTTATTATTTCATTCGCTTTTGTAATCAAATCATTTTTCAACTCGAAAAATTTTTCTTCGCGAGCTTCTGGAATTATATATGGCAAATTATTTTTCGCAAATAATTCTTCTTCAGATGTAAACTCTTCATATACTTTTAGTTGAGATAAAAAATTTTTATCGCAACTTAAAATAAATCTCAAATAATTTATTTGATCGTAATTCTTTAAATGATATATAATGAATTGAAAATTATTTTCCAGCCAACAAACTGTTTTAGGAACATTTATTCTTTTTGTTTTCCAATCGATAAAATTATCCGATTGAAAAATTATATTTTTAAATCCGAAATCTTTTAAAAATTTTTCAAAATTCATATCATATTCTTTGAGACTCAAAAATTCGAGTCTATCGAATATTTCGTCGCCTCTAAAAGTTTTTCCCGTCGGTTCAATATTTTCCTCTGAAAAAAATAATTTAAAAGCATTTAAAAATTTATCTTTCAATTCCAGAGCCTCAGGCAATAATATAGCCTTATTGCTTGTTTCTAATTTGAGGATCTGCTCTAGAATTTCGTTTTGAAACTTTTCCGAAAATCCTTTCAATTTAGAAATAGCGTCCCGTTGACAGGCAAGCTTAAGAGCGGCAAGACTATCTACTCCTAATTCGTAATAGAGATTTGCAATTTTAACGGGCCCTAATCCTTTAATTTTAAATAATTCAAACAAAGTTTCTGGAAAAAATTTTTTCAAATTTTCTAATTGCAAAGACTTTCCATTTGTTATAATTTCGCTTATAAAATTTTTAATTGATTCGCCGACGCCGGGAATTTTTTTCTTTTCATTCATCAAATCTTCTATAAAATTTCCCTCGTATTGTCTTATAGCGTTTGCAGCTTTTCTATAAGCCTCCACTTTAAATTTGTTTTCTCTTTTCAATTCAAGCAAATCGGCGAAATTTTCCAGCGCTTCGATAAGGTAAGATTTGTCTATTTCCATAGATTTAAAATTAATTTAATTTGATAAAAAGTTAAAAAATAACCAAGCAAAAAACCAGTCGCAACCTGCATGAAATCGTGAACTTTAAGACGCAATCTCGACCACATAACAAGAAAAGCTAAAGGCAATGCTAAAAAAGATAATTTGCCAAATAAAAAATATAACGACGCGATTGGACCGGCAATTCCCATCGAATGAGCGCTTATTTTCCAAAAACAATTAATTGGCAAAATCGCAGCTGATGTGACGCTATAACAAATCCAAAACGCGATTAAAAGTTTTGAAGCTCCGAGTTTGTATAAAAAAAAAGTTCCGACTGCATAAATGAAAATTGAAATAAAATAAGGAACTGTTCTTTCTTCTTTTACCGTCGCGTCTGAATCGACAATTTTTCCTCTGCGTCTTAAATAAAAAAACATTGTCAGAGGAATTACAGCTCCAAATAATATAACAACGCATAAGAGTACAAACCAATTGGGATTATCATCTCCATAAAAAATTATAAAAGCGCTTGCAACTATATGATTAGTAGGAGGAATAAAAATATTTGATATTATGCGAGCGGCTTTGAATGAATTATTCATAGAATAATTTAAATTTTAAAATTAAAATTAAAAAAAAATAAGAAATGAAACTTGATTAATCTATCAAATTATATTCGATGGCAAATTTAGTCAATTCAGCCGGCGTTTTTAACTTTAACTTCGCGAGGATGTTTTTTCTATGTTGACTTACGGTAAAATAACTAATTGCCAGACGCTCGGCGATTTGCTGGCTTGTCATCCCTTGAGCGATATATTTTATAATTTCAAGCTCTCTTGGAGTTAAATAAGAAACCAAACTTTTAGATTTAGAAAAGCTTCCGTCGTCAATTGCCGCTTTTGAAAGAATTTCAATAGTCTTAGAACAAAAATATTTTTCTTCAGCTTGAACTTTTTGTATAGCGTTAATTAATTCAATTGAGTCGCTAATCTTTAAAACGTATGCGTCGGCTCCAAGTTTTTGAGCGGCTTTTATAAAACTAATTTCATCTCGCATTGTCAATATTACGACCTTTGTTTGAAAATTTTTTTTTATGTATTTCAAAGTTTCTAATCCGTCAAGTTTTGGCATTGTCAAATCGAGTATTATAATATTTGGCATAAATTTTTTGATCTTCTCAAGAGCTTCCTCTCCGTTGCAAGCTTCTTCGACAATATAAAGTCCTCCGCTCCAGTTTTCCAATAAAGTTTTGACTCCATTTAGAGCTATGGGATGATCGTCGGCGACTAAAATTTTTAATTTCTCTTTAAATAAATTTTTACATTCCATTTTCAATTTTTCTTGATTCTAAAATGGGAATTTGAATAAATAATTTTGTTCCTTCGCCGGGCTTTGTTTCAATTTCAATTTTGCCGCCTAAATTTTCTGCTCTTTCTTTAATATTCTTTAACCCAAAACATTTTGAATCTAAATCATCGAACGTTGAAAAAGAAAATCCTTTCCCGTCGTCTTGAATTTTAATAAACAAAATATTGTCTAAAATTTTAGTTTCAATTAGAGCCATTTTTGCGTTCGAATGATTCGCTATATTGCTTAAAGCTTCTTGAAATATTCTATAAATGTAAATCTCTTTTTTTCTTTCAAATCTTTGTGACAAACTTTCTATATCGGCAATTATCGAACAATTTAATGCTCGCTTCAAATTGTCTAATAATCTATTAATTGCTTTCTTCAAACCGAATTTTTCGAGCTCCTCAGGTCTATAATCGGAAATAATATTTCTTATTTCGTCAAGAGCTTGAGCGATTAATGATTTTGCGGCGGAAAGTTTTGGAGATAAGACCTTCGCTTCAATTTCAAACATTTCAAGATTTAATTTAGCAGCGTAGAGCAACTGAGCGACGCTATCGTGCAAGTCTTTTGAAATTCTCTCTTTTTCTATTTCTACTCTACCAAAAATTTCGGAAATAATTTCTTTTTGGCGTTTAATCTTGTCGAAAGCTTCTTGTATTTTAAGCATATCGGTATGATCTTGTATAACAGCGATTACTCTTAGAATATTTTTACTCGAATCTTTTATCGCGTAAACGTTAAAAGAAATTAAATGAAAATCTTCTTCGCTTGTTTTATCGTAATCTTTTAAGTCTACATATATAGCTTTGCTTTTGTATTCCCCGTTAACTTGTATATTTTTTATAATTTCTTCCGATAAGTTATTTTTAATTACGATGGGATCGCTAAACATGTTATATTCGCTCGGAACAAATGATCCTAATTTTGAATAAAAGCTTGTCCACTTTATATTTGCTTCGATAAGCTCGTATTTTTCATTTAATATAGCGATAGGCATAGGAGCTTGCCTGGTAAGGGATGAAATAATTTTTGTTCTTTCTATTACTCTTTCTTCTAGCTCTTTATTAGTTTGAGTCAGCAGTCTTTCATAATTTTTTTTTGCAGTTATATCTCTAATAAATAAATAAAGTTTGTCTTCGATATTTTCAATTTCCAATTTTGATAACGCCGCTTCGCAATCGAATATATCGCCTGTCTCTCTTAATCCTTTTGTTTCAAATAAAAAATTCGCAGCTTCTTTACTCCTTGAAGTTCCTAAATTGAATTGATTTTCATTTATTTGCAAATTTGGCAAAAAAACTTTATAATGCAATCCAATAGGATTTAAATCTTTCAAATTGAAAATTTTTTTAAAACTGTTATTTACGCTTTTAATTTTACCTTCTTCATCTATAGATATTATTCCATCCGAGGCGTTTTCAAATAAAGATCTTAACTTTTGCTCTCTTTCTTTCAATCTTAGATGCATTTTATGTTTGTAAAATGCAACTTCTATAGAATACCTTAAATCTACATTTTTAATCGGTTTTGTCAAATATGCATATGGTTCCGAATGCAATGCCGACCTGAAAGTTGAAAAATCAGAATAAGCTGTGACGTAAATTATTGGAATATCTTTTTTTGATACAAATTCGTTTGCAAGATCAATTCCCGAATATTCATCTCCAAGCTTTATATCCATCAAAATTAAATCGGGATTAAAATTATAAAACTTGGTTCTTGCTTCTTCGCAATCAAGAGCGTATTCAACCTGTTCGACGCCCAAATGTTTAAGTTGGTCTTTTAAATCTTTGCAAATTAAAATTTCGTCTTCTACTATTAAAATTTTTTTATTTCCCTCCATAATTTTTAGTCCGCTCTTTTTTCTATTCTAAAATATAAAATTTTCGTTAAAATTAATGTATACTATAAATTATAGAATATAGTTTAATATTTCTGATAAACTAATAAATTTTCTGATTACAAAATGAATGAATATCCTCCCAACAAAATCTTCAAAATTTGACGCCAAAATTTAATTTCTACCTTTTGGCAAATTGACCGCCTAAAGCAAAAAGATTTTTTTGGAAAACTTTTAAACTTATCAAAAGTTAAAAAAGAGATGTACTCTTATATTATACCGAAAAATTGTTTAAGTAATATAATAAAAAAAAGAAAAAATCGCCAAATAAAAGTTTTTTATTATACGATAATTTGCTAAAATTAAATTTTAAATAATTTAATAAAATTTTAACAATTATTTAATCTCAAATTTAAATACGTTATTTCTAAAATTCGCTAAAAACAGGAGTTACAAATGCTTCGCGGAAACGAAATAAAAAAGCCAGAAGGCAAATTGGGAGTTTTATTGGTGGGCTTAGGAGCCGTATCGACAACTTTCTTAGCTGGCGTTGAAGCTATAAAAAAAAGAATAGCTAAACCGATTGGTTCTCTTACACAAATGGGAAGAATAAGATTAGGAAAAAGAACAGAAAAGAGAAATCCATTAATAAAAGATTTTGTCCCTTTGGCAAAATTAGAAGATATGGAATTTTTAACTTGGGATATATTTGAACATAACGCATATCAATCGGCTCTTAACGCGGGAGTATTGGAGAAAAATCATCTAGAATCTGTAAAAGAAGAATTAGAAAAGATAAAACCTCAAAAAGCAGTTTTTATTAAAGGCTACGTAAAAAAATTAGACGGCAAAAACGTTAAGCAAGGCAAAAATAAAATGGAATTAGCCGAAGTTTTGATGCAAGACATTTTAAATTTCAAAAGAGAAAAAAATATCGATAGATTTGTAATGATTTGGATTGCTTCCACTGAAGCGTATCTTGAAGAATCTACTGTTCATTCGAATTTAAAAAATTTCGAAGAAGGATTAAAAAATAATTCCAACGATATTTCCCCTTCTATGATTTACGCATACGCCGCGTTGAAAATGGGAATACCTTTCGCTAATGGAGCTCCAAACTTAACGGTTGAAATACCAGCTTTAAGAGAATTAGCTTAGCTTAATAAAGTTCCAATTGCAGGCAAGGATTTAAAGACTGGACAAACTATGATGAAAACTGTTTTAGCTCCCGCAATCAAAGCTCGATTGTTAGGTTTAAGCGGATGGTTTTCCACTAATATATTAGGCAATCGCGACGGCGAAGTTTTAGACGATCCGGAAAACTTTAAAACAAAAGAAACAAGCAAACTTTCCGTTTTAGATCAAATTTTACAAGTTGACGATTATCCTGAGTTATACGGGAATTTTTATCATAAAGTTAGAATAAATTACTATCCGCCTAGACAAGACAACAAAGAAAGCTGGGACAACATAGACATATTTGGTTGGATGGGCTATCCAATGCAAATTAAAGTTAATTTCTTGTGTCGCGATTCTATCCTTGCAGCTCCAATAGTTTTAGATTTGGTTCTATTTTTAGATTTAGCTCAAAGAGCTCAAATGAGCGGCGTACAGGAATGGCTCTCATTTTATTTTAAATCGCCAATGACCGCCCCCGAGCTTTATCCAGAAAACGATCTATTTATTCAACTTGCTAAATTAAAAAATACTCTAAGATATATGATGAAAGAAGATCTTATAACTCATTTAGGACTTGATTACTATGAAAAATTATAACGACAAAATCAAGTTGTTATTTAAGATCGGCTATGTATACCATAAAGCTTCTTTTGATCCCGTAATTGAAGCTTTGATGAATAATCCAAAATACGACGTATATTTTTCTTTAGAATATGAAAAGAAAAGATATTTTATTTTTGATTTTACTTATAAAGCTCCAATTATCGAAAAATGGAAATCGGAAGGCTATAGATTTGTCGATTATAAAGAAGGTTTCGATATAGTAATAACTGGAGATACGATCAGAGACGCCCAAAAATACGGAAAAACTTTGTTGTGTTTTTTAAATCACGGCACCGGCATAAAAACTATATTTTATCGAAATCTCGCAAGATTTCCTAATCACCGTTATCAAATCTTTGTGGAAGGAAAACATCGCGTAAAATCGCTTTTAAATTCTCCCGCCTTAGGAAAAAACGAAGTTCATTTAATAGGACTTCCCAAACTTGATTGGTATTTTCAAGGAAGATATTCGGATAAAGAAAGCATATTAAGAAAATGGGGATTGGATCCTAAAAAGAAAACTGTTTTATTTGCTCCAACTTATAAACCAACTTGTTTATATGAAGTGAAAGACGATATTTTCGAACAAACTAAAGATTTTAACTTAATCGTTAAGCTGCATCCTTACAGCTGGATGGGAAAATACGCGCCTCATAAACAACATAGAATTTACGAACGAAGAGCAAAAAAATATTCCCATGCGGTCTTGCTTCCTTTCGACGAATATAATATCGTTCCTTATTTTGCTGTCGCGGATACTCTTATTAGCGAAGCTTCCAGTACAGTTTTTGATTTCCTAGCTATAAGCAAAACAGGAATAATATACGATCTAGATTGCGATAATTTAAAACACAGCGACGGCATGCCTTTGTTGGAAATCGATAATCGAAAATTTCTTGAAGGAGCTTTTGTACATATAAATTCGCCAACGCAAATCTATTCTGCAATTGAAAAAGCTTTGAATCCAACTCAAGAAATGATTGAAGCCCAAAATAAGTATAGAGAAGAGCTTTTTTATATGCTTGATGGAAAAAGCGCCGATCGAATGATACAAGTTATGGAAAAATTATATTACGAAGGCGGTCACGAAAACGAGCCTTAATAATAAAAATAAAAAAATTTTAGTTTCTCAAATTATTAAAGATTAAAATGAAAACTGTAATTATTGCAGCTGGAATGGGAAGTCGCTTATGGTCTCAAAGCGACAAAATTCCCAAATGTCTCTTGCCATTGTATAACGGAACTATTCTTTCTAATATTATCGAAAGATTTAAACAAATCGGCATAAAAAACTTTGGACTGGTAGTCGGATATAAAAAAGAAATAATAATCGATTATTTAAAAGCAAATAATAATTTTGACGTTAATGTCGAATTTATTTACAACCCAGATTGGGAAAAAGCAAATGGAATTTCAGTTTACAAATCCAGAGAATTTGTAGATGGCGAGAGTTTTTTATTGTCAATGTCCGATCATATTGTTTCAGTTTCCGCTCTTCAAAAAATAAAAAACGCGGATGGAAATTGTAACTTTCTCCTTTGCGACAAAAGAATCGAAAAAATTTTCGACATCGACGACGCTACTAAAACTTTGACAGAGGAAGATAGAATAATTTCTATCGGAAAGGATTTGAAGAATTATAACGCTATTGATTGTGGTATGTTCAAACTAAACGAAAGTTTTTTTTATGCTATGGAAGAACAAATTGCCGTCGGAAAAGATTCGCTTAGCTCGGGAATTCAAAAATTAATTGAGCGCGATAATATGCGCGCGGTTTTTATGAGCGAAAGCGATTGCTGGATTGATGTCGATACTCCAGAAGCTTACGATTATATCTCTAAACATCAGATTTAATTTTCCAATCCTTTTTAAAGTTATGCGTTTTCCGGCGCGTAACTTTTTTATTAATTTTTTTGTCGCTTATATTATGCCTGAAAATATTTTAAGAGAATTTTTGATTGAATAGAGATTTATCTTTAAAAAATTAATCAGCGATATTTAGTTAAAATGCATTATTAAGCTATAAATAAAAATATTTTAATAAAATTTTGCAATATTAAATTTTTTTAGAGAAATAAAAAATATTTGGTAATAATATATAATTATTATCGGTTAAATATCAACTAAATCTAAAATCGAACTTCTTAATCAGATTAAAAAGACGTTGCAATGTATCGTTAGCGATTTTTTTTTCATTGTATAAATCGAAAAAAATTGCGAATATGAAATTCAAAAAAATTTTTTGTTAGTATGAGCAAAAAAGTATATATAGAAACTTACGGCTGTCAAATGAATTTAGCCGATACTGAAATAGTATTGGGAACGCTTAATAAAATAGATTACTCTCCAACAAATGATCCAAACGAGGCGGATTTAATATTAGTAAACACTTGTTCTGTTAGAGAAAACGCCGAGCAAAGAGTATTTGGAAGATTAAGCTTGTTAAAACGATACAAAAAAAATAATCCCAACGTCTTAATAGGCGTTTTAGGATGTATGGCGGAGCGATTGAAAAAAGATTTAATAGAAAAAGAAAAAGCGGTAGATTTAATAGTAGGTCCCGACGAATATAGAAATCTGCCGCAATACATAGAAGAAGCTCACAATGGCGGCAAAGGAATCGGCGTTAGATTGTCGCGAGTGGAAACTTACGAGGATATTATTCCCTATCGCGAAGAAGGAATATCCGCTTGGATTTCAATTATGCGCGGCTGCGATAAATTTTGCTCTTTCTGTATAGTTCCATTTACCCGCGGAAGAGAAAGAAGCAGAAAACTTGAATCAATAATAAACGAAATTAATTCGCTTTCTGAAAGAGGATTCAAAGAAGTTACTTTGCTTGGTCAAAACGTAAATTGTTATAAAGACGGCGAATATGATTTCGCCGATCTTCTGTCTGCTTGCGCAAAAGTAGATCCAGAAATGAGAATTAGATTTACGACTTCGCATCCTCAAGATATTTCTTTGAAATTACTAGAAACTATATCTTCTCATCATAACATTTGCAAATATTTGCATTTGCCAGTTCAATCAGGCTCAAATCGAATTCTTGAGCTGATGAATAGAAATTATACAATCGAACATTATTTAAATATTATAGAACAAGCAAAAAAATTAATTCCAAATCTAGCTCTTACTACGGACATAATTGTCGGTTTTCCAACGGAAACTTTCGAAGATCATATTATGACTATCGAAGTTATGCAAAAAGTTAGATACGACGGCGCGTATATGTTTATTTATTCTCCTCGCGAAGGAACTAAATCATACAAAATGAAAGATGACGCGCCTTATGAAATCAAAAATAAAAGACTTAACGAAATAATCGATTTGCAAAATAAAATTTCTTTAGAAATTAATTCGACGCTCGTTGGAAAAGAAGAAATTGTTTTAATAGAAGGAGATAGCAAAAAATCAGACAAATATTTCAGCGGCAAAACCGATTCTAATAAAGTTGTCGTTATGCCAAAAATTGAAGACGTAAAAATCGGCGAATACGTAAAAGTAAAAATCAATCGAGCGACAAGCGCCACTCTTTTCGGAGATATTGTAGAAAAAAAATTATCATTAAGTCAAACTTTGGCAAAAACCGCATAATGAGAAATATTATAATTTTTTTGTCGATTTTGTTATCGATCTCATTGGCTCAAGAAACCGACGTTTCAATTTATTTGAAACAAATTGAAAAAGGACAAATTGTAGAAGCTAATAAAGTTCGAGAAAAATTGTTGCAATCAAAACCGAACGATCCTTCAGTTATTTTTTTAGACGCGGTTCTAACAGTAGACGGAAATGAAGCATTTAAAAAGTATGAAAAAATTTATTCTCAATTTCCAAAATCAAAATATGCCGACGCCGCTCTTTATCGCGCTTATTGTTATAAATACTCTATTGGCTTATATATTGCCGCTTCTAAACTATACGAACAATTAAAAATCAAATATCCTAATTCGCCATATTTAAAAAATACATATGCGACAGCAATTCTATCGACTCAAGATGATATTCCTAAACAAAATTTATCTTTAACAATAGAAAAAGATTCTCTAAAAGAAATAACCCCTGAAAAAGACAATCCCCAACCAAAAGAAGAATTTAAATTTACGATTCAACTTGGCGCTTTTTTAAAAAAATCAAACGCAGAGAATCTTGCTAAAAAAATTAAAGAAAGCGGTTATGAAACATACTTTGGAAATAAAAGAGTGGCGGGAGCCGATTTGATTATAGTTTATTATGGAAAATTTAAAAGACGCGAAGAAGCCGTCGCTGCTCTCTCTCGCATAGAAAAAGATTTAAACATTGTAGGCAGAATTTCTGCTATTGAATAAAATGTCATTTACAATAAAGTTTATTGGCGTATCTGGCGGTATTCCTTCTAAAGATTTTTTCCATTCTTCTTTTATGCTAAATTATAGCAACTATAAAATTTTGTTCGACTGCGGCGAAGGCTCTACTAAAGCTTTATTAAAATACGACGAAAATCCAGCGGATATTGACGCTATTATAATTTCTCATTTTCATGCGGATCATTCAAATGGAATTTCCGGATTGCTAACTTATTTAAAAAATACGGATAGAAAAAAAGCATTAAAAATTATTGTTCATCATAAATCAAAAGAGTTTTTATTGCAAATCCTAAAAGCTAATTTGATTTTTTTTGAAAGATTTGACTTTAAAATTGAAATTATCGAATACGAATGGGTAAAAGATTTTTTTTTGTTTAACCAAGTTAAAATTAAATCTTTTAAAAATAATCATTTAGAAAAGTATCGAGCATTTTGTATTGAAGAAGACGCAAATATTTTTTCTTCTTCTTTTGTTTTTTTTATAGAGGGGACAAAAATAGCGGCTTCAGGAGACATTAATTCTATTGACGATTTACTTTTTCTTCAAGATGTTTCATGCGACATATTGATTTTAGAAAGCGCCCATATTAAAATAGACGATATCGTCGTATTAAGGAAACTTTATCCGCCCTTAAAGATTTTGCTTTATCATTATAATGAAAATTTTATAGAAAAGTTTAATGAATTAGAAATTATAAAAGATTCTATTGTCCTTGCAAAAGAAAATCTGATCCTTACATTTTGAAAAGAATAAAAAAAATTTTAAATTGAAACATTAAAAACAAGAATAAGGCAAACTATGACAAAATCTCAAATATGGATTGCGGTTTTTATAGGAATTTTCATCGTTCTATTTTTAATTAATCAAGCGACAGAAGAAGAAAAAATTTCCATAGCAGAATCTCAGATTGGACAAAATAAAAATCAAAACTCTGAAATTGTCAAATTGCTCGAAGATCAAAATTGTCTTGCTTGTCATGGTCAAAATTTAGAAGGAACTTCAATGGCTCCATCTCTTCAAAATTTAAAAGAATATTGGAAAAATGAAGAAGACTTGATCGCATATCTTGAAAATCCAGATAAGTTTATGAAAGAAGAAAGATTTATCGACTATAAAAAGAAATATAAAACTATTATGCCCCCTTACAATAATTTGTCTAAAGACAAACTAAAACAAATCGTTAATTATCTTTTAAGCAAATAAAAAAGCGCGAACTAAATTCGCGCTTTTTTATTCAAGCGGGGAAGAAACAAAAACTATTTTTGGCAAATATTTTTCTTTTCTTTTAAGTAAAATCTTTTTTTGTAAAACAAAATATATTAGAAAATAAAATGTAATCGATATAATTGATAAGATAAAAGCGTAAAGCTCTTTTAATTCGTTAAAAATATTTAAGCCGACAATAATAGATATTAAAAAAATAATTAATGGAACTCCGTAAATAAAAAAAACATATTTCAAAATATTAGTTCCTTCAATTTCAATCCTCACTTTATCGCCTGGTTTTACGCCAAAAGGATCGATAGCTTGAGCGATTTTATTTTCTAAATTTTGAGTAGAACAAAAAAGCTTGGCTTCGCAATGTTCGCATTCTGTTTGAGATGTAATAAAAACCGCAGCGATTCCGTTTTCAACGCTTTTTACAATTCCTTCTTCTTGAATTACTTCAAATCTTCCCATACTTTTTATGCCGCGTCAATTTTTTCAGTTTCTTTTTCTTTAATTTTTCCAATAAAATGAATAGCTTTAGTCGGACACTTTTCAAAGGGTATTTTCGAAGTATCAATTAAATCGTAATCTTTAATAAAAGCCAGATTGTTTTCCATAGCTATGGCGCCTTCTGACTTGCGAGCGCAAATGCCGCAACCAATGCAAGCCACAGAACAAACAGTTCGAGCTTTTTTAGGATCATCTTGATTTTTGCAGAATACGAAAACGTTTCTTTCTATTGGATGCATTTCAATAATATTTCTCGGACAAGCTTTTGCGCACATTCCGCAACCGACGCAAAGATCTTCAATAACTTCAGGCAAACCGTTGTCGTTCATATAAATGGCGTTAAACTGACAAGCTTCGACGCAATCCCCTCCTCCAAGGCATCCATATAAACATAATTTATCGCCTCCAGAAACTAAAGCCATAGTAGCGCATGATTGTGGACCTTCGTAAACCACGTTTTTTCGTCTAGCCTCTAAGTTGCCTCCTTTACATAAAACCCTAGCCACATAACGAGTGGCTTGACCTACTTCAACTCCAAGAATTTTGCCTATTTCGACAGCTAGATCAGCTCCGCCAACAAGACAGCCTTCAGGAGGAACTTTGCCTTCGACAACTTTAACTGCAAAATCATAACATCCCGCGCAACCGCAAGCTCCACAATTTGCATTAGGAATCATTTCATATATTTGTTGAACTTTAGGATTCTCTTCAACTTTTAATTTTTTATCGGCAAAAGCTAAAAATACAGCAAAAAATAAACCTAATCCGCCCATAGTTGCAAGCGCGAGCAATGCAATATTTCCGTCCATTGTTTACTCCTTTCTTTTGTTAGACGTTTAACATGCCGGCAAATCCCATAAATGCTAAAGCTAAAATGCCGGCTACGATTAAAGTAATTGGCGCGCCTTGAAAACATTTCGGAACATCGATTATTTCTAATTCTTCTCTTATTCCAGCCATTATAACTAAAGCTAAAGTGAATCCTACGCCAGCTCCTAAACCAAACACAATAGCTTTTATAAAGTCGTAACTTCTTAAATCAATCAACAAAGCTAAACCTAAGATTGCGCAATTTGTCGTAATTAGCGGCAAAAAAATTCCTAAAGCTCTGTATAAAGGTTGACTAAATTTCTTTATGAACATTTCTACAAATTGAACCATAGATGCTATAATAAGAATGAACGATACATATTTTAAAAATTCCATTCCGTATGGGATTAAAATATAGTTGTTTACAATCCAGCTTAAGCTTGCAGCGATTAACATAACAAATGTAACCGCCAATCCCATCGAAATAGCGCTTGACAGTTTATTTGAAACTCCAATAAATGGACAAATTCCTAAAAAGTAAGCTAAAACAAAATTATTTACGACCGCAGCTGAAATGAATAATAATATTAAATCCATATTAACCCTCTGCCGCTATTATTCTTGTTTTTTTAGATTTATAATCTTCAATAACTTTTTTATCAGCTTCTCTTTTCTTTTTATCTTTAATAAAATTAAATAAACCAAGCAAAAAACCTAAAGTAAGAAAAGCTCCCGCTGGCAAAATCATAACAATCCAGGGCTCAAAAAAATCAGGCATAATTTTAACTTCAGCTAAAGTTCCATTGCCTAAAATTTCTCGTATCCCGCTAATTAACAATAACGCTCCCGTAAATCCTAATCCTGTTCCTAATGCGTCTAAAAAAGCTTTTATAGGATTATTTTTTGACGCAAAAGCTTCTTGTCTTCCCAATACAATACAATTAACAATTATTAATGGAATAAACGGCCCTAACTGTTTGCTCATGGCAGGGAATTGAGCTTTCATTATGTAATCTACTACTGTAACAAAAGAGGCAATAATTACAATATATGACGCAATCCTAACCTGATTAGGTACTAAATATCTAATTGATGAAATTATAATACTAGAAAAAATTAACACAAAACTTGTAGCTAATCCCATGGCTAAACCGTTATATAGAGCGGTTGTCACTGCAAGAGTTGGGCACATTCCTAAAAGAGATACAAATATAGGATTATTTTTCAAAGTTCCATTTTTGAATGTTTCCCATAAAGTTTCTTTCTTTGCCATAACTTTTCCTTTTATTTGCCTAAATTTGCTTTTAATTTATCTAAACCGTCGTTTAATATTGCGACTACAGATTTAGAAGATATAGTCGCGCCTGTCTTTGCGTATATTTCATTATCTTTTTTAGCAAAGCCTTCTTTAACCCATCCAATATTTGGATTTAACTTCAAATCTTTAAATTGAGAAGAATACCAATCTTTTGTAATTATATCTCCTAAACCGGGCGTTTCAGAATGATCAATAACTTTAATAGCTTTCATCTTGCTAAAATCTGGAGAAACTCCAGCTATAACAGTTATCTTTCCTTGAAATCCATTTCCAGTAATTATAAAAGCATATCCAATTAAGCTCTTATCTTCAGAGTAAACTTTAAAATATCTAAAATCTTTATCTTCTAATTTATCGAAATTTTTAGCGCCTTCGACAACCTCGAAAACTGAATTTTTTATTTCTAATTCTTTGTTCGCTTCTATTTTAGGAGCAGCCCATAAAAAAACTTGCGATAAAGCAAAAGCGGATAGCAAAGAAATCGAGGTTAAGACTATAGCCATTTTAATGTATAATTTCATTTTGTCGCTCCAAAAATTTTCGGAATTGTATATCTATTTATCAACGGAGTAAAAGCGTTCATTATTAAAATAGCATACATTACTCCTTCTGGCAGTCCTCCAAATATGCGAATCAAAACAACTAACAAAGCTATGCCAATTCCATAGATCCACATTCCTACGTTTGTTAAAGGAGAAGTCACCCAATCTGTCGCCATAAAGAAAGCGCCAAATAAAAATCCTCCGCTTAATAAATGATGCAAAGGGGAAGCATAATGAGAAGGATCGATCAACCAGAAAATTCCCGCAAACGTTAATAAACCTAAAATCATGGATAAAGGAATTCTCCAATTTGCTATCCCAAATATCAATAAAATTAATCCGCCTATTAAAATTGCCAAAGCTGAAGTTTCTCCGAGCGAGCCCCCCACATTTCCTAAAAACAGAGGTTTAATTAAGCTATGATATAATTCTGGATTTTTTTCTATTATTTTGTCAAATTTAAATGCTGACAAAACTGTTGCTCCAGTATTTGCATCTACGGCGTAATTTGGTTTCGTCCAGGTTGTTATAGCAACGGGAAAAGCTGCTTGTAAAAATGCTCTTCCTACCAAAGCTGGATTAAAAATATTAAAGCCCAATCCGCCAAAAACTTGTTTTCCAATTCCTATAGCCGCCACTGAACCTAAAGCGGCATAAACTAAAGGAAAATTAGGTGGCAAAATTAATCCTAAAAGCAAACCAGTCAAAAAAGCGCTTCCATCTTTGATCGTAATTTCTTTTTTTCTTAAAAACTGTATCAAATATTCGCTAATTATAGCGGTTAAAGATGTCGTAAGCAATAACGGCAATTGATTAAATCCAAAAAAAATTATTCCCGAAATTGCGCAAGGCAATAAGGATAAAACGACTATCCACATTGCTTTTTCCGTAGTAATTCCGCTCCTTAAATGCGGCGATGAAACTAATTTGTAATAATGTTTAATTTCCGTTTTGTTTTCTACAGTCGCTGACATATTCTATCATTTTTTTATTAAATTTATTTTTTTTCGCTCATAGCTCGTTCTCTTTGGAGCTGAAAAACTTTTTGTTTTCCTAATCTTATCCATTGAACTAAAGGAATATCCGCTGGACAGGTATAAGCGCAACTTCCGCATTCCATACAAACTGTTATGCCATATCTTTCAGCGTCTTCATATCTTTTAAATTTAGTATATTGGGCTAATCTAGTAGGCATCAAATTTAACGGACAAACTTCGACGCATTTTCCGCATCGCAAACAATTTGTTTCTTCAGCTTCAATAATTTCTTTGCTCGAAAGGACTAAAATTCCTGAAGTAGCTTTCATAATTGGAGCGTTGAAATCATACTGAGCAACTCCCATCATTGGACCGCCGACTATTACTTGAGCAGCATCGTCTGTTACGCCGCCGCAATATTCTAAAACATCTTTTATAGGAGTTCCAACTCTTACAATTAAATTTTTCGGATTTTTTATTCCTCTTCCGCTAACAGTCAAATATGCATAAATTGAAGGCTCCCCTTTTGCGACAGCGTTGTATATTGAAACGGCAGTTCCAACATTTTGAACCAATATTCCAACGTCTAATGGAAGTTTACCAGGCGGAACTTCTTTGCCAGTTATGGCTTTGATCAGCATTTTTTCGGCGCCTTGGGGATATTTAGTTTTCAATTCGTAAACTTTTATATTTTCTATTTTATTGTCATTTAAATATTTATTTAATTTTTCTATCGCTTCAGGCTTATTATCTTCGATTCCAATCGCGCCTTCTTTTACATTTGCGGCTCGCATAATTAGTTTTAATCCTTCCACAACATCGACTGTATTTTCTAACATCAAACGATAATCTCTTGTCAGATAAGGCTCGCATTCGCATCCATTTAATAAAATAAGATCAATTTTTTTATCTTTGGGCGGCGTTAGTTTTACTGCCGTTGGAAACGACGCTCCGCCTTGGCCTACTATTCCAGCCTTTCTTACACGATCAACTATCTGTTCCGGCGTAGCTACCTCTGGCTTGATCGATTCCATTAACTCAATTTCGTCTTTCTCGTTTGGATTAATTATGATTGATTCTTTAGGAAAACCACCGGGATTAGGCTCTGCTGAAATTGAATTTACCGTTCCGCAAATCGAACTATGAATAGGAGCCGATACGAAACCGTCAGACTCGCCTATTAGTTGTCCAACTTTAACTTCATCCCCTTTTTTTACCAAAGGTTTTGAAGGTTTACCAATATGTTGCGATAATGGAAAAAGATATTTTTCAACTTTTGGCATTAATTCAAAAGGCAAATTCATCGTCAATTCTTTTGCTTCTGGCGGATGAATGCCGCCGTTAAATGTTTTCTTTTTCACTTTTTTTCCGCCTTTTATTTAACAAAAATTTAATTTACGCATTATGCCATTAGCGCGCCATTAGTATTAAGATAACTATATCTAATTTTTTTTAATTTTTTATTATTTTTATTTTTTTTTGCGCTTTATTGTGAAATTAAGAGCATCAATTTCCTATTTTTAATAAATTGTTTTTACGATTAAGAAGCAATATAAATTTGTTTTTCTCTATACTATATATCTTCAACTTTTTACTTCTAATATTTTGCATCTCAACAAAGATTTTTTTCTTGATATCTCATTTTATAAGTGTTGCTTTATATTAAATTTAATTAGTTGACAAATGAAATTACATAATTTTTTTTTCTCAACAAAAAAATTTTTATAAAACAATTTTCTCTAAAATAGATACAGTTGATAATATTAAATTTGTTTAATTTAAAATAATTTTTGAAAACAAAGATTTTAAAGTTTATTAAAAAAATTGAAAACTAAAAAAGTATGGAACTTATATAACATAGAAATTTAAAAATACAGCTAAATGAAATGCAAAAATATTTGAAATGAAAAAAATATTTATTAATTTAAGATATTATCTCTAAATATTATCGGCCTTTATATCAAACATCTGTTTAAAAATATATTTAACGATAAATTTAACTTCTCCAATCTATCATTTTTCTTAATTATTAATTGGAACAATTCGCTTTAATATTAATTCGCTTTTTCATATGATTATAACAAATTCATGCGATTATAACAAAAAAGTTATAAATATCTCAAATCCTAAGCATATTTTGAAAAATTTTTATTTATTTTCTAAAACGCATAAAATTATGCAATTTAATTTTTTAAAAATTCAAAACCGCTTATTTCTTTTTCAACTTCGCTGGTTATTTTTTGAATAAATTTAATCTTTGAAACATTTAATTCCGATGAAATTAAGTTTGGCTTATAAAATTTTTTAAACATTCCATACATAGAAGCAGAATAATAATAGTTTTTTTCATAAAAATGTTTAGCCGCTTCAAAATCACCGTCAAATTTTAAATCTTTAGATACTACTAGAAAACCCTTGATTTGTAATTCGTAAAGAGAAAGGATTTTCGTTTGTTTTTCTACATCCGTTACTTCAATTTCATTATTGTTCATTAATACTATAGCATACTTGCTGTCGTATGTTATAATAAAATCTTCAATATTATAAATGGAAGAATAAATTTTTGAAAATTTATCTTCAGCATCTAAATTTATTCTGTAAATAGCGTTCTTTTCGTCTAAATAAAAGACTGAAGAATTATTTATTGAAAAAACGACTTTTCGAATTTCGTTTGAATTTAAAGGAATTTGTTTAATAACACATTTTGAATTTATATCGCAAACCATTAAATATAAATTATTTTCTAAAGCAAGGTATTGACCGTCGGACGAGAAAGCAAAATTTTTACAATAAGGAAAATCAAATCTTAAGGAATCTAATTGTTCTCCGCTTAAATTGAATATGTACAAAATAATATCTTTCGATAAAATATATATTCTATCTGAGAAAACTCCAATATCTTCAATATCGTTGATATTTAATTTTTTTGAGAAATTAATTTTCTGCAAAATTCCTGATTTCACTTTTAATTGATAGATTAAACCATAAAAATCTTCAATCAAAACAACGCCTCCAATTTTAGACGCAAATATTCTTCGAGGATATATATCTAATTTTGAAGCTATAATATTTTTTTTTGATAAAACGTCGACAATTCGCAAGTTTCCGTTTTCGTCTAAAGCATAAACATTTTTGCCGCTGTTGTCTGACCATACAAAATTAATTTTTTTTAAGTTTAAATTAACTTTCTTATATGGAATTAAACTTTCGAATTCCCAAACTTTTGTTTTGCCATTTCCAGAAGAAGCGGCTATATATTTCATATCTGGAGAAAATTTGACGGCAAAAATTTCGTCGTTATGTCCATAAAATTCTTTTAATATTTCGCCGTTAGAAGCGAGCCAAACTTTCACTATTTTATCAGAACTTGCAGTTGCGACATATCTGTCGTCAGAGCTGACATCTAAATAATTGACATAACCAGAGTGTTTATCGAAAACAACAATCGGTTTTCTTTTTCCAATTTCCCACACTTTAGCCGTATTGTCTTGGCTTGCTGAAACAAATCTTTTACCATCTGAAAAAAATTTTATTTTAGTAATTACGCTTAGATGAGCTTCAAATTTTTTTATTATGCTTGCAGTTTTCGTATCCCATAAAATGATCTGTTTATCGCCTCCCCCCGAAGCTATTATCTTTGAATCTGGGCTAAAAGCTGCAGTTCTTACCTCGTCAGTATGTCCAATATATTGATTGATTTGACGAGCTCTTTCAATTTCCCATAGAATTATTTTTTTATCTTTTGACGCTGATAAAAGATTTTCTCCCGATTGATCGAATTGCAAGCTTGTTATTTGATCGCTATGACCTGATAAGACTTTGACGACTTTGTTAGCTATATAATCATATAATACAATGTTGCCATCGACCAACCCATAAGCCGCAATACTTTTATGAGGATGAAAAACGACAGCATAAATATTTGAAGTAAAATTATTGATAATACGAAATACTGATTTTGACTCTAAATTATACAAATATGATTTTTTATCATAGCCAGCGTCTAATAACAATTTCGAATCATTCGAAAAGTCAAGAGCTTTAACAGAACCAGAATGAAAATCAAAATTGCAAATCTCTAAGAGATCGTTTACATTCCAAAATTTAATTATTCCATCGTCGTCGGCCGTTGCAAGCGTCAATTCTTTAGGATGAATTGCGACACAATTAATGGCGTTTTTATGTCCTTTAAATTCTTTTAATAATACGCCGTTGGTAGCGTCAAAAACTCTAACAACGCTATCTAATCCAACTGTCGCAATAAATTTGTCGTTTTTGGCAAATATTGCATATTGCAGAGGTTTATTCGAAACTTTTACTTTTAACGTTTGTTCTTTTTTTGCAATATCCCATATTTTAAAAACTCCGTCGTTTGAAGAACTGACAAAAAAACGAGAATTTGACGAAAAATTTAACGATGTAATTTTAGCTTCGTTTCTCCGAAATGCGACAATTTCTTGTCCATTTAAGAAATCGTAAACTTTAATTGTTTTATCGTCGGAACCTGTAAGAATATATTTCATATCGGAGCTTATTACAGCGACATTTATGCCATAAGTATGCCCGGCAAAAATTTTTGTTACATTTCCAGACGAAACATCCCATAACCTCGCAGTTTTGTCTCCGCTTGCCGTTATGACATATTTTTCATTTGAAGAAAATTCGGCATATTTAACATATTGCTCATGCCCCTTGAGTTCTCTTATTTTTTTTCCGCTTGGAAATTCCCAAATTATCGCTAATTGATCTTCTCCGGCTGTAACTAAATATTTTCCGCTCGGACTGAATTTTATAGAATGTATTATTCCGTTATGCCCAATTAATTCGTTAATTGTAGAATAATCTTTTAACGAGATTACTAAAGCTTTCTTTCCCTTTCCCGCTATTGCAAGATAATTTCCGTCTTGAGAATAATCGATAAAATTGACATACCCGTCAAAAGAAGAATATTCTGAAAAACTAAAATCTTTTCTTAAATCTACAATTCTTAAATTTCCTCTCGAATCGAAAACATTTAAATAACCGTCGTTTGAACTTAGCAAAATTTTAAATATTTCCGCCTTTTGATCTACAAAATAAATTTCTTTCTTAAAAAAAAAGAATTTTAAAAATAACGACAATGAAAAAGCGAAAATAAAAATAAAAACAAAGAGCGTATATTTTTTCATGCCTTTAGCTAAATTTTTTTAAGAAATTTATGATATTAAATATATAAAAATATTAATTACAACTCAAATTAACGCAATTAATAATTCAAATTTTTTATTTGATTTTTAAGTTAAACAAATTTAATTTTCTCGCTTTATAAAAATTTTGTCTTTTTTCTTTAAAAAAAATTTTGTTTATATGATATACTGCTTACATAATTGACAATTCATATTTCTACCATAAGCTTTTTTTACGATATATTTTGTAATGTTATTGTTAATTTTTATTGTTCAAATGCAAAAGAAGAGTTTGCAATTTATATCGCAAAATATTATTGTAATTCAAAAATTTGCAAATCAAAAAAAGATGAAATATATTTAATTTTTAAATTTTTCGAATATGAGCGAAAAAGAATCAATAAAAATTGTTAGCCAAAATAAAAAAGCTCGACACGATTACGAAATAATTAATACTTACGAAGCTGGAATAGTTCTAAAAGGCACCGAAGTTAAATCTATAAGAGCCGGAAAAATTAATATATCCGACAGCTACGCAAAAATTAAAAACGGCGAAGTATGGCTGATAAACGCTCATATTTCAGAATATGAAAAAGGCAATTACAACAATCACGATCCTCTAAGAGATCGAAAATTATTGTTAAATAAAAGAGAAATACGAAAATTAATTTCTTATACTCAAGAAAAAGGGATGACTCTCGTTCCATTAAAGGTTTATTTCAAAAAAGGCAAAGCTAAAATAGAGCTGGCTGTCGCTAAAGGCAAAAAATTATACGATAAAAGAGAAGATATCGCAAAAAAAGATCTCCAAAGAGAATATCAAAGGAAAATTAAAATATAAAGGAGTTGACAAATTGGAAAAAGTTTCTTTCCCTTCATTAAACGAACAAATGGATTTAATAAAACGCGGCGTTATAGAAATAATTCCTGAAGAAGAATTAGTTTTAAAAATTGAAAATTCAATTAAATCTGGCAAACCATTAAATATAAAATTAGGCTGCGATCCTACAAGACCCGATTTGCATTTGGGTCATTCTGTCGTTCTAAGAAAATTAGCTCATTTCCAACAATTGGGACATCAAGCAATTTTGATAATAGGCGATTTTACGGCGATGATTGGAGATCCATCTGGCAGAAACTCGACTCGTCCTCCGCTTTCTATGGAAGAAACAAGAATAAACGGCAAGTCATATTTTGAACAAGCGTCAAAAATTTTAGATCCGAAAAAAACAAAAATAGTCTATAACTCAGAATGGCTTTCAAAAATGAATTTCGAAGACGTTATTAAACTCGCTTCCAAATATACTGTCGCTCGTATGATAGAAAGAGACGATTTTACGAAAAGATTCAAAAATGGCATACCAATAAGCTTGCATGAATTTTTGTATCCCTTAGCTCAAGCTATGGATTCTGTTGCAATTGACAGCGACGTAGAATTGGGCGGTTCAGATCAAAAATTTAATCTTTTAGTTGGAAGAGATATTATGAGAGAATTTGGCAAAGAGCCTCAAGTAATTTTAACTATGCCTTTATTAGTAGGAACAGACGGCGTTGAAAAAATGAGCAAGTCTTACGGAAACTACATTGGTTTGAGCGACGAGCCTAAGGAAATTTACGGCAAAACTTTGTCCATTCCAGATAATTTAATTTACGCTTATTTCGAATTAGCTACGGACGTTTCTGCAGACGAATTGTTGGAAATAAAAAATTTCTTATCATATCCTGAAAATAATCCGCGCGACGCTAAAAGAAAATTAGCTCGCAAATTAGTCGAAATGTATTACGATAAAGAAGCGGCTTTAAAGGCTGAAGAAGAATTTGATAAAATTTTTGTCAAAAAAGAAATTCCAGACAAAATACAAGAATTTAAATTATCGGATAATATTAAGGAAATTCCTATTGTCGATTTGTTATTAAAAGTTAATCTTGCAGATTCTAAAAGCGACGCTAAAAGACTTATTCAACAGGGAGGCGTCTCTATTGATGGCAATAAAATTAGCAATGTCAACGAGATTATAAGCATTACTAAAGATTTTGTTTTAAAAGTTGGCAAAAGAAAATTTATTAAAATTTTGTCTTAAAAAAATATAGCCGCCTATGAAAGCGGCTTTTTTAATTTTAATTTTTTTGTCTTTTTTAAATCTTTTTTAATAGATTGACAATACGATATTAAAAAAAATTATCTAAGTTTTTTTTTAACTTATTGAGAATTAAAATCCATCTCAACTCTGAGTAAAATTACTTTTTTATTGCTTACAATTCGCGTAAAACTTCTTATAATATAAAAAAATCATTCAAAATACAATATAAAAAAGCGGCTATATATATAATTAATTAGTTATTTATTTGCCAGACTTAACTAATTTAAGAATTTATTAATCAAAAGTATCGTAAATGAAACGCTCAATCCAACTAACATCGGCTCTATGGTATTTAACAATTCTATTTCTTTAAATATGTTTCTTAAAATGAACCATCCAAGACTGAAAATAAAAGAAACAATAAGCATTTTATTCGCATATTTTTGATCGCCTTTAAAAACGTCATAAAAAGAACCTAATGTTACAAACAATAGTCCAGGTACGCAAACGCTTCCAATGATATACCAGATTTCTACAACTGATTTTGCAATTAAACAAAATATTATAGAAATTAATAAAGAGGATATTATTCCGATAGATATAAAATTTGTCTTGCTTTCGATTTTTTCAATTTCTTTCGGATAAAGTCTCTGGATAAAATCTTTGCTAAAAGCCGCTCCGCTCAAAATTAAAAAAGAATTCAAAGTAGAAATTATTGTTGCAAACATAGCCGCAAAAAAAATTCCTTTTATTCCAGGAGATAATACTCTATCGGCTAAAATTGGAAACGACAAAACTGGATTTGGCAAATCTTGCAAAACCGCTTTTGAATAAAGTCCAAAAGTAGTTGTTAAAAAATCGAATAAGAACCAAAAAAAAATTGATATAACTATTCCCCAGAAAGCGATTTTGGAATTTTTTGCAGAAGATACTCTTTGATAAAAGCCTGGATCCACAAAAGTCCACAGAGCAATTAAAAACCATGCTAAAATATATGTTGGACTTGCCCCTCCATCAAACCTCAAATGCGAATCGGGCAAATGATTCATCAAAAAATCCAATCCCCCAAAATTATTAGCGACAATAAAGGCTCCAATCCCAAAACCAACAAACATAACTATAAAAAGAAAAACGTCCGTATATAAATCAGCCCTATAACCACCTTTTATAATATAAACGCTAGAAACTATCGCGGCTAAAAGTAAAGCAGCAAAGTAATTTAATCCAAATATTGTCTCGAATAAATAAGCAGTCATAAGAAGATAAGGAGCAGGCAAAGTTAAAACAAAAATAAAAAAACCTGAAATAGCTGCAGTCGATTGTCCATATGTAAAAAAGATTTTGTCTGGAAGAGTTGCTATATTTTTCTCGCGTATTTTCTTTGCAAAAAGAAAAGCAAAACCTAAAGCAAAAATATAATATGGCAAGCCTTGAGTTGTCCAACTTAATAAGCCGTATCTAAAAACAAATTCCCCGACGCCAAGTATTCCGCCATACCAAGTTGCCACATTTGTCATCACAAACAAAACAAGTCCTACTTGTCTTGAAGACAGAAAGAAATCCTCTACGTCATTTTTTGAGTTTCGACCAAAATAAAAACCAATTGTTATCAAAAAAAGAAAAAAAATCGTTAATGCGATTATGTCGTAAACGCTAAATGAAATCATACTTTAAAGCCTTTTTTAATTCGCGAAAAATTATTCCTTTTCCATTTTCAATTCTAATTGACGCGATATTTTCCGCAGCTTCGTTGCTTTCGCTTTCTCTTACTCCCATCGGCAAAGTTTGACCATTTAACGAATACTTTAAGCCTCGCGTGTAAAACTTTGCGAAAGGATCAGCGCCAAACATTGAAATTGTTTCGCCTACATCCGTCAAAAATTCGATTTCCCCCGAGAAAGGAAACATATAAGATTTCCCGTAAATTATTCCGACCTGGATTTTAGGATAATATTTTACAGCCATACAAATATTTGCGTAAGAATGATCGAGTCTATTTCCTATCGCTCCTAAAAGGACTGTTTTAGAAAAATTTAAATTAACGGCGGCGTCGAGAGCTTTTTCAACGTCGGTATTATTTTGATTTTCGATTTTTATGACTTTCGTTCGTTCTAAGTAGTAATTTAAATTTTCTTTTGTTATTGAATCAAAATCCCCGACAATTAAGTCGGGGATAATTTTTAATTTTCTTGCGGTATTTGCTCCGCCATCGGCGCATATGGTATAATTATAGTTAAGTTTTTCCAGCTTTCTCAACAACTTTTTTTTAGGCGGTTTCCCATTTGCAATTATTATACATTTATGCATTTTATTATAATCCGAGTTCTATTCCAACGACAAAATTTCTTTCAGGACCAGGGAAAAATTCTTGACCGACGGCATTTACCGCATAATATGAATTTGCAATATTATAAATTCCGCTAAATAATTTAGCTTTATTAATATAAGAATTTATTTGGAATTCGTAAGATAGATATAAATCTATATTTAAATATGGTTCGACTTTATTGTCAGTATATTTAAATAATCCTGGATATTGAAAATTTAAATTTTTCATTTTATTATCAAAATTGTTAGAATAATAGGAACCGACATACTTTGCGGATATTGAAGCAAATAAATCTAAATAATTAAACTTAAAAATCAAATTAGCATACGAAGAAGGAAAACCAGCTATTTTGTTATTCTTTAAATCAATAGGCAAAACTATTCTTTGATTTGTGTTTGGATCTCTATATTTTACGTAAGTCTTTCCTTTTGAGATAAAGTTTTGGCTAGCCGATCCATTTGCAATAATTTCAAGATATTCAAAAGGTTTAATTGTTAAAGATAATTCCACTCCGCGATGTATAGTTTGATCCATATTTCCAGTTTGCGGCTGACCAAATCTATCCAGCAAACCGTTTTTAACTATTTCGTCTTTAAAGATCATATAGTAAAAGTTGACTGATAAAGTATAATATTTGTCGTAACGGCCATAACCAACTTCAAAATTATTCATTGTTTCAGGCTTAACTAATGGCTTTTTGAAATCGTAATTTCCATTAGCGTTTAATTCAAATTGAGGCGTTTTTCCGCCGCTTGATTCGGCAGCGTCGTAATAATTTTTCAATCTCGGCTCGCGAGATACCTGAGAAAACGATGCATATATGTTATTGATATTGTCAAACTTGTAATTAGCGCCTAATCTCGGATTAATGAAAAAATGCGACACGCTAAAATCTGTTCCTACAAATTTTTCGTCGTATAAACGATATTTATTGTAGGCAACTTGCAATTCGCCCATCAAAATTAGTTTTTCATTTAAATTATAATTTTCGTGAATATAAAAGCCAAGAATATCTTTTTTGCCTTTATATTCATAATATCTATAATCTCTTGTAATTCCATTAGGAAGATTAGCTCCATAAATCAAGCTGCCCCAATGCAAAGAATTATGCAAACGCATTTCTCCGCCAATAAATAATTCTCCGTTCGAGTGTTTAAAACTAAATTTTGGCATCCAACCCCATTGTTTATTTTCAACCATCGCTCTAATTAAAACATCGCTTGGATTATCAATAGGAGCAAATCCATATTGTCGAGTCAATCTGAAATATGTAGTATCTCCCCACGAACCGTCGTAATCAAAGAAACCGTCTCCTTGAACGTAAAACAAAGCGCTGTTAAATTTTAAATTATCCGTCAATTTAATTTCATTCAATAATTCATAATGCGGTTGAGAAAAATTTTCTAGTTCCTCTTTTCTTCTTTCGACTTTAAATGTATAACTATTATCATTGGCCTCAAAATAAGATAAATTTTCTTTTCTTAGCTTTTTGTCTTTAATGGCAAATTTTGGCAAACCGTTATAAACCAATCCGTCTGCAATTGGCCCACCATAAAAATTCAATTGAGTTAAAATATTTTCTTCCAATATTGCAGCAGATAAATAATAAGAGTTAAAATCTACCCAAGCTCTATTTCGATAACCGTCTGTCATTGTTTTTGAAAGTTTTGCGATTATAGAATATTTGCCGTCGATTAATCCGCTATAATAGTTTGCGGAAAATTTTCTTGTATTATATGAGCCATATTGAGAAGATAAATAAAAATTACGTTTTGAAGAAAACGGATTTGTAACAATATTTACAGAACCGCCAATAGCCGCGCCCCCTAACATTCCGCTTCCAGCGCCTCTTTGAACTTGAATAAACTCTGTATTTGCCAATAAATCAGGAAAATCAACCCAATATACGTTGTGATCTTCTGGATCGTTTTGCGGAATGCCATTAATTGAAACATTAATTCTTCGTTGATCGAAACCTCTAATCGTTAAATAATTATATCCTAAAAAATATCCGGCGTCTGAATAATAATTAACAGATGGAAGTTGACTTAAAAAGGTCGGCATATCTTGAATTGTATAAGTTTTTTTCAATGTTTCTTTGTCCAATTTAGAAAAAGTTTTTGGCGTAAATCCTTCTTTTCCAACAGAAGCAGATACTAAAATTGTTTGAGTTGATATTACTTCCGGCTCTAAATAAATTATAGGATTATTCATTAATTCTTTTACTTTTAAATTTTTATTTTTATACCCTACATAAGAAATAGATAAGATGTCGTTTTCATCTGAATATTTTTCAATTATAAACTCGCCTTTTTCATCTGAGGCAGTTCCAAATTCTTTGTTTAAGATGATAATATTTGCCCCGGGCAGTTCCTTTTTGTTTACAATATCAACCACTTTGCCTTTGATGGGATTATTAGAAGAGAATAGGTAAGAATTTAATACTAAAAAGAGAACAACTAAACGTTTCATAAATTAACTCCTTTTTTTTGTTATACATTTAATTTTCGCCGTTTTTAGGAAACGGCGAAGAAGTTTAGTTGTTCTCCGCCCGTTTCCCTACGCTGGCATTACCCAGATCAGGTTCAAAGGGTGCTTCTCAGCCGGATGTTTCATCATCCAGCGCCCCTAACGGCACTTTAAACTTAAAAGAACTTTTTTCTTATGCAAATATACTAAAAATTTTAAAATTACAAAGTCATAAATTTGTCATCAAGAATTATTGTTATTAAAATCGTAAAAATTTAAAATAGTTTCTGAAATAATTGGTTTTAGATTGAAATAGAAACCACACTTTAAAGAAGTTGCTTATGATTCTATCTTTATAGCATAACCGAAACAATATTGTTCATACTTAATAATTTTCCAATGATAAGCGGAGTAAAATTTATTAGAAGACGACATAAAACCAGATTTGAAATCGATTTCGAATACTTCGTTTTTTAACAGCGTTTTTAATTTCTCCGCGGTTTTTTCTAGATCTTGCGGAGCTATGTATAAAAGCAAATCTTTTCCAACCAAATTTTCTTCGGAACTTTCTGCTACTATAGCAAATTTTTTATTAACTTTAATTAGAAATCCGTCGGTAGAAAGTACAAACGCTGGATATTCAAAACTGTCAAAAAATAAATTAAGTTGATAATTTTCTTTCTTAAGCTCTTCTTTTTCTTTTATCGAATGTAATAAAGATTGTCTTTCTTCGAACTCATGTTTAAGCAAATTTGCAAAAACTAAAAGAACGTCTTTGAAAGATTTTTGCAAACCATCTTTTTGAGTCGTTCCAAACAAAAGCAAAAAATTTGTTTTGCTGGCTCCCTGAATTTTTACAAAAACAAAATCGCAATTGTCGTCAATATTTAAAACTTTATAAACATATTCAACTAAAGGACGATTTTTTAAATTTTCTTTAAATACAATCTCTTCCGCTTGCTGAAAGTAATTAAGCAATTCATCGTCAAATTTTACATAACTATCTTCAACATTTAAATTATTTTTCTTTGCCTGAGTTAAAATAGAATAAAATTCGTCGCTTGCTTTAATGGCTAACGAAAAATCAAAATAATTTTCTACTACTGCCATTCTTGTTAATTCAATGATAGCAAGATCTTGATTTCTTTGTTTCTGAATTATAATTAAACTTTTGACAATAAACTTTATTAAAGAACAAGCGTCTTTTTCTTTCTGAATATTTTCGAAATTTTTTTGGCTGCCAATTAGCAAAATTTTATTTTCACTAGTAATCTGAATTACTGAAAAATACAAATCAAAACTACTTTCTTCTTTCAAAAAAGTCAGTTGAAAATTGTTTATTGTCCTTTCAATTAAACTTTTATCTTTATTTTGCGCTATCTCTAATAAATTTTTAATTTTTCTTTGAGAATTGAAATCTAAAATTTCAGAGAAGCTTTTTAGATCTTTTTTTTCATTTTCAAACAACTCGTTAAATCTGTTATTTGCAAAAACGATCAATAATCTAGAATTAATTATTACAGCGGGCTTTTCAAGAGCTTTTATAACCTCATAAATCACTTGTCCGCCTTCTTTCTCTTTTTCCTCTAATATCTCAATCTTTGAATAAATTTTTGAAAAATAATAAAAAAATATCAACGTGGAAGTTACAACAAATAAAAATCCCTTTAAAGATTGAAACTCTGTCAGCTTTTCTAAATCAATAACAACTAATGATAAAAAAAAATCGCTAAAGACAATATAAATCGACGATATAATGAAATATAGAATAAAAAATAGAATATAGTTTTTATTTTTCTTCATTTATTTTGTTTAATCTCTTCAAAAAGATTTTTACTTTCAATAAAAATCAAAAAAAACGCTCTTTAATGTAAATTAATCAAAAGACTTTTTATTTGCAAATACAATTATATTACACATTGAAATAATAATTTCTTAATAAACAGTTTTTTTAAAAATAAGACTGGAACTTTTCATGGGAATAAAGTTTGAAAAATTTAAATTTAATATTTTATTTCAACCCTAACTCTTTTAGCATTCGATGAAAATTTGGAGGAGCTAAACCAAGTTTTTTTGCGGCTTCGGCGTCGGAAGAAGAGTTAGATCTTACATACTCAAAATATTTTTTTCTTAAACTCATTTCAAAATCTTTTAACGGAATAATTTCTTTAAAATTAGCAAATTTTGACAATATATCTTCTTCAGTTTTATTTTCAGAAAGAAAATTATAATTTAAAAAGTTTAAAGCCTTTTGAGCTATTTCTTTTGTAATTATGTTTTTTTGCAAGAAAAGAATTCTATTAGCGACATTTCTTAACTCTCTAACGTTTCCTCTCCATTCGTATTCGATAAATATTCGCATCGCTTCGTCTTCAATTTTCGGAACAGGCAAATTATTTTCTAAAGCAAAGCTATTCAAAAAATAATCGAATAAAATCGGAATATCCTCTTTTCTTTCTTTCATCGAAGGAACATAAACTGGAAATACGCTCAATCGATAAAATAAATCTTCGCGAAATTTTTTAGCGCTAATTTCTTCTTGCAAATTTTTATTGGTTGCCGCTATAATTCTGGCATTAATTTTAATTTTTTGAGAGCGACCAATTTTTTCAATTTCTCCTTCTTGCAAAAAACGCAATAATTTAACCTGAGCGCTTAAAGGCAAATCGCCTATTTCATCTAAAAAAATCGTTCCGCCGTCAGCTTGCTCAAAAAGTCCTTTTTTTTCTTTTACGGCGCCTGTGAATGCTCCTTTTTCATAGCCAAACAATTCGCTTTCAACCAATTCGTTAGGAATGCTTCCGCAATTTATCGGCATAAAAGTTTCAAATTTTCTTGAACTGCTATAATGTATATGGAGAGCGACCAGTTCTTTTCCCACTCCGCTTGCCCCAAAAATTAAAACTGGAGCGGAACTCTGAGAACATTTCAAAATTAAATTTTTTAATTCTTTTATTTTTTCCGATTCTCCTATAATTGGTTTCGACGATAACAAATCCTGTATATTCTTTGAAAGCTTTTTATTGGATTCTAATTTCTCCAACTCAAGTCGCCTTTTTTCATAAGCATTTAATAAGCTTAAAATAAAATCGGTAGGTTGATATATATAATCTTCAATATCAACCGGATATTTTGTACAATACCAAAACGCTCCTGCCCTCATCAATCTATTTGCAAAACTGTAATCAGTTAAATTAATTGTCATTTTAGTCACGACTATAATTTGCATTAAAGGATCCAATTCTTTCATTTTTTTTATCAGTTCTTCGCCCATTAAACCGCCAGCTATTTGATAATCCATAATGCAAATATCGTATGCGTTTTTATTTTGATATATTAGATTAATGGCATCTTTACCATTTGAAACAACGTCTTTTATTATAATTAAATTTTCAAACGGTTTTAAAGTTTTTTTTATGCGATAAATATCGTAGTTTTCGTCTTCTATAATAAGAATTTTAATTTTGTCCATATTTGCATAAAATATATATTTCAAATTTGTATCATTCGTTTAAAAATTTATAATTAATTCATAAACCGCTCCCCCCTCAAGCGAATTATAAGCGTCTAATTGCCAGCCGCATCTTTCAACAGCAATAGTATAAGCGATATAACATCCATAGCCGCGATGACTTAATTCTTTTAACTTTGTCGAAACATTTTCATTAAATAATTGTTTCTTGCCATTCTCGTCAAGCTCCAACACTGAAGCATCGAATCCTTTTCCATTATCTTTAATCTTCAAATAAATTTTTCTTTCTTTATAATCAGCTTTTGTTGTAATATTTATAATCGTTTTTTCCGCTCCCGAGTGATCTATACAATTCTGAATTAAAGGTTCGATAATCTCCCATAATATATATTCGTTAATCGACAAAGGAGGCAGAGCTGCGTCAAGCTCTAAATTAAATTGATAAATCGAATTAGTTTTTTCAGCTCTGTTAAAAACATTTTCAACTAAAAAAACTAAAATTTCATTAAGATTAACTCTAAATATCGTGCCGCGAATCGTATGCAATGGAGGCTCATACCATTTCATATCGTAAATTACTCGAGAAATAAAATTTGCATATTTCGTAATCCTTCTTTTAATTTCATCAATATTTTTTTCATTCAAAATAATTAGATCCTCTTTTATAAAACCTACTATTTTCTCAGCTTTATGATGAGCGTGATATATTCTTTTAGCAAAGGCAGCCTCTTTTTCATGTTCGATTTGTTCTTTAAATCTCTTTTCATGCTCCTCAAAAAATTTTTTTTGAGCTTCGTCTCTTTCTTTCAAACTGTAAGAAGAAATAAAATACATTGTCAATAATCCAATAAAAATTAATGAAAGATACAGCAAGCCAATCTCTTCGTAACTGCTCAAAATCTCGCGCGTAAGAAAAGAAAAATCCGGAGAAATTTTCATATAAAGCGAGCCCATATATTCGCCCCGAGGAATGAATGGAACAAAAATTAAAAAAGATGATTCTTTTTCAGATGGAAACGAATAAATTTGCTCGTCTTCTTTAAATTTCTTTGACAACTTCAAAAAAATTTCTTTTGCTTTATTGTTTATTGAAATAGTTTTTTCAAAATTTGTTTTTTCTTCCATTAAATAATCCAACAAAGCTTCTCCGTCGTTAATAACATATAGCCCTTCGCCTTTATCAATAATTAGAGCAGTTTCGTCGACGTTTTGATGAAGCATCGGTTGATTTAAAATTATATTAAATGAATTTATTAACTTTAATTTTTGTCTTTCGTCCAAATTCTTATTTTCTTTAAATGAATCTGTTAAAAGTTCCAAAGATGTAGCGATTAAATTCGCGAATCTTTCGGCGCTGTCTTTTTGATACCAATTTTGAGTTTTTAAAGCGAAAGATTTTAAAGCCTCTTTATTTACGATTGACAAAGCCAACTGAAAAATTATTAGAGTTCCAAAAATTATTGTAATATGTCTTAATTGAAATTGATAGTTTTCAAATTTAGAAAATAGTTTCATTCTATCTCTATAACTTCTCTTTTTAAGAACCCCTTCAATTCTAATTTTGCTTGCTGCGCCACTATAAGTGGATCTATTTTTTTATAAATAGAATTTCTTATCAAAATTGAAAGATTATCAGATATTTTTGTATAGCTTTCGTTATATGGTCTATGCAGCCCTTTTTCCCGCAAAAGATTATAATAAAATTTCAATTCGTTATAATACTCAATATTATTTCTATAAACATTAATATTTGTTGGAACATACCCGCCTGAAACAAACAATTTTTTTTGCGACTCATAACGTAAAAAAAATTCAATAAACTTAAAAGCTGCTTCTTTTTTTGTCGAAAATTTTGAAACCATCAAATTCCATCCCCCAATAATTGATCTCCCTTCTTTGCCAGAAATTGAAGGAGTCGGAGCTATTTTTATGTCTTGAATATCTTTTTCCGTATAACCAAGCCCTCTGGCATTTCGCAACAAACCTGGCCAACTTCTTAAAAAAACTCCGTTGCCTTTTAAAAAATAATCTAAACTTTCAGTCTCTCTAAAATTTAACGCTTTTGAAGGAGAAATATTTTTATAATTAAAACAATCAAACAAAACTTTATATGAATTCTGAAACGCTTTTTGATTAAATACAAATTTTGTTGTTGAAACTTTACCGTCTAATTCGCTTGCATATAATTCGTAAAAACTACAGATAAGTCCTTCATAATCGCTTGCTGGGAAAATATATACATTATCGTCTAGATTTAATTCTTTTTTTAAATTAGCCATATCTTCAAATGTTATCGAAGAAGCTATTTTTCCTAAATATTCTTCTTTTTTTTTGGACTTATAGACAACGCTTTCTTTATAATACATAACTCCTATATCGATAAATATCGGGGCGGCAATTGCTTTATCGTCAAAGACGCAAGATTTTAAGGCTTCTGAAACCAAACTATCTTTCAAATAATTAGCCAGATTTTCATCGAATATAGCAGCCCATTTTGAAAATCTTTTTGTCCATATTACATCAACTGAAAAAACATCAATTCTATCGCTTTTATTTCTCAAATATCTAGTTAATAATTCTTTTCTATCGTTAGTAGAAAATTTTTCAAATGGAATATGAACTGGTATAACTTCTATTTCATCCTTATAAGCTTTATTAAAATCATCAATAATTTCTTTATATGTAGGCGAAATATGATCTGCAAAATACAGTTTTATAGGTTCTTTTTTAACATAAGAAATACGAAAGATATAATTGTAAAAAATCAAAAAAAAAGAAATTAAAACGATTAGAAATGCGGAAAAAAACTCTTTATAAGAAACATTATTTTTTTTCATAAAAAAAAACTTTCGCTCTTTTCTAAGAGCGAAAGCTTGATTAAATTATTCTCTTACAACCCAAACTTTTACCTTGCTGAAAACTTCAGGATGCAATTTTACATTTACTTCGTAAATTCCCAAAGTTTTTATTGGCTCTTCTAAATCAATTTTTCTTTTATCTATAGAATAACCTTTTTCTTTTAAAGCGTCAGCTATCATTTGCGATGTAACTGAACCAAATAACTTTTCGTCATCGCCTACTTTAACGGCTATTGTTATAGATATCTTTTCTAATTCAAGAGCCAATTTATTAGCTTCATTTTTTTCTTTTTCCAGTCTTCTTCGATATATTTCTTTTTCTAATTCAATAGCTCTTAGGGCGCCTTTAGTCGCTTCGTAAGCAATTTGTCTTGGAATTAAGAAATTGCGGGCATAACCGTCTTTTACGGTTACAACATCGCCAATTTTTCCCAATTGCTCAAAGTCTTTTCTCAAAATTACTTTCATAAAATCGCTCCTTAATTACTTTACAGCTTCCGCCACATATGGCATAATAGCCAAATGACGAGCTCGCTTTATTGCCGTATTTAACATTCTTTGATGTTTTGCGCAAACCCCTGTTACCCTTCGAGGAATAATTTTCCCTTGCTCTGTGACAAATTTTTGCAACTTTTTATCATCTTTATAATCAATAAAAATTGCTTTTTCTTCGCAAAATCTGCAAATTTTTTTCGTTTTCATTTTTACCTATTAAATTTTTTAATCGTTATTGTTGATTAAATTTGCTTCTTCGTCCGTTAAAAATTTATTAAACGATGTTTCTTCTATATTTGTATCGTCTTCTACAACGGAAGATTCTTCGTTATTCTTCTGTCCATTTTGAGAACTTTTTGACAATTTATTTAAGAATTGAATTCTTTTAGCTTTAATTTCAACTATGCTTCTTTTTTGTCCATCTTCTGTTTTCCAAGTCCTGCTTTGCAATTCGCCTTCAATCAAAACGGCGCTACCTTTTTTTAATCTGTCTTTGCAGCTTTCTGCAAGTTTGTTCCAAGCTACAACTCCGACATAGCAAACGTCTTCTTGCCATTGATTTGAGCTATCTTTATACTTTCGATTTGCGGCAATAGAGAAATTTACTACTGGAGTTTTATTCGAAGTTTCTCTAAAGACTGGATCTTTTGTTAAATTTCCAGCTACTAAAACGCTGTTTAATTCTGGCATTTTCAATTCGCTCATTCTTTACCTCCGTCCTTAAATGCAAATATTTTTTAATTTTGATCGATTTCGCTTTGATTGCTTAATTGATAATCAGCTTCCGTTTCTTCTACATAAGTACTCTGATTTGAGTCAGAAGCCAAATTATTTTGTTGAGAAACTTTTTGATTTTGATAATATTGCCAGAATTTTTTATCCATTAGCAAAGTTAAAAATCTGACAATATTTTCCTCAAGCCTATACACTCTTTCAAGTTTTTCAATTAATTCAGGAGAAGCTGAAAATCTAAAAAAAGCGTAATAACCGCTTTTAGATTTTCTAATTGCATACGCTAATCTTTTTCTTCCCCATTTCTCGATATCGATGATTTCTCCTCCGTTAGAGGAAATTGTGTCTTCAATCAATTTTAGAATTGCCTCAATTTGAGCATCTTCTAATGCCGCATTAATTATTACGCAACTTTCGTAATTGTTTCTTTTCATTTAACCTCCCTTTGGTCATTATATTTGGCCCAAGTTTCCGCTCGAGCAGGGTTTTTAATTTTTTTATTTTATAAATGTTAATTATAAAAAAAATTAATTTTAAAATCAATATTATTTTATAAGAGGAGCAATAACTAAAGCGACGACGGCAATTAATTTAATTAATATATTCAAAGAAGGTCCGCTTGTATCTTTTAAAGGATCGCCAACAGTATCTCCAACCACAGACGCTTTATGAGGATCGGTTCCTTTAGTATATTTTATTCCATCAATCACATATCCGCTTTCAATAAGTTTTTTTGCATTATCCCAGGCTCCTCCGGCATTTGATTGAAAAATCGCCAATAAAACTCCAGATACTGTCGCGCCAGCTAACAAACCAGCTAAAAAATTCTTATCGTAAAACCCAGCAACTATTGGAACGATTACAGCCAAAACTCCTGGGAATATCATTTCTCTTATTGCAGCTTTTGTTGATATCTCAACGCATCGAGAATAATCAGCTTTAGTCGTTCCTTCTTTCAAACCTTTTATCTCTTTAAATTGTCGTCCGACCTCTACTATCATTTCTTTTGCAGCTTTGCCAACAGAATTCATCGCTAACGATGAAAATAAATATGGAAGCATAGCTCCCACAAAAAGTCCAGCTATTATTATTGGACGAGTTAAATCTATCGAAGGAATATTTGCTTGTTGCGTAAACGCCGTAAACAAAGCCAAAGAAGTTAAGGCGGCGCTTCCAATGGCAAATCCTTTTCCGATAGCTGCCGTCGTATTTCCAACAGCATCTAATTTATCTGTCCTTTCTCTTACTTCCTTTGGCAACTCCGACATTTCTGCAATACCTCCAGCGTTATCTGATATAGGTCCATACGCATCCACAGCTAATTGAATTCCTGTTGTAGATAGCATTCCTAAAGCCGCTATTGATATTCCATACAAGCCAGCTAAATTAAATGCAAAAACAATAGATAATGATATAATAATAATAGGTATTGTCGTAGATGACATCCCAACGCTTAGTCCTGCAATAATATTTGTAGCTACTCCAGTAACTGATTGATTTGCTATTCTTTTGACAGGATTTTTATCGGTTCCAGTATAATATTCGGTAACGACGCCAATTATTATTCCGCTTGCTAAACCTATTATTGTAGCAAAAAATAAATTTAACGAAGTATATTCTCTATTATTATAAACCCAACTTTCAGGCAATAATTTCGTAATGACAAAATATGAGGATATTACCATTAATACAGACGCTATAAATTCCCCTTGATTTAAAGCCGCTTGAGGGTTTCCATTTTCTTTAAGTCTAACGAAAAACGCTCCTATAATGGAGCAGATAATTCCAACTGCAGCTAAAACTAATGGCAGAATTATTGTTTCGTAACTAATTTGAGGATCCGAATTTCCAATAAACATTAACCCCAATGCTAATGAGGCTATAATGGCTCCGACATAAGACTCAAATAAATCAGCTCCCATTCCTGCAACATCTCCCACATTGTCGCCAACATTATCAGCAATTGTCGCTGGATTTCTCGGATCATCTTCAGGTATTCCTTCATAAACTTTGCCTGCCAAATCAGCCCCAACATCTGCAGCTTTTGTATAAATTCCCCCGGCTACTCTTGCAAACAACGCAATTGAAGATGCTCCAAATGAAAAACCTGTTAATACATTGATAATTTTGCTTAATTCCCAACTTAAAAAGGCAAACAAAATAAACAAAACGCTAATGCCTAACAATCCTAAACCTACCACATTCATACCCATTATAGATCCCCCTGTAAAAGCGACTTTCAACGCCTCTTGCAAACTTTTTCT
>Ga0308389_1000241_pt1 | contig 42830 bp, 30 predicted proteins | sample Hotspr2Sample148_FD_202362 | JGI IMG/M metagenome (GOLD analysis project Ga0308389, IMG submission 202362) | Hot spring phototrophic mat microbial communities from Mushroom Spring, Yellowstone National Park, Wyoming, United States - 20040719_148 ... | reverse complement strand
TCCGGGCCAATTCGGCCACCGGAAAAATCACCCCCGTTTCGTTGTTGGCGTGCATGACGGTTACCAGCAAGGTGTCCGGGCGGAGGGAGCGGACGTATTCGGCTATGTTCAGATTTCCATGCCGATCCACGCCCAGGAAGGTAACTTCGTAACCGGCCCGTTGCATGTCTTTGCAAACTTCCAAGACGGCCGGATGTTCCACCGCGGTGGTGATGATATGGCGTCGGTCAGGCCGGGCACGCGCTACGCCCTGAATAGCCGCATTGTTGCTCTCCGTGGCACATGCAGTGAAAATAATTTCCTGTGCATCCGCAGCTCCCAGATGCCCGGCAATCGTCCGGCGTGCCTGGGCAATAGCCTGGGCCACTTGGCGTGCCGGCTCGTACATCGAACTGGGATTAAAATACCACTCCCGCAAATAGGGCATCATCGCCTCCACCACTTCCGGCGCCACCGGCGTGGTCGCATTATTGTCCGTATAAACAAGCCGCATTCCAAACCTCCCAAAACAACCGCTTGCAATGCCTCTGCTCTTGCCGGATCGGTATAGAGCGGTCGAAGCATCTGGATGGACCTCCGCCTTGCCGGGACGGATGACCCGGATGCCTGTTTACTGCGTCAGGAGGCCCCCAGGAGGTTCAGACCGCCACGACACGGATGCGTTCGTCCACCTGTTCCTTGAGCACCTGTTCCACCATGAGTTTCATGGTCATGCCGGCGCCGGCACAGCCAGCGCACGCACCCCGCAATTGGCAATAAATGAGGTGGTCTTTAATATCAATCAGTTCGATATCCCCGCCGTCTTGCTGGAGCATAGGCCGGACGTATTGTTCGATGGCCCGCTCGACTTTTTTGGCGAATTGGTAAGGGGAAAGTTCCCCTCGGCCATCACCGGACGGTCCCGCAGAGGCGACCTGCCCGGGAGGCAAAGGCGCCGGGGCGGCCAGAGCGACCTGCCCGGCGCCGGGGCTGCCAGACGCCTGTCCTGAAGCGAGCGGTGGGGTCGCCGGGGCGGGTACGGAACCGACCGCAGCGGGCGCGGGCGGCAGGGTCGGGAGAATCGGCAACTTCTTCGGATCGTAGCCCCAAATCTCGTTCAAGATGTCCTGCAGACCGCCGGGCATATGGTGGCACTGCATACAGGCCCCCCCCGCTTTCAAGGCGTTAGTAATCTCCGGAATGGTCTTCAGACCCAACTCTTTGATTTTTCGGCGGAGGTAGGGTTCGGTAATGCCGAAACATTTGCACACTATTCGGCCCTCCTCCTGCTCCTCAGGCCGAATGTCCAAACCCAGTTTCCGAAGGTCCACGCCCCGGCGCTGCGCCCAGTTAAAAACAGCCGCCTGTAACGCCTCCGCCCCCATGACCGAACAGTGGATTTTCTGGTCCGGCAGGCCGCCTAAATAGTTGACGATGTCCTGATTGGTGATCTTCAGGGCCTGGATCGGCGTGTACCCGCCCTCCTCAATAAGCCGACACAACGCCTCCGAGGCCGCAATGGCCGACGTGCAACCAAACGTCAAATACCGGGCCTCGGTAATCACGTCTTGGGTCGGATCCTCCGGATGTTTCCGCACCCGGAAAGTAAACCGCAGTGCATCCCCACAGGCAATGGACCCGTGTTCGCCAATGCCATCCGGGTTTTCGACTTCGCCCAGATGGGTGCCAGGTTTTCCCTGAACCGCATCTAAAAACAGTTGTTTGGTCTTTTCTGTGTATTCCCAAGCCATAGGCGATTGCCTCTTCGGACTGCTTGCCCATCCCCACCAGGAGACTGCGGAGGGCCTTCCGCTGTTTATGGGGATGATCTAGGAACCCCCCCTTTACCAATTTTACGCCCAAAAACCAGGAAAACCAGGGAGAGATTTTGTATTTCCGGCGGGAGAAACGGATTGGAGGCCTGCTCTGGAGACTTCGGCGGCGGTCTGTCCGCCCGGCCACGCCTAGTGCCGGTTAACCTATTCTTCGATTTCCACCTCGGCTTCGGCCTCTTCCAGAGCGCGCTGGGTGCTGCTGGGATCCACTTTGCGGCAACTGACCGTCAGCCGAAGGGCAATTTCCTCCAAGTCCTTGGTCCACTCCTCCGGGTCGGCATCCGGCGGGCAGAATTGTAAAAATTCGTTCACTAAAAGAATGAGCCGCAGCAGGTGCCGAAAGACGATCCCCTCCTGGGTTTCCAGGGATCGGCTTCGGATGTATTTGTCGAAGTCGCCGCCCATTTCCAGCAGGGCCCCGGCCACCCAAACCGGCGTGATCCGCACATCGTACACCCCGGGGTGCTCATAATCGAAAAGGAGTTTTAATTTTTCGGCCAAAGTGAGCGGGCGTTTACGTGGTTCGTCATAGATGCGGCGTCGCCGTGGCTCCTCCGGCTCTTCGGGCGGATACAGTTCCTCTTCGGTAACTAGCCCCAGTTCCACAAGCTGCCGATCCAGGCGATTGCTGGCCAACGGTCCGGGAGGCAACTGCTCCGGCCCGGGCACCCACACAGCCGGGCCCAACGACCGGGGCAATTCCAACAGGCTCTCAAAGGCCTGAATCCGCTCCGCCCGATTGGCAATGCCCAATTGCCGAACCAAAAATATCCCATACAGAGGATTCACCCCGCGAAAGAACAAGAGGTCCCGAAGGGCCGGGGTGGGCCGAGCCAATACCGGCCGATAACTTTCGTCCACCAGCTCCGCCCACGCCGCCGGACTGCCTGTTGTCCGGTCCGCCGTCGGTGCCCCGGCCGCCTCCACGGGCTCCCAAATAGCCGGGGCTTCCGCTCCATAGGTTTCGGTTGCCTTTTCTTTGGAGATTTTCTCGGCCTCTTCGTCGGAGCGTTCTGACGCCTCGGCCAAGGAACTTGCAGGCATCTCTATGTTCGGGCCTTCTTCTGCCTCTTCGTGGCGGGGCTGTTGGGAGAGGGCAGCCAGCAGGTCCGGTCGGCTGGCCAACCAATCGTCCAAAAGCCCTTTGCGACCGGAATGGTCGAAGGCCGCCGATGGAGGGGAATCCGAGTGCCGCTTTTCGAGCACGGGAGGTTGTCCCCGGCTGGGTTCGGGCTGAGCAGAACCCGGTTGGGCGGTCTTGGGTTCTAACGGAGCAGAAACCGGCGGGGTGGTCTGATTCTGGAGTTCCCAGGGTTGCAGATCAAAAATACCGGCACCAAAGCTGTCGGGCACCGGCGGGCGAACCAATTCCCACCGCAGGCTCTCGTCTTCCTCTTCGGACACCTGGCGGCGCAGAGAGACAGCCGGCGCCCAGGCGGGTTCGGCTGCCGACACGCCCGGAGCGGATGGACCCCCTTTTACCGGAGGCGGCGGCTCCAGTTCCACATACCCGGCCCGCCACAGTACCATCAGCATCTTTTCCAGTTGCTTTTGGCCTTCCTGAATCCGTCGGCTATCCATCAGCCGCCGGCTCACCAATTGCCGAATCCGTTCCACCTCCGGCGACGCATCCAACATGTAGGCCAAAAGTCGCCAGGGCAACGGACCCCGGCTAGCCAGTTTGCCGGGCGGAGAACGCTGAAGTTTCTCAAACTGTTCTTTTGTCCAGTATTGCTCATGGGGACTCCGGGTCGGTTTCTTCCGCTCTAATTCCCGCTTCATCTTCAAAAGCACCGGATCCTTCGTGTTCTCCGGAATCCGGTCGTATTTCTCCTTCCAGCGAGCTAGTTTCACGTCGTCTTCGTGCGGCAGGGCAAAGACATAGCCCACCTTGTCATACTGCGGTCGGCCTGCCCGACCAAAAATCTGATGCGCACTAGAGGCGTCCATGAGCCGTTTTCTGCCGGGCGGCCCTTTCAGGATCGTCGGCAGCACTACCGAGCGGGCCGGCAGATTGATCCCAGCCGACAAGGTCTCGGTACAAACAGCCACCGACAAAAGCTTCTGCTGAAACAGCTCTTCTACAATCCGCCGATATTTCGGCAGCACCCCGGCATGATGTACACCCACCCCCCGAAGTAGCAGTTGCCGAAGTTTCGGACCGGCTCCTGTGGAAAGATCATATTGTTTCAGGGCGGCAGCCAGGGCTGCCTGTTGACCGGGCGTCAAGACCTGCCGGCCTTTGATCTGCTCGGCCACCCGCCAACACTCCGCCCGATTGAAACAAAACACCAGCGCCGGCGTTTTCCGGCTCTGTTCGTCTCCCTGGGCCATTTCTTCGATCTGCTCCATCAAGAGCCGATCCGGCACCCACTGGAAGACCAACGGCACCCGGCGTTCAAATCCTTCGACCAATTCCACCCGGCGCTGATGGGCCGTCCGGAGCCAATCGATAAACTCCCTCGCATTGCCCACCGTGGCCGAAAGCAACAGCAACCGAACATGCTTCGGCAACAGCCCCAACGTCAACTCCCAAACAATGCCCCGTTCCGGATCGGCAAAGCTGTGGAACTCATCCATCACTACCGCACTGACCCGGTCGAAATCGAACCGTTCCGGGTGCAGCAGGCGATTGGCCAAAATCTCGGCCACCACGACCAGGCAAGTAGCATCCGGGTTTTCCCGCCGATTGCCGGTTACCAGGCCCACATCAGTCGGGCGAAACCCCCACCGGACCGCCAGGGCCTGCAACTCCCGGTATTTCTGCTCGGTCAGGGCAATCAGCGGCGTGGTGTAATAGGCAATCCGGCCGGTGTGCAGGGCCTCGAACATGGCCGCCTCAGCAATCAGGGTCTTGCCCATCCCAGTCGGCGCACAGACCAAAACACCCTCCTCGGAGGAAAACCAGGCCAAAAGGGCCTCCTCCTGAAACGGATACAGATCAAACGGAATCTGGTCCAGATAGGCCTCGGCAATCCGGTCCCGACTGAGGGGAGAAGCAGTTTTTTTCTCAGAAGTACTACCTAGGGGGGGATTGTTTCCAATCTCCATGAGGGCATATCCTCAATGAGCGGCCCTAAACCGGGCCTGCATGGGTTCTTTCAACCTTCCAGACGCTCGTATCCCCGATACCCAGTGTTTTGCCACTCCATGCAACCAGGCCCACGTAATCCTTTCGGGGGTTCTAAAGTAACCCAATAAGAGGATAATTGGGGGATTCCCTCGGCTCTGCCTACTTTTTCCAGCCTTCCAGAGTCTGCCAACAGGAGGGTTCAAACGGCAGTGTCCAGGCCAAAAATACATATTCCGAGGGTATAATTTACCACTCTTGTGGTATGGGCTAGCCCCATACCAGCTTCCCTAGCCCCTTGGGGCATTAACCCCTTCTTTTTTCTCGTCTTTGACGGTTTGGAATGACGGACCTTCTGGTAACCTACTCCCTGATCTTCCGGAGGGTTTCCCCACTTTTCTTCTTATCATACCCGGAACCCTTAGCAGAAACACCCCTCCAAGTGGGTATGCAGGCCGGAACCGGGGGGCCGGGCGGAAAGCATTTCCCTGATCCCTCGGCTAAGGAGTTTCCCAGCCCCGCTTGATCAAACCTCTTGGGGAAAGGAGGATAAAGAAATAAAAAAGGAAAATGGTAACATTTTGAGCCGAATGGAGGGATCGGCGGTGTCCTGCCTGCGCAAGCAGGAATCTCGACTTGTTCCCGCGCAAGCAGCAGTCCAGGTTTATTCCCGCTTAGGCGGGGACCCAGGCGATCGGGAATTCTCCTCCTTTCTGGACTGCCGCTTGTGCGGGAATGACAGACAAGGCTCCCTCAGCCGGCTTCGCTTCGATTACACGGGCCTCTCGACGGCCGGGGGAGAGGCGAATTGGTTCATTCGGCGGAAATCTTAAGAAACAACCATTTCCAACCCGTCCGAGAGGCAGCTTGTATGCATGAAAAGATAACCCCTCTAATTCTCCAGGTCAAAAACTCGTTGATCGCCCAATACGGAGAGAAGATTAAGAGGGTGATCCTTTATGGCTCTCATGCAAGAGGATCTGCCACACAAGATTCGGATATTGATCTGCTGGTGCTTGTGGACAAAACTCTTTCTCCTTGGGAAGTCCGACGGGTCTGAGCGATCTTTTGTGGGATATCTTATTAGGAACCGGAGAACTTGTTTCTGTGGTACTGTTGCCGGAAGACATTTTTGAAGCGTACCGTGATCCTTTTTTCCAGAATGTGAAAAAAGAAGGCCTTCCGATATGAGGGAAATAACCAGTGCGAGTGAAAAAGCAGAAAGATTTCTGGCTACCGCAGAGTGTGCGTTCCGGATGGGAGATTATGATTCTGGTGTCTCGAGAAGTTATTATTTTGACTGTATCTCCCCGGCCCAGCCCCCACAACCTGTAGGGGGTAAGAATCGGCTCAAACCCACCAGATTGTGGTAATTACTTCCGGTAGATACAGTCAAGTTATACGATGTTTTTCATGGCCCAGGCGGCGCTTTTGACCAAAAAATTGACCCCTCTCTCTCATAAAGCCCTCCTTAGCTTGTTTGGCGAGGATTTCGTCAAAACGGGCATTTTCGATCGGCAGATAGGAAAGTGGCTCCATGACGCTCTGGACAAAGATTGGTGGGAGACCATGCCGTAGGGTTTATGATGACCCAGGAGGAAGCAAAAGATGTATTTTCCGCCGCCAGGGATTTCACGGCGAAGGTAAAAGAGTATTTGGAAAAATGGATCAAGACCGAATCAGAACCCTAAGGAGAGTTCGTCCTGGGGGCCGACTTTTCGGAGCCGATTACCGACACTTTAAGATACGAAAGGTCTCCCGATCCTTTAGAGGCTGTCCAGAAATTCCGTTTTTAGCCAGATGTACTTCCAACCGGCGGCCCCAGACTGCCAAAATCCCCACAAACCGGGCACTTTGGTAAATCGGAAGGATTTGGCAACGGTCCGGCCGCCGCCCGAGTACCCATTTCGGGACAGCCTCTGAGTTGGTTTCCTTCCGGTTGCGGCGTTTCCATTTTTAACCCCTTCTTCTGGAGGTTGTGATCATGCGTCGGACGATTTCCCGCCGGATGGTGTTGAAGACGAGCAGTTTAGCGGTGGCTGGGTGCTTGTTGAATCCAGGCCGCCTGTGGCCGATGGGCCAATCGCCCAACGAACGACTCCGATGCATCGGCATTGGCGTGGGCGGCCGGGGAGCGGAGAATGTGAACGGTTGTACTGCTGCCGGGGCAGAGTTCATTGCCCTGTGCGATGTCGATGAAAAGCGGGCCGCCAGTACCTTTCAACGCTTCCCCAAGGCCAAAATCTATAAAGATTTCCGAAAGGCCTTGGAAGAATTGGAAAACCGCTGCGATGCGGTGGTAGTCAGCACACCGGACCATACGCATGCGCCGGCGGCGGCCATGGCCATGCGGATGAAAAAACACGTCTATTGTGAAAAGCCACTCACCCACAATGTCTATGAAGCCCGCCTACTTACCGAATTGGCCGAGAAAAATAAATTGGTTACCCAGATCGGCACGCAGATTCATGCCGGCGACAATTACCGCCGGGTGGTGGAATGGATTCAGGCCGGTCTGATCGGCCCGGTCGAAGAGGTGCATGTGTGGCATCCGGTGCGGTATAGTCCGGGCGACCGGCCGAAAGACACGCCCCCTTGTCCGCCCACGTTGGATTGGGACCTATGGCTTGGACCGGCGCCGTATCGGCCGTATCATCCGGCTTATGTGCCGGCCAGTTGGCGGGGCTGGTGGGATTTTGCCAACGGCGGCATCGGCGACTTCTTCTGCCATTATGTGGATCTGGCGTTCTGGGCCTTGGATTTGAAGTATCCGACGCATGTGGCGGCCGAAGGACACCACCCGGTCCACCCGGAAAGTTGTGCCCAATGGCTGATCGTGCGGTATCAGTTTCCGGCTCGGGGGAAGTTGCCGCCGGTTTGGCTCACCTGGTACGACGGCGGTAAACAGCCGCCTTGGGAGGAGTTGGAGCGTCGGTTGGCTGAGATGACCGGCATCCAGGAGCAAATCCCACGTCAAGGGGCCGGGGTGCTATTTGTCGGCAAGACTGGGATGGTGCTGGCCGACTACGGCACCCGACACCTCCTGCCCAAAAAGAAGTTTGAGGGGGCGAAACTCCCGGAACCGAGCCTCCCGGCCTCCATCGGCCATCATCGGGAATGGGTGGAGGCGTGCAAAACGGGCGGGAAAACCACTTGCCATTTTGGCTATTCTGGGCCGCTTACGGAGGCCGCCTTGCTGGGCACGGTCTCGTACCGGGTGGGAAGCCCGCTGGAATGGGACGGACCGGCCATGAAAGCCACCAATTGCCCTCAAGCAGAGCGGTTCCTCCGACGAGAGTACCGGCAAGGATGGAGCCTGTAAGGGGCGGATTTCTTCCCAGCCCCGGTTGAACACCCTCTGACAGAGGACGCACCTTCCATGCCGATCTTGGACCGTGAAGAATACATTGAACAGGCCTATTTCTTTCGATCCCTGCGGGAACGGATGAACCAGGGGGTTTCCACGCAGGAACTGTTGGCCATTTTGCGGCATGAGGTGTTGGCCATTACTAAATTGCCGATGGCGATTGACTTCATGGCCACGGAGCTTCGGCATACGGGGGGGTTTGCCGGGGCGATGCGTCGGCTCCAGCATTATTTTACCCCGTTTCAGACGTTCATCATGGCGGAGGCGGAACGGCCGGAAGGCCGATTCGATTTGCGCATCGGCCTGGAAATCCTCGAAAAAGAGGCGGAATACCGCGCCAAGGGGCCCACGCCGCAGGGACTGTTTTTGTATCAGTTTGAGGCGGTGTGTCGGAATCGGCTTGGATACGACGAGGGGCTGGAAGCCATGGCCCAAGACCCCCTGTATGACGAGGCCTGGCGAGAATGGATTTTGACGGTGCGTCGGCAGATCGGCCTGGTTGATCTGGCCGATATGATCTACGTCCGCAGCGAAGAATACCTGAAAACCCACCCGCATCCGGGCAAACCGATCCTTTTCGGGGAGAAAGAAGGCCGAATCGCCCTGGCCCATCGGAAACGGGATCCGTTGTTTCTGTTTGCCGCCCTCTCCCGACAATTGGGCTATCCGAGCGTTCCTCGGCCTCGGCCAGAAGACACTACCCCCCAGCTTATTCCCCAGCTGGTGCGACGGGTGGAACGGCTGGAAACCCGGATCAAACTTCTGGAAGAAGAACTCCGCGGCGGCATCGACATCACGCGCTTCTACGGCCCTCCCAAACCGGAGGCCGGAGGGTAAGAGGCTGTCCCGAAAGTCCGTTCTTAGCCGGAGATCCCATCCACCGGCAGATTCCAGACTGCCAAACAACCCCCCAAAACGGACATTTTGGAAAACCTGAAGGGTTTAGCAACGGTTTTTGCCCTCGCCGGACGGGCAATTTCGGGAGAGCTTGTCAGACCGGCTCTTACTTTTTCGGAGCGGGGGCGGGTTGAGCTTCCGGTTTTCCCCAGCCGGCCCGCCCCTCGGCAGCCGCCGCCTCCTCCAATTGCTTTTGAAGCTGTTTCTCTTCTTCCGGGGTTACCTTCGCCGGGCCGGGAGAACCCCCACAGCCCATCCACGCAGCCCCTAACACCCAAACCGCTAATAAAAATACCTTACCCCACTTCCCCCACATAAGGAAATCCTCTTGTCCAAAAAGCCTTTTCTCACCGGGAGGAAACAAACCCATGAGGAAAGAAAACCCGTAAAATTTTAGCCGAAGGGCCCCCGCCTCTCCCCTGGGGGTACACCCAGCGTGGCATTCCCACGAAAGTGGTCGTCCAAAGAAGGGGCCATGGTGCCTGGACCGCGGTTATCCTCCAGGAACACCATAGCAAGCGCAAAGCAGCCTGGATTCCTGCTTCCGCAGGAATGACACATTGGCAGCCCTTCCTTCGGCTAAAACGTGACGAAAACCCAAACTGCCAGAACGCACTGAGGGAATTCCGGAAAAGGGGGTTATTGGACCTGGGACCAGTCGATCGGCTGTTTGTCGTTCCGCACACACAATCGCCGAAACATCTCCGGGTTGATGCTATAAGAAATAGCCCGGACGGAACCATCACACAAAGCGGCGTTCATCATCCCCACGTGAGCGGAACCAAAATAGTTCGATCCCACATAGGGATCGCTGGCCGTATAAGAAGGATGTTGCGAGTCGTGTTTGGGCACATATGTGGTCGTGCCGAGCCGAAACATTTCGCTATCCCAGCCGGGAGCCACATAGGGTTCATTGTCGTCGTAGGTCTGGCCGAACCGATCCGGATTGAGCTGTTTTTCCGCTACCAGCAGGGTATTGGAGGCACCGTCGCGCACGTGATCCAATTTGATCACGGTCGGAAGCCCTTGGACCGCCAATCCTACATCCTTACGAATGATAATTCCATCGGCACCGTCGCCGCCCCGGCTACCGGCATTGCCCGCATAATCGATCTTGGCATAGTTGTTGTACAATACCGCCCGACGTCGGGTGGGGCAATGCCAGACCGGTAGCGGCGTCCTATAAATCACACTATTACTCGTCTGATCATAAAGGACCTGTTGTTCTAAGTAAGGCAGGATATAGTAAGGCCAACTCCATTCACTCCGATCATACGGACTACAACAGCCCCAATCATTGTTGGGTCCTGTGCCGCACTGAGTATGGTCGAGGTTTGGGTGGTAGGGGGGGTTGCACATATTTTTCCCACCATCGGGAAATCGCTCTTGGGCGGAGTGGAAGTTTAGGATGGCCAGGGCGATCTGTTTGAGGTTATTGGCGCACTGGGCCCGGCGGGCCGATTCCCTAGCCCCTTGCACCGCCGGCAAAAGTAAGGCGATTAAAATCCCGATGATCGTAATCACCACCAACAGTTCGACCAAGGTAAAGCCCCTCGGCCGACTCCCCGGCCAAAAGTCGGCTTCAGACTGCCAGTGCTTTAAGAAAGATTGGCCTGCTCTTCCACCAATCCTATTCGGTACCAATCTCTTTAAGGGCTGGTTCTGATAGCCCTCCCAGTTCCAGAGGCTCCTCGGGAGGTAGAGGGACACCATGGCTTCCTCCATTTGAAATAGCCTATTCCACGGGACTCTTGCCCTTGTAGGACCCGTTTGCCCAGAAATAGCCAACTCCCTATGTCCACCTGAGAACCCAGCGCCAGGATGGAAAAAAGACAACCCCATCATCAGGGTAGCACCACCGGTTGCCTGTCGTTCCGCACGCAAAGCCGTTGAAACGTCGTCGGATCGATGTTAAAAGCAATCGGCCGAACCGATCCGTCGCACAATGCACCGTGAAATATCCCCACATGGGAAGAGCCAAATCGGTTGGAACCGGTATAATAAGGATCACCCCACAGCCCAGGGGTAGGCTGGGGAGTGTTGTAGGAAGGATGCAGCGAGTCAGGCTGAGGCAGATAAGAAGAACTCCCTATGCGCACGATGTCGGCATCCCAGCCTGGCGCGACATACGGTTCATTGTCATCCCAAGGTAAGCCGGGCCGATCCGGATTGATCTGCTTTTCTCCCACCAGCAGTGTATTGGAGGCCCCGTCTAGAATATGGTCCAAACTGACATGGCCAGTGCCTCGCCGGACAATCACCCCGTTGACCTTATCTAACGTTTTACTATTTCCCATGGTGGAACCGGCATTGCCGGCGTAATCGGTCAAGGCCAAATTGTTATAAAGAATCGGCCGACGCCGGGTGGGACAGTAGAAGACCGGAACCGGTGTCTTGTAAATAACGCTGTTATTGGTCTGATCATAAAGCACCTGTTGCTCCAGGTAAGGCAACAGAGCATACGGCCAACTCCATTCGGTCCGGTCCTGCGGCCCACAGCAGCCCCAATCTGAGTGTTCGCCTGTCCAGCACATCGCAGGATTCACCGCCGGGTGAACCGGTGGATTGCATTTATTCTTTCCCCCGTCGGGAAAGGCACCTTGGGCGGAATGGTAGTTCAAAAAGGCCAGGGCAATCTGTTTCAGGTTATTGGCACAGTAAGTTCTTCGAGCGGCTTCCCGAGCCCCTTGTACCGCCGGCAACAGCAAGGCGATCAAAATCCCAATAATCGTAATCACCACCAACAGTTCGACCAGCGTAAAACCCCGAAGGGGCGTACGGAAGGGTGCCTCCCCACTGCCCACCGGCGGGCATGGAACGGTTCCGGCACAAGCCACCCTCCGCCTATATCGGAGCAAACACCCGGCGGATATAGGAACGGGTGTAGGAAATGGAGGGCTTTCGGACGCCGCAAGCTCGATGGCCGATCCTCCTGATTGGATTCTGCCCAGAAGATGAATTGGTCTTTCCAGCAGATAGATTGGCCCCTGCTGCCTCCTGACCGCCGTCTGGATTCTTTTCATAGGCCCCCCTCCGGTTGGGTGAGAGAAGAGAATTTGGTCCCACTAAGCCGGACTGTTACCTTATTATTTTACTTATGGAAGGCCATCGTGCAACCCCCAGAATCCATTGGGGGAGATGTGGGGCGGAATAGTACCATTTAAGGGGAATGGACTAACTCTTGAGTGGGGCAACCCCCACCTTGTCAGCCGCTCCTTCTGGGAGATAATAAAATTTTTTGCCGATGAGCAAGTGGACTGTATCCACCGGGACCATGGGCCACCATCTGGGGTGTTCGAACCAATTTTAGTTTCTCTAAGAGGCTGTCCCGACATTCCGTTTTTAGCCAGATGGACTACCAACCGGCGGCCCCCAGACTGCCAAAACCTCCCATAAAAGGGACACTTTGGTAAAAACGGACACTTTGGTAAATCGGAAGGGTTTGGCAACGGTCTGGGCCGCCGCCCAAGTACCCATTTCGAGACAGCCTCTACGTGATAGGGGCTTAGCCGGGTGGATACCGTTAAAGTAAGTCAAAGACAATCCAAAGGAGGGATTTGCTTTGCAGCGATTGATGCTTCGTGCAAAAATCCATCGGGTCACGGTAACCGGCACCGAGTTGCATTATGAAGGAAGTCTCGCCCTGGACCGGAACCTGATGGAGGCAGCCGACCTACTGCCCGGCGAGATGGTCCAGGTGCTCAACCTAAATACCGGGAGCCGGTTGGAAACCTACCTGATCGAGGCGCCGGCGGGTTCTGGGGCGGTGGTACTCAACGGCCCAGCAGCCCGAACTGCTCAGCCCGGGGATCTGGTCATTATCCTGGCTTCCTGTGTGGTGTCGGAAGAAGAAGCCCGGCAGGTAAAACCCCGGATTGTGTATGTAGATGAAAAAAATCGGCCTGTTCGGGTCCTGGGGTAGCGGCTTGGACTTGCTCAGAAACTTCTCCGCCAAAGGAAGGAACTTCCCGACGCCGTAGGGTTGACCCCACGGAGAGGATGTGCGGGAGGCTCCTGTGCCCTATCCAGAGACTCCCCGAGGATTCCAGAAGCTACGGTGGTCCTCCCCGATAGTACTGTACAGGCATGGGCCGGGGACCCGACAAGCTGCTCTTTGCAAGGTATTCCCCCTCCCTGAGGTGCGGACTCCGGGAACCGTTAGGGATTGACGGACAAAGAAGGGGCCACCGGTGGTCTCAGAAGCTGTCCCGAAATTCCCTTTCTAGCCGGATGGAACCACCAACCGGCGGCGCCCGGGCTGCCCAAAACCCCATAAAACGGGCTTTTTGATAAACCGGAAGGGTTTGCAACTGGTTTGGGCCGGTCCTAGATTACCAATGGCGAGACAGCCTTTCAGGCTATTCTTCTTTGGGGGGAACTTTGGAGGCTTTGATGCCGGGGGTGGGTTTGGTGGGTTTTTCTTCAGGAGTTGCTTCTTGTGGCTTTTCGGTGGTTTTTTTCTCGATTTTCTTTTTGCCCCGGCTGGTTTCCGGGCCGGTCAGAGCAGTGAGTAATTTTACGTTGATTTCTCTGGCCTCGCCCATGCCCTCTCGGAAAGCCACTCCTTTGACGTGGATTTGATCCCCAGCCCGGGTGTACCTAAGGCCTGGCGGCGAGTTCATTTCCACCTTGATTTCTGCGGCATCATCGAGTTCAAAAACCACCATCCCCTGAGGGGTCTTCACGGAATATTGTCCCTCTTTTGTGCCCATAAGGAGCAAGCCCACCACATGGTAATTGCCGGGGCCGGCGGCTTCTTTTTTCTTTGATTTTGGACCCGATGGTTCGGGTATGGTCAGCCCGCCCCCTTCCGGGAAGAGGCCCGGAAACTTTTGGGGCGAAGGACTGCAAATCGTTAGCGCCGTTACTTTGGCCGTGGCATGGAACTTCTGGTCCAGGGTGGCCTTAAATTCGACCAACAGTCCTGGTTGCAGGAAACTTTTTTCCGCCGTTCCCGTGATTTCCACTTTGGCTTTTGGAGAGACTTGGAACATCCAGGTTTGTCCCGTCAGGACCTTCACCTGAATCATCCCCGGCATAACCCCGGCCACAGTTCCTTCCACGTCCACCTCCTGGCCCTTTGGTTGGGCAGCCCATAGCAGGCCGCCTCCTGCCCAAATGCCCCAAACAACCACCCATCCAATTGCCGTCCGTTTCTTCATGTCCATTGCTCCGACCTCGCTTAACAAGACAACTGATCTCTTCCTAGGCCGCCGCAGCCCGGGAAACATCCTCTATTCAACATACCCACACCGGCTTCCAGAGAAAAGAGCCCGGTCAAATTTTACCAAAGCCTTCCTCATAAAAACCCTCTCTGCCCGGTGCGAAAAAGGCGGACCGAAACCAGGCCGAAGCCGGCCGAAAGGGACGGAAGTCCCCCTTTCCGGGCAATGAGATTTCCTGTGGTCAAACCATGCTCGCTAGGCCCTGGTCTATCCCTAGTCATCCTGTACCTGTTCCGCAAGGGGAGGTGCAGGGTCTTTCCATTCGGCCCATAGGTTCCCCTTGGGCAATGTTCCCCGTAGGCGCTATCCCGAAACTCCGTTTTTAGCCGGATGTTACCACCAACCGCCCCAGACTGGCAAAACCCTAATAGTAACACATCTTAGCCGAACGAGGGGGCGTACTTGTCAAACCCGCAAAAGCGGTAATCCAACGCAAACACCTCCAAGGGCCCGGAGCTCCGAAGCAGGTCCTTCCTAGGGTTTTTGAAATGTTACCCCTAATAAAACGGCAGTTGGATAAAGGGGAACGGTTGGCAAAGGAATCCAAGCCGCCGCCCCGCTACCCATTTCGGGATAGCCCCTTACACAGGCGAGATCCTGGGGATGGACACTCTGGGGGCTTACGGAGGTGAACCGGTGGCAGAGTGCTTGGGAGCCGGCGGGGTCCAATCGGCCGGTTTGGGATGCGGGACGGTCCACGGCGTGCCATCGCCTACCGAGCGCATCCAGTCGTGCAGTCGTCGGCTCAACCGGGCTAGGGTCTGAGCATGTTCGGGTCGATCGGCCAGGTTGGTCGTCTCATACGGATCGGTCTGGAGGTCGAACAGTTGGGTCCGGTCCACCTGGGGATATCGGATCAGTTTCCATTGGCCCTGGCGGATGGCCCGTTGAAGGTTCCGATAGGCAAAGACCAGCTCCGCTCGGCCCGGCTGAGTGGGTTCTTTCAGCACGCCGGTTAAATCCAGCCCTTCGGAACCTTGGGGTGGCGGACGCCGCAGAGTCGGCCCACCGTCGGCAGGACATCGTAGAGGTAGCAGAAGGCCTGGGTTCGCCGGCCGGCGGGGATGCCGGGACCGGCCATAATCAACGGCACACGGATGGAATGTTCATAAAGGTTCTGTTTGCCGATCAGGCCGTGGCTGCCTCGGGCTACACCGGAATCCGCCGCAAAAATGACGATCGTCCGATCCCGATGAGGCGAGTCGGCCAATGCATCCAAAATTCGGCCAATCTGCTGGTCGATGTAGGAAATATAACGGTAATACTCGGCCAGCATTTGGCGGATTTGTTCTGGGCGGCGGGGCCAGGGCAACAAACATTCATCCCGCACCGTCATCTCCCCGTTATCAAACGGATGTTGCGGCAGAAAGTTGGGCGGCAGCGGAATCTTTTCCGGATCATACCGAACGGCAAAATCTTCCGGCACGATATGCGGATCATGTGGCCCGTTAAACGCCACGTAGCAGAAAAACGGCCCCTGCCGATGCTCCTGGAGGAACCGGATGGCCTGGTCGGCAAAGACCTGGCAGGCGTGCTGGCTAGCGGGTGCCGGTTTGGTGAGTTTGCCTTCCACCAGATCACACAGCGGGGCTTCCAGTGGATGATGCATTCCTCCGAGAAACACGGAGCGGGCCTGGGCAAAAACTCTGGGCAAAGATTTGGCCCCGTTGTGCCATTTGCCGGTCATGAAGGTGGTGTAACCGGCCCGCTGAAAGGCGGCAGGCCAGGTATCTTCGGTAAGCAGTTTTTCATCCACGCGGAAAAGCCCTTTGCCTGTCAGCAGCATGGCCCGAGACGGTACACAGGTAGCCCCGTGCATGCCGCCTTGCATGTAGGCGCAGTCGAATGCCAGACCGCTGCGCACCAGCCGATCTAGGTTCGGCGTTTGGATCACTGGGTTGCCCAAAGCGGCGATTGTGTCAGCCCGCTGATCATCCGTAAACAGCACCAACACATTGTAGGCCGCCGGCTCCTCGGCACCGGCCGGCGACAAAAAGCCAGTAGGAGTCCTTTGAACCAAGGCAGGACTGCACCCCGTCGTCTGTTCGGCCACTGCCGGGGACAAAACCCCTAATCCAAGCCAAACCAAAAACCCTAACAGAGAGCCAGGCCGGAGAGCGATCCAAATCATAAGCCTCCACAGGTCGGCAATCCCTACTGATCTTCGCAAAACGTAGAGCCACCAAACTCCCTGGTTTTCTGGCATATTTGTATCCCTTGCTCTTCCGAAGATGAATGGGCTGTTGCAAACTCCAATGCTCCCCAGGTGGAGCGGGCCTCGACTGCTCCCAAAGACTCTCTTCTGCGGGAGAAAATCGGTGTTCAGCTTAGCTTTCATCCTCTTCCTCCTTTTTGCCACCAAGAGAACGCACTTTTTAGCAGCAGAAAGGGCTTCTGTAACATTTTAGCCGAATGAAGAGGCGATGTTTTCCCCTCTTGCCTGGCGGGAGAGGGTAGGATGAAGGGGCAAGCAGAAGGGCACGAGCGGCTTCTTTTTTTGCCCCTCACCCGGCCAGTCCGCTCCCTTGCGGCGCGGCTCGGGCCGGCATCTCCCGCCGGGGAGAGGCGGTTTGCTCATCCGGCTAACTTGACTGTATCTCCCGGAATGATGAGCACCATCTGTGGTGTTCGATCCGATTCTTAGCCCCTATAACTGGTAGGGAGCGGGCCGGGAAGATACAGTCAAACTAACTAGTTACCAAATCCTTATTTTGCCATAAGTGATGGCCAAAACCTAGCGTTTCCGTTTACAGTTTGAGGTATGTTAGCATGTTGGCATGGGACAGGCATGTGGCCTGCGCGGGGTAAACTAAAATAGTTTTCCGAAATACCGGAAGTGGTTGGACTTTTAGCGCCTCGGAAACGGAGGAGGCTGTCCCGAAATTCCCTTTCTAGCTGGATGGAACCCCAACCGGCGGCCCCCCAGACTGCTAAAAACCCTAATAAAACAGACCCCTTGGGAAATCTGCAGGGGTTGGAAACGGTCCGGACCGCCGCCTGAGTACCCATTTCGGGACAGCCTCTAAGGTATTTCACACCTTCGCTGCCCCTTCGTGTTTATGTACATTTATTTAGCATAACTGGATCCACTGGAACTCCGACTCCAATCTGTAGTATTGGGTCCGATTTTTAGTCCCTATATTGGTAGGAATCCGAGTGGGTAGATACAGTCCAATGAGTAGGTTACGATTAGGTTCTGACGCAGCCCTGATGGATAGCCAATACGGAAGCAGATGAGGAGAGACCTTATGAGAATGCAGATGAAATGTATTTGTGTTCGCAAGTACATTGCTTACCTTCTGGCGGCCCTACCTTGGATATCCTTTCTCCAGGGGGCCGGGGCAGCAGGTGCCGACGCCGAACCCCGGCAGCGAATCGACTTGTCTGACAACTGGGAACTAGCGCCGGTCGAGGGACTAGAGGGCATCCGGGGTCTGGCGAACCTAATGAATGTTCCTAAAGAGGGCTGGCGGCCAGTGGCCATTCCCAACCTCGGCGATGGAAAAGGGTACTTTACATTTTATCAACATCCGGAGGAAAAAGGCGGCTGGTATCGCCGGAGGTTGTCTTTGCCCCAGATCCCAGAAGGCAAGCGGATTCTGCTGGAGTTTCGAGGAGTAAGTTACATTAGCCGGGTCTGGGTCAATGGGAAGTTTGTCGGCAGTCATGACTTCCATGCCGCTCCGTTGGAACTGGATATTACCGCCGCGGTCAAACCGGGGGAGAACGAACTGCTGGTTTCCTGCGCTCCGAATATCGACTTAAACGTCGATCCGAAAGCCGTTTGGCATTTGCGGGAGATTGGCACACGCGGCTATTTGACCCCGTTGGGCATCTGGGATCGTGTGTATCTGGCCATCGTGCCAGAGGTGCGAACGACCGATATTTTTGTACGGCCTAGTTATCGGAAAAAGAACCTGTCGGCCACGGTGAGGCTGACCAACAGTACGCCGTTGGGTTGGCAGGGCAAAGTGCGGGCCCGGGTCCTGGATGCCGAGAAGGTATGTAAAGAGTTTCCCCTTGTCGAAGCGGCGGTTCCTGCCTTGGGTTCTAGTCCGGTGGAATTATTGGTGGATTGGGCCGACTTCCGCATGTGGACCCCCCAAGACCCGCATCTGTATCATCTGGAGGTCGAACTGCTCGACTCCCAGGGCCGCCTGGTGGATCAGACACGCCAACGGTTCGGATTCCGGGAGGTTTGGATCGACCAAAGTAAACCCGGCGAGCCGGATATTTACATGAACGGTCAGCCACTCCGTTTCTACGGCTACGGTTTGTGGCCCATGTATGCGCATCCGAAGGAATACTGGAAGGAGCAGATTCGGCAGGGGCCGTGGCGGTACTTGACCGGTTGCCGGACCCATGCCATGGAAGCGCCGGAAAGCTTCTTCGAAGCCTGCGATGAAACGGGCTTTTTGGTGGTCTGTGAGACGAGCTTGTTGCAGGAAGCGCCGTATTGGCGGGAGGCCACCTGGCGGATGGTGCTCCATCAGTATGCCAAATGGGTCGTCGCCAAACGCAACCACCCGAGCATCGTCATCTGGAGCATGGACAACGAGGCCTGCCATGCCGGTCTGCCCAACCCACACGTCGCTTCCATGCCCTGGCTGAAGAAGCTGTGCGATCAGTACCACGCTTTGGATCCCACGCGGCCGGTCACCGGCAGCAACGACTACGACGCCATCCCCAATCTCGATGTCCACGCCATTGGGGGTGGACCGCACATTAACACCTACTCCGCTTTGCCCAACCAATACCGCCTGGTGTTGGAGATGTTCGATGGCCTGCGTGGGCGTAAGCAAGGCAAACCGGCCATCATGACCGAATGGGGCGAGAACCCCAACTGTTTCGATGCCCATGCCTCGATTGCCGGCGAGGCCCTGTTCGAGGGGCCTTTGTGGTTTTTTAACCGTGGGGAAGATGGCTCGGGCAGTTGGTGCCTGAACACCCAGCGCATCCGCATCGGCGCCCTGCACAGCTTCTGGGGGATCAAAGAGATGCGCCGAGTCGGCATCCCGATCATTTGTAGTTTTGCCAGCTTCGGCGATCACCCTCTGGTCAACATGCCTGAGGACAACGAAGCCAACCTCCGACTTTCTTTTAATGCCTGTGGTTTTCAGGTAGCCTTTAACCATCGCTACGGCCGGAATTTCGTTGCCGGTCGGCCCACGCCGTTTGGTCTGTTGGTGATCAACGATGCCTTTGTGCCGTTGGATGGTCAGGTGCGTCTGACCTTCCGGCGCAAAGGAGAAGATAAACTATTTTATACGGCTAGTCGGCCGGTCAAGTTGGAACGTGGTACCAGAACCGACCTGTTTGTGGAATTGAACTTCCCCTCCGTTTCCGAACGGACCGAGCTGGCTGCGACCACCCAACTTTGCGAAAACCAACGGACCCTATACGAAGAGCACTGGACGGCGGCCCTGTATCCTCCGGTAACCGGCTTTGACCAGGTGCCGCCTATCCGGTTATACGATCCACACGGCGCTACCGCGGAACTGTTCAGCCAGCTTGGCCTCCGCTACCACCGGCTGAACCATTGGCAAGACGGTCTGGTGGATACCCAGATGCCGCTGGTTTTTGGCCGAGATGCGGCCGACTTGCTCAGCCACGCCGATCAAGACCGCCTCAGCCAGTGGATTCGTAGCGGTGGGCGACTAGTCGTTTTGCCGCAAAGGCGTCCCATGCTCTCGCTAGGGGGAGTTTGGTTCACCCGGGGGCTGAAATATGCCACCGCTTGGAATACCATCCGACCGTACTCGGCCACCATAGCCCATCCGACCAGCCCGGAACATCCGATCCTTCAAGGGACCGGCCCGGAGGATTTCCGGTTCTGGAGCGTCGAGGACATGATTGCGCCGGTCTGCCTCATCAAACCGGCAGCGGGCAATTTCCGGCCCATCCTTTCCAGCGGTCGCACCGTGGACCGCTTCTTCAGCATGGTGGATGTGGGCCTGGCCGGCACGCCGTTGACCGAAGTGTTCAGCGGTCGTGGATTGGCGATTATCTGTCAGGCCTTGGTGACCGAAGCGCGTCAGGACCCCTGTGCAGCTACGGTGTTGAAGAACATGTTGACATATGCCAGCCAAGCCCAAATCCCTCCATGGAAACCGATCGTGGGCCCTGTGCCCGAACCCCTGCGTTTGCCTGGTATGGTGGTCAACCCCGAAGGGGCCGAAGGACCAGGTATCCGCTTTTTGTTGGCCGCGGGCAATCCTCAGTTTGCCCAACAACTGGCCGCCGCTCTGCCCGAAGTCCGACAAGGCCAGACGCTCTATGTGCATCATCTGGACCCCGCCGCGGCGGAAACCCTCTCGAAAACCCTCGGTTCGGAATTCACCGTAGCCGATAAATATCCGTATCCTCGGTACAATGGCTGGGAGCGGGATCCGGTCAAACGCGCAGCGCAGCCCATTATCCGGGAACCCTCCCCGATCTATACCGCTGCGTGGAAGGTGCGCTCTGGCCTTGCCCTTGGGCAGAGCAATAACGATCTGTGGTTTGGATATGCCGATCACATGCCCCATCTGGTAACGACGAATGCCCCGGGGGCCATTGCCTACTGCGAACCCTGCGTCCTGCTGGAAGTGCCGTTGGGACGAGGTCGGCTGGTGATCAATCAAGTCCGTTGGGACCAAGCGGGCTCCGCCAAGCCCTACGCACAAAAACGCCTCCAACGCTACGCTGCCATTCTGCTAACGAATCTCGGGGTTCAATTCGACTTGTACCGTCCGGGCAGCCAAGCCCCGCCAATCCCGGCGGACGCCTATATCCACCTATCGTTCGATGAGAAAAACCCCCGCCGATTGCACGACAGTTCCGGCTGCGGCAGCGACATGGTCGTAACCGGCAACGTGGAATTCCCCGAGGGCCGATTCGGGGCCGCCCTGCGTTTTACCGAGCCGACTAGCTTCGCCCAGTTCGAGGCACGCCAGGATCTGTACGGCCGTTTCCCACCCCGCTTTAGCATCGACTTCTGGTTGCGCCCTACAGCACGCCAACCAGGCCAAATCTTCTGCAACACCCGCTGGTTCCGTGGCGAACTGGACGAAAAGGGTGTCTTCCATTTCTCGTGTTTTCGGCATCCGTCGCAGCACGTCTGTAGCAACGCCAGTTTGCCCTTGAACCAGTGGACACGAATCACCCTCACCATCGACACCGAAAAGGGAGTCATGAAACTCTATCTCAACGGCAAACTCGAAGCGGAAGCTCCGTCGATCGGCCATTACCCCCACGGCTACTGGGGCCTGGGTGCTTCTTTGGTCGAAGAAGAAAAACGCCCTGCTTTCCACGGAGACCTGGATGAGTTTCGGGTCTTCGATGACATCATTCCCGTGCAGCCTTAGCGGGAATGAACCCTTTTGGCGTATGAGAGCAATTCCCCCTATATAAATCCACCAAAACAAACCCAAGGGGAAATCTCCAACTGGACCAGCAACCGCCTCCCTCTGGCCAAAACCATCAGAAAAACGACCGGTGCCGCCCTCTCCTCCCTAAGGAAGCAATCCGTCGTCTAACTGCAAGAAACTCCTTATGTTGCAAGAAACATTTTAGCAGAATGGAGGGGCGTGCTTGGCATGCCTGCAAAACGGCGATCCAAGTTAGAGCCCTCCCAGGAACCGGACCTCCGAAGCAGGTCCTCCAAGGGAGTTGCCATTCGGCTAAAATGTTATACGAAGATCAATAATCAATAATCGGCTCGCACAGTGTTGTTGTTTTCCTCCGGTTGTTCTGCCCGGCAAATCGGACACCGGGCTTCTTCGACATGATAGCGGATGTCTCGATATTGGGGTGCATTCGGCTGGCGCCAATACTCGGCCAATCGCTCCGGGCTGGGACAAAACGCCCCCAACTCCTCCACCACCCACCGAACCACATCGCCAAAACTGTTCATTGCCGGCAGATCGGTTTTTCCGGACATTGCTCCTCTCCCATCCGGTTAGGGCCAGCGAAATCGTTTCCTATGGCCCAATTATCCACATCCTCTCCGGTTGCCCAACCATGCACCCTCCCGGCCAGCTTTCCCAAGGGGGAAGGGCTTCCCTTTTGCAGCGATCGGGGATGGGCGTTGTACCAAAGAGCGATATGCTCTGTATCTTCCGGTGGCGGCACCAGCTTTGTCGCCCCAGGGATGGGGGTTCTGCCAAGGGGGTTGTCCCATAGGCCGCTTCTCTTCTCCACCCAGCGGTTCGTCAAGGGGCTTGCTTTTTGTGTCCGAATAAGGTCATAAACACCGACCGGTCCACATCCGTTTGCCGAATCCGATCCAACATCCAATGTCGAGCACGATAAATAAGCTGATGGACCTCTTCCGGCTTGAGAGCCATCGCCTGGGCAATCTGTTTGGGCGATTGGCCCCGAAGGACTCGTTCATAGGCCTCTTTCATAGGAAGGCGAGTTGGGTTCGCTTCGCAATATCGACAAAAAGCAGCCAAAACGTCGCTTAATAGGAGGCCTTGCCGTGTGCGGCGTTCCTTTTCGATGGTTTGGGTTGCTGGACTGGGTGTGGGATCGGAGGGGTCGGTACTGGAGCAAGTTTCTCTGGAGGAAGAACTGCGCGAAGAACTTCGGGAGTTTTTCTGCTGGCTCAGTTGCCGAAACGCTCGCCGTTCCCACTTCCGAAGGCGGTCGATTGCCCGATTGCGCACCACCGTCCGAAACCAGCTGGGCCAATCGCCCACCGCATTGCTTTCCCCCGCCCGAAGTCGCTCCATGGCGTGCAAGAAGGCCTCTTGAAGGATGTCTTCCGCTTCGTCTTGCAGACGTGGGAAAGCCCGCACCAAATACCGGCGCAGCGTTTCCCGAAGTCCATTCCATACGGTAACGGCCACCTGATCCGGCTGCATGAGATGTCCCCCTTTCCCGGTTGGGGTGGCTAAGCCTCCCATCCCGGTGCCTCTTCCAACAATATATTTCGGGCAAAGGGAAATTGCCAGATATGCCGATGCCTTCTTGCCTAATTTGCCCCACCAAGGGGGTTTTCAATACCGGCCGGGCCATTCATAATAGGTAGGCAAAGATCAACGTGCTTCCGATCTTTCGGAGGCTTTTTCCTAGCAGGACGGTTCAGAAAACTTCTTTTCGGTGAGGGTCAAGCCATGAGCCAAACACATGGATCGGTGCATCGACGGGATTTTTTGAAGGTGTCCGCTCGGGTAACCGCCGGATCGGCCGTTGTGGCCGGGATGAACGCGGGTTCGCTTCTGCCGGTCCCCGCCGTGCTCGGGGCTGAAAAAACCAAACGCTATCGCACGGCCCTATTAGGGTGCGGTTGGTGGGGCATGAACATTTTGAACGAAGCCATGGCCGCCGGGCAGTCCAAAGTGGTCGCCTTGTGCGATGTGGATCGGCGCCATCTGAAGGCCGCTGTGCAGACGGTCCAACAAAAAACCGGCGATGAGCCAAAACTTTATACCGATTACCGGGAACTTCTGGAAAAGGAAAAGCCGGAAATCGTCATCGTGGCCACGCCGGACCATTGGCACCCGCTGATGACCATCGACGCCTGCCGGGCCGGCGCCCATGTCTATGTGGAAAAGCCGATCAGTCATACCATCCGCGAAGGCCGGGCGATGGTGCAGGCCGCCCGGGAAGCCAACCGAGTGGTCCAGGTGGGCACCCATCGCCGCATTTCCCCGCACAATGTCTCCGGCATGGAGTTTTTGCGATCGGGTAAGGCGGGCAAGATCGGTATGATCCGCGCCTTTGTCCTTTACGGCGGCAGCGGCCCCGAAAAGCCCGAACCCAACGAAGACCCACCCCCAGAATTGGATTGGGATATGTGGTGCGGCCCGGCACCAAAACGACCCTTCAACCGAAAAATCCACCCCCGGGGCTTCCGAAACTTCTTGGACTATGCCAACGGCACCCTGGGCGATTGGGGCATCCATTGGATGGATCAGATTCTCTGGTGGAGCCAGGAGCAGTGGCCTAAGCAGGTGGCTTCCGTCGGCGGCCGACCCATTCTCGGACCACCCGTTAACGACGGCAAACAGCAGACCACCGACGCCCCAGACCATCAAATCGCCATCTACCAGTTCGACAATTTTTCGGTTACCTGGGAACATCGCCGCTTTGGCGGCAACAATGCAGAAAAGACCCGGCCGGATCAGCCAGTGGGCGTCTATTTCTACGGCACCGAAGGCACGTTCCACATGGGTTGGCTGGACGGATGGACGTTTTACCCGGCCAATCCGAAAAAACCGGTCCTCCATGAGGACGCCCAACTCCATCAGCCGGACGCCCAAAACATCAGAGAACTTTGGGCCGACTTTTTGCAGGCCATCGAGACGGGCCGACGACCCGTCTGCGACATCGAAATCGGTCACCGATCTACCACGATGAGCCTTCTGGGCATGTTGGCCTGGAAGTTGGGCCGATCGGTCCGCTGGGACGGGGAGAAAGAAATTTGCATCGGCGATGAGGAAGCCAATCGGCTGCTGGAACGCCCCTATCGATCGCCCTGGCAGTATCCGAAAGTATAGCAGTATCCCAAAGTCGAAAAGAACCAGGGGTGTTCCTCGGTGCTGCCGCAAACCCCCGGAGCAACCGGCTTTTGCAAACGTTCGATTCTAGCCATGATCCGTCCTGCCTTTATAAACCGGTCAGAGAAATTCACTGGCAAGGGCCAGGATGGCTGAGTCTAACAGACAGCCGAGCTTTCAGAAGGAGAAGCCATGACGAGTCATCCGATGGCGGCGCTAGTGGCCATAGCGCCGTTGGCGGTCGTGTTTTTGCTTTTAGTGTGGCGGCGGTGGACGGCCCGGCAGGTGATGCCGGTTGGCCTGGGGCTGACGGTGCTGGTGGGCTGGTTGTACTGGAAAATCCCCTGGACGCAGATGGCCGCAGCCGCTGTGCGAGGGCTCGTCGTTACAGGAGAGCTTTTGTACATTATCTTCGGCGCCCTCCTCCTGCTCTATGTACTAAAGCACTCCGGTGCGGTGGCGACCATCCGGCACGGTTTTGAGCGGATCAGTCCGGACCGGCGGGTCCAGGCCGTGATCGTCGCCTGGGCATTCGGAGCCTTTATTGAGGCCACGTCCGGTTTTGGCACTCCGGCGGCGGTGGCCGGTCCGCTGCTAGTGATTTTAGGGTTTCCGCCGATGGCCGCCGTGGTGGCCACGCTGATCATCCAAAGCACGCCGGTTTCTTTCGGGGCGGTAGGCACGCCCATCCGGATCGGCGTCCATCGGGGCCTGTACCAGCAAGCGTCGGTCGCCGCCTTCTTGAGACAGTATTTTTTGCCGGGGGGAAGCCACTCCGTTTCTTCGGCAGTGGCCACAGCAGCCGGCCCCACCGGATGGACCGAAGCCCTGGAGGGCCCCTATGAACAGATGATTCTTGCCATTAGCGCCCGGGTGGCTCTGCTTCATGCGGTGGTGGGAGTGTTGATTCCGCTGATCGTCTGTTCCGTGTTGACCCGGTTTTTCGGCGCCCGGCGATCGTGGCGGGAAGGCCTGGAAGCCTGGCAGTTTGCCCTCTTTGGCGGACTGGCCTTTACGGTCCCGTATCTTCTCCTGGGCCTTTTCGTGGGGCCGGAATATCCGAGTCTGATCGGTGCGTTGACGGCCCTGGTGCTTACGACAGCGGCAGCCCGGCTGGGGTGGTTTCAGCCTAGGCAAATCTGGGATTTTCCTCCCCCGGCCCAGTGGGAAGAGGAGTGGAAAAGCACGTTGCCGGAACATCTGACCAGGGCGGAAGATACCGGGGTGCCTGCCTGGAAAGCCTGGCTGCCGTATGCTTTGGTGGCAGGACTCCTGCTGGGGATGCGCTTTTGCCCACCTATCTGGCAATGGGCCAAACAAACCAAACTGCAAATCCCCCATCTGTTTGGGACGAAGATAGGGATCGAATCGGCGCCGCTGGCCCTGCCGGGAACGGTGTTTTTGATCGTGTCTGGGCTGAGTATCGGAATTTTGAGGATGCCGGGCAGGGCGGTGGCCCGGGCGGTGCAAGATGTAGGCCGAGCGCTGGGCGGGGCTGCCGTGGCATTGCTCTTTGCCGTGGGGATGGTCCAAATTTTCATCAATTCCGATGTCAACCAAGCCGGGCTGGGCAGTATGCCTAGTGAGTTGGCTTGTGCCGCCGCCCATGCGGTGGGAGTGGTTTGGCCTGCGGCCGCGGTGGTCATCGGCGCTTTAGGCGCTTTTGTGGCCGGTAGCAATACGGTCAGCAATATGATGTTTTCCCTGTTTCAATTTGAGGTAGGTCGGCAGATTGGCGGGGTTTTGGGCCATCCTATGACCTCTCTGTGGATCGTGGCGCTTCAGGTGGTCGGCGGAGCGGCCGGAAATATGATTTGTGTCCACAACGTGGTGGCGGCGTCGGCCACGGTGGGCATGTCCGGCCGGGAAGGTTCCCTTATTCGCAAAACCCTTTTGGCAGCCACCTATTATATGCTTGCCGCAGGCCTGCTGGGCTTGGGGATCGTCGCCGCCTTGCCGAATCGGTAATCCTGGGGAATTCGTGCAGCATTGGGACCAGTGGCATCGGCCGCTCCAAACCCTTTGGAAAAGGGGTCTCGAACAACACCACCTGGTGCTCGTGATCTTGGAATAACCCATGAAACCCATTCTGCCTCGGAAATCCGGAAAAATTCGACATCTACCAGACTGAAGGGGTTTAGTTGGGAATTCGTAACATTTTAGCCGAATGTAGGGGAGCGATGTGTCATTCCTGCGTAAGCAGGAATCCAGGCCTGTTTCCGCGTAAGCAGGAATGACACCCTGGGTTTAGCCCGCCAGGGGAGAGGCGAGTTGCTTCATTCGGCTAAAATGTTACGGGAATTCCAACAGCAATCATTAGAAGGAGGGATCCGAATCGGTGGAGGTGGATCGGCTGGATATTCCTCGTGGCTGGTACGATCTGGTGGTGGTAGGCCATGGTTGGGAGGCGGTGGGAGCGGCCTGGTATGCCCGATCGTTGGGCGCTCGGGTAGCCATTGTGCCCGGTCTGGTGGAATCGGAAACCTCCTGTACCGAAATCCCTCGGCCGTTGTGCCAATGGTGGAACTTGCGCCGGGCAGGTTGTCAGAACGGTTCTGGCCAAAACGGTTCGGGTCCCGCGGGGTGTTCGGTTTGTTGGGAGCCGCCCGGTCCGCCTTTTGTGGAAGGATTGCCCATGGGCGGCCGGGCAGGCCAGGTGCTCCCTACCGACAAAGCCCTGGGCCAATTGGCCGCCCAAGGCGTGGCGGTGTTTCGAGGGCCTATCTGCTTCCAAGCTCCGGACGTTTTGGAAGTGCAGGGGCACCCGATCCCATTCCGAAAAGTTCTTTTGGCACCGGGCCGAAAGCAGGAACCCATTTCCATGTCGGCGGCAGAACCGGCCACCGAGATCCTCAGCCCGGAGCAACTTTTACAGCGGCTTGGTATTGCCCCTCCCCACGGCGGCAGCCTAGAAGTCCGAACCGGCCCAGAAGCCGGAGGACCCGTTGGCTCAAAGCCGCCGGGTCCTCCGTCGCTCGATTCTCCGGGTTTTCCCGGACCACCAGCCCAGGAGCAAAAATCTCCTTCCACCAAGGGGGAAATCCCCCGGTTGGGCCACCGGGTGGCCATCCTAGGTGCCGGTCCGGAAGAGTGCTTCTGGGCGCAATGGTTAGCCCGACAGGGCTGCCAGGTGCATCTGGTAGCGGCCGACTCGGAAATCCTTCCCCACCATGAACCCGAAGTCCGACAATGGGTCCAAACCTGTTTGACCCGAGATGGCGTCCGGATGTATTGCCGGTCGGTCTGCCGACACATTCAACAGGCCGGCCAAGCAACCGTTTTGTTGCTGGACCGACCAGAACGACAGGAAAAACTGGTGGTCGATTTTCTGGTCGGCCTGCCCGAAACCAAGCCGGCCGTGGCCGGATTGCAATTAGAGTGGGCCGGTGTCTTGGGGGGGCCGACCGGTCTGCGGATCGATGCAGGATGTCGAACCACCCATCGGCGGATTTTTGCCGCGGGGGCTGTGTGTGGCTCGGCATTTCAGTGCCCTCGGATTGCTTGGAGCATGGTCCGCTGGGCGGTTGCTAAGGCATTGGGCCGACGCCCGCCCAGGCGGGACTGGCTCTTGCGGTTCCAATGCATTCCCACCGATCCGCCGGTGTTTTGGATCGGCCAGACCGCCTCCGAAGCCCAGCGACAAGGTTGGCCGGTGCAAACCTATCGCACGGAGCCCGGTAGGGAGCATGACCTTTTCCCGGCAACTTCCACAGGTTTGCCGGCCCAGGCTTCGTCCCCTTGCATAGGAACCTCGGTTGCCCAAACGCCCGGAGGATTTTTGCTCCTCCATGTGCGGCGTCGAAGCGGCCGGATTGTGGGGGCCACCCTGGCCGGCCCTTGGGCGCATGAATTGGCCGATCTGGTGGCCTTTCTCATCCAACAGAAAATCCCGTTACCCGATTGGAATGTGCCTACCGGGTGTGTTAGTCCGGCCATGGGACTGTTGGAGGAGGCGGCCCGATTGGCTCGAGAGGATCATCGGCCCCGCTGGTGGGACCTTCCCCTGGAAAACTTCCAGCGTCTGTGGCAAAAATGGAAAGATCGGTCCTCCGCCGTCCACCAAGCCCCATCCTCCGATCCTCCCCAGTGCGAACAGAAAGAGGAATTGGGGGGTAACACCTAGTAACTGAGGCTCTCCCGAAATGGGCAGCCCAGAGACGGCCCCGATCCCTTTGCAATCCGTTCTGGCTCACCAAAAGTTCTCTTGGGGTTGGGCAGGCTGGGGGGCGCCCGGTGGATGTGTATCCCGGCTAAAACGGAATTTCGGACATCCTCAATTATGAACAGAACCAGCAATTTGGAGCAACCTGGATGCGTGGCCCAAGGAGAACCGTTCTTCCGGTACCTCCCTTCCAAACAGAAACGGTAACTTGGTCCAACTCCCCCAGTACCACTTTTAATAGTTCATCCAACTCCCAGCAGCACAACCCGTAACAGATGGAGCATGGCTTCCATGAAACACCAGGGACTCATCCGGCAACGGTCAAGTCGGTGGAAATGGCTCATGGGATGGTTTTGGCCGGTGGTTTTTATCGTCCTGAGCATGGTGGGCTGGGCAGCCGAGCCGGTCCAAAACACCCCTGCCAAGCCGGCGCCGCCGCATGTGGTGCTGGTGGCGTATGAGGACGAGTACGAGGCGGCCCGCACGCTGCGGGACTTTGCCCGATTGCTTCAGCAGCGCTACGCCTGCCGAACCACCTTGCTGGTCGGAGAGCCGGAAAAAGACCTGCCCGGCCTGGACGTGTTAGACCAGGCGGATGTGCTGGTGCTTTATGTGCGCCGCAAAGCGCTTCCGGCCGAACAGTTGAACCGTATCCGCCAATACGTGGAGGCGGGCAGGCCGTTGGTAGCCCTGCGAACCTCCAGCCATGCTTTTGCCCTCCGGCCCGGCAGCCCTCCGACCGAAAAACTGCAATGGCCGGAGTTCGACCAACAGGTGCTGGGTGGCAATTACCACGGACACACCGGCAAACAGTACCCGATCACCGAAATCTGGGCGGCCCCGGAGGCCCAGCAGCATCCCATCCTGGCCGGGATTGAACCGAAAAAGTGGCGGTCCAACGGTTCGCTGTATCTGGTCTCGCCGATCGACTTGAAAGCCGTTGTGCTGCTCTGGGGCCAAGCAGGTCCGCACAAAGAACCGGTGGCCTGGACCCGCACCTATCGCGGCGGCCGGGTCTTCTACACCTCGTTGGGCCATCCGGACGATTTTGACAAATGCCCACAATTCGTCCGTCTTTTGGTCCAGGCCATCTTCTGGGCCATGAATCGGGCCGTGCCGAATAGGGATTGCCCGTAGTCTGACAGATTTTTGTTTACTATATCTTCGCCTGGACTTTTCTATGCCCCCCATACCGCATCTCGGAGAATTGGCAGCCCTCGGCACCGCCATTTTGTGGACCCTTTCCACATTGGCCTGGACCTCGGCAGGCCGATACGTCCGGGCGCTGCCGATTAGCTTCGTCCGTCTGGTGATCACGCTTGGATTGGTGGCTGGGTCTCAGATGATCTTCCACGGCACGCCGTTTCCGCTGCCTGCCGACGGCAGGACGTGGCGCCTGCTGGGGGTGTCCGGTTTTATGGGATTTTTTGTAACCGATGTATGTATGTTTCATGCTTTTCTTATCATCGGCCCTCGGATCGCGTTGCTGATCCTTTCGCTCAGTCCGCCGCTGGCGGCGCTGATTTCCTGGCTCTGGCTGGACGACCCATTGACGTGGTGGGATTGGGCAGCGATGAGCCTTACACTGGCCGGGGTCCTCTGGGTGGTCTATGAACAACCGGATCGCTCCCAAACGTTGCACTACCTTCGGCCGCAGCAGTACGGATGGGGGCTTTTGTTGGCTTGTTCCGGGGCTGTTGGCCATGCCTTCTCCCTGGTGCTGTCCAAAGACGGCATCGGAACCTACGACGCATTCTCCGCCACCTACCTCCGTGTGCTGGGCGCCATGGGCGCCTATCTGGTGTTGATTACCTTGCTCCGAGCCTGGCCAGAAGTATGCCGCACATTCCGACATCCTAAAGCCATGAAAATTCTGGCAGCCGGTTCTTTCGTCGGGCCGTTTTTGGGAGTCGTTTTTTCCATGACGGCCCTGCGCTATGCACCGTCCGGAGTCGTCGCTGCTATTTTGGCCACCATGCCCGTACTGATCCTGCCGTTTACCGTCCTGGTCTATCGGGAACGGGTGAGCTTCCGGGCCATCTTGGGGGCGCTGCTAGCTGTGGTGGGAGTGGCCGGCCTGGTGCTCCATTAGCCCAGGAATTAGCCCACCAGAGTCAAAAAGAATTGCTCCGAAGTGGGTTCGGTTTTTGGACTGGGGCAGGCGGGTGCCCCACAAAGAGCCCCATTGCCCCGCACGGGCCATTACGGAGCAGAAACCAATTGGCGAACGAATTTATATTTCGGCGGAGCGTCCGCATCCACAATGGACAAATGGACCGCCATAAACCGTTGCACATCCCGCTTGTTGTAGGGGGGGCGGAAACTATCGCCTTTTTGCAAGATGGGGGTCCGATCGGGCATCTGCCCAAAGGCCCGGTTCCCCGCCACCTGGCAAGGAAACCAATGCCCTTTGCCTTCGTCGTCCTCCAGATAAAATTCGGCGTAGGCATGGCCGGGCACCCAGACGGTGCGGGCCGGCACTTCTTTGGCCCGGCAAAGGGCCACGAACGTATTGATCATATCTTCATGATTTCCTTTGCCCTCTTTGAGTGCTCCGAGCGGTCCTTTGAGCGGCCCCCGCTCTTGCTGAATCTTCTCCCGAACGTAATCATACAGGGCTTCCACTTGTTCCCAAGCGGTCTTTTTATCCTGCCCGATCTGTTGGGCCAACGCCCGAATCTTGGCATTTCGCGGATCGATATAAGGACTGGCCCCCAGATAGGGAAGAATTTTGCGGTCCAGTTTCTTTTTGTTTGGCACTCGATAGATGGCCGGGTTTTCCGGCGCTAGTAGGCTGCATCGGCGGATTTCAAAAGTAACCAGGGCTTTGGCTTCTTCGCCCGGCGGCAGATGGAGAATGCGGATCACCATCACCCGCACATCGCCATCGGCGGTGATGTAGTCCATCTTGACCGATTTAGAGACATCCTCTTTGGCCACCACGACTTCCTGTTCCGGCCAATCGGAAGGCACCGGCACATAGGCTTCGATCCCCTTGCAAGGCGCATCGGTGGCCTGGATGGTCAGCCCGGCCTGCCAATAGAAGGTTTGCCACTCGCCCAGCCGACATCCTTTCGTCTGCTCCTGTTTGAACTGGGCAAAGGCCGAGCAGTCCCCCAGGATAGGCCCCAGCCATGTGAGTAGCATGGCAGCGGCCAGCTTGCCCGCAGCACTCCAAGGCACCCAACGGCGTCCTTCTGCCCGGCAAATCGGCAGATGCCCACCCGCGGCCTTGGGATCATGGGCCGCCAAACCTTCCGGAATCCGGGGAGTTACTTTTATCGTGTTCATCTGCAAACCTCCCATGGGAAGCAGCCCTGATGCATATATGTGTATTTCTGTTCCGTGGTACGATTTGCTCGGTTACGGGGAGGCCGGTTCTTCCGCCCTGCGGGGGGGCGCGACCGGCTCACAGATCAGTTTCAGTTGGGGTTCGGCCCCCGGTACAAAATGGCTTACCACCAAGGTTTCCGGCAAAAACCGAACCACTTCCATCTGGTGGGTCCGGGGGTTGCGCACCTTCAGGGCATCGCCTTTTTGCAGGATGGGTTTCGGCGAGAGGATTTGGCCGAACGCACGCGCACCGGCCACTTCGCAGGGGAACCATCGGCCCCGTCCGGCGGCGTCTTCCAGGTAGAACTCCGCCCATACATGGCCGGGCACCCGCACGGTGCGGGCCGGCACGCCAATGGCCCGGCAAAAGGCGATAAACAGGGCGGTCAGTTCGTCGCAGTCGCCGTCCCCGTCTTTTAAGGCCGCCCTAGCCCCTTTGAGCGGCGAATCCTTCAGATACCGCACGTGTTGCCGAACCCAATCATACAAGGCTTCCACCTGGGCCCAGGGTTCTTGCTCCGCTTTGGCAATCCGCTGGGCCAGGGCTTGGATTTCCGGGTCGTTGCTTTCGATCAGTGGGCTGGGCTGCAAATAGGCACGCATTTGGGGAGCCAGTTTTTTCGGATCAGGCGGCCGCAGTTGGGAGGTGTCGCCCGGCTCAGGCCAACCGATCTGGATTTCCAGCGTCAGGATCGCCCTGGCTTCGGCCCCTTTGGACAGTTGGGCGATGCTGACGATCATCTGCCGGGCGGCCCCTTCGACCATCTGATACCGGGCCTTGAGACCGGGAGAAAACTCTTCTTGGAGAATCCGGACGGTTTGTTCAGGCCAATCCGTCGGGATGGTCAGCGTGCCGGTCAGCCCGGAGCAATTGCCCACCGCCTGGACCAGAAACCCAAACCGCCAATATTGGACGCTTTTTTGCACCGGCGGATTGGCCGGCGGCAAGACCGATTCTGCTGGCAGACCCTTGGCCGGTGCCTCAGGCGGTGCCGCCAGAGCCAAGGTGGCGAAAAGCACCTGCCCGAAAAGCCAGCAGGCCCAAAGGGCTAAGGGGAGTGCCGGCCGATCACCCAAGACCCTCCATTTGGGGGGAGGAATCCCCCTTGAATTTTTCAGATTATTTTTCCTAGACATCCTGTTTCTTCCAATCTTTCTATCTCACTCAACTAATTTATCTTTTTTATCTTTTGCATATTTTGTAGATTTCTTACTCTATTGTAAATCTAAAAATTGCCCCCTGCCTTCCCTTACCTCCGAAGAATGAAAAGCGATGGAACACTTTAGCCAAAGGAAGCAATCCGCCTCTCCCATTTGCGGGAGAGGTAATCGCCCCCTCATTTAGGGGGTTAAGGATTTCGCCCCGGGTGCTTCAGGCGGTGGAACGAGAAAGGATCTTGCCAGCAAGGCCCTTGAGACGGTCCACCCAGGCGAAAGGCCCAGGGAATCGTCCAATTTCGCTGGAATCCCAAGGGAATTGCCTCCCCGGGAGGATTGTGCCGATTTTTACAAGATCGGGCTGTTTTTTTAAGCTAAATTTTTCTAGAGATTATTGTTTCTTGCTCGGAAAAACTCTCCCGAATCGAAGGGCAGTTGCCAAAAGAAGTGGGCCAACACGGGTAGGTGGCTTTTCTTCTGGCATTCTTTTGGGGGGTTGGGTCTAGACACCTGGATTGCAAAAAGAACGGGAAAATCTTTGGGGCACACCCCCTCCATAGGGGGGAAGCAATATAAACTGTAGCAGGGCCAAAAGCCCTTAGATATGCTGGGTAATACAAGGTGGCACGGATGGAAATTGATAGCCAAGTTGAACATCGGGGTAATTTCCCTACTAGCCCCCTGGGCCGACAACTGGCCTGGGGAACAGGGGTGCTGTTGGCCATTTTGCTAGTGGCCATGGGGATGAATCATCTTTATCTCACCCAAATCCATCGCAGTTGCCAGGAGTTGGAGGAAAACCTGAACGATCAAAAGTTTCTCTCCCGACTGAGCACTCAGATTGCCGTCTGCCAGCAGTGGGAACGGAGACGGTGGGAGACTGGCTCGGCATCCGGTCCACAAGGCCAAGCCTTCGAGGCCTGGCTGGCCGCCTCCAAAACCCTGCTGGACACCCTGGCAGAAAAAGATATTCAAAATCTTCCCCTTTCCAAACAGTCCGAAATTTCTGGGTTACCCTGGAAAACCTGGCAGCAATGGGCGCAGCAGTATGTGGACAGAATTTTAAGTGGATGGAATGGCACTCCTGAAGGAGGGGTAATCGGAACCCCTGAAGGTTCCGCCAGCTCTTCTGGGAGTGTCGCGGCGCAGATGTCATTGGAACAGCTTAGCCGGGCTTTGGAGACGGAAAGGACCCGGCTGCAAGCGGCAAGCCAAGTGTTGATCCATCGGCTGGGGTTTTTGTTGGCCCGGCACCGGCGCTGGACAGCCGGATGGACGGTGGCGGCCCTGGTGGGTCTGGGGGTCGCTTCCTTATGGATGGGCAAACACGTGGTGGGGCGACTCCGCCGGCTTATGGAGGCAGCCGCTCGGCTTGCGGAAGGAAAAGAGCCGATCCATTTCCCTTCATCCGGTGCGGATGAAATAGCCTGGCTTGGTGCTCAGTTGAACCGACTGGCAGACAAATGCGCTCAGGTGCCCTCCGGCAAAGAGAAAACCGACTCTCCGGGGCCCCCGTTGCGGCACCCGTGGAGTCAGTGGATCGCCCGAAGCGCCCAACGTCTTTGGGAACCTATCAAAAAAATTCAGGCCCATGCAGAAATATTGAGCGAGACTCTTCCTCAGCCGGAATATCTTCAGACCGTGCGGGCCATTCGGCAAAACGCCCGATCCATCCGGATGATAGCAGAACTCTGCCAGCTTTGGTCCCAATTGGAAGCCGGGACCCTTCGCCCGGAACCCAAGCCTTTTTCACCTAAGGAGCTGATAACCAATCTGGTGGAGGATATCCGGTCTCAGGCCGAGGCTAAAGGCCTCTTCCTCCGAGTACAATGGGAGGGGACGGTTCCGGAAACATTTGTTTCTGACCCGGCATGGCTGGAAACTATCCTTTTGTACAAGCTTACATGGTTGATCGAACAGACGGAATTGGACGGCATTGAGCTTCAGGTGCGAACGGTTTCGGACCGAGAACCGGTGGTTCTGCAACTTCGGTTGATTTCACCCGCTGCCCGGATACCCACAGAGGAAACCGCCTTGGCCATAGGCCCAGCGCAGGAGGAGGCCGAAGGGCCGCCTGGGAAAACCATCGGTTGGTATGTCTGCCAAAAGTTAACGAAGCTGTTGGGAGGTGACATGGAGATCCAAAGCTCCAATCAACACCAGGTCTTCACCTTCCGTTTGCCGATGATGAAACGCCAACCTGCCTTTGTGGTCCCCACTCTTGCTGCTCAAAAGGCCTCACCCAGAACTCAGTTCGCATCGCTCCCGAAATTTCATGCGCGGATTCTTTTGGCCGAGGACGGCCCGGAATCCCAGCGGCTAATCGAGTTTGTTCTTCGGAAAGCCGGCCTGGAAGTGGAGATTGTCGCCGACGGGCAAGAGGCAGTGCAAAGAGTCTTACGATCCATGCAACCCGGCGGAGAGGTGGCCCCGTATGATTTAATCCTGATGGATATGCTGATGCCGAAGATGGACGGGTTCGAGGCCACCCGACGACTCCGCCAACTCGGATACCGGGGACCTATCATCGCCCTCACTGCGCTAACCCAACGCTATTTGCTTGAGGACTGTCTGAAAGTAGGCTGTAATGAGTATCTGGAAAAACCGCTGGACCGTGAAACGCTTTTGGTTTTGGTGTGCAAATATCTTGCCGCCACTTCTTCCACCAGCGCCGACCTGTGCGCCCGACGATCTGTGTCGGCGTAGGTTGACTTATTCGAACATTTTAGCCGCAGGGAGGGGCGTACTTGGCAGACCCGTTAAAGCGGCGGTCCAAGGCAGATACCTCCAAGGGGCCCGACCTCCGAAGCAGGTCCCTCCCGGGGTTTTTCATTCGGCTAACATCTCACCGTGGAAGGATCTGGCCCCGAATCCGAGCGGTCGGATACCCTTTCCGCCGAACGGAAATTGGCCAAAGCGGCGATTACGGCATCGGCAACTCCTCTTTCGGCCCATGAGAAGGGCAAGGGAAGACCTTGATGGTTTGGGGGCAGAGGAAAACACGGCTTCCGACGCTCAACGGCTGGCTGCGGTATTGATCTTGGGTGATTTCGGCCAGCAGTTTCTGACCGCCTTCTTCTGAGACCAGTTCCAGACGCACCTTGGGACCTGCGGAATGAATCTGCTGGATGCGGGCGGCAAGGGCAGGCTGGCCGTTCGGGCACATAGCCACCTGAAGCTCGTGTGGCCGGACAAATACATGCACCGGACCGGCTTCCGCCTCGGCCCATTCCGGTGATTCCCACTGCAAACTGGCAAAATGCACTTTGCCCCCCTCCAGCCGACCGTGAAACCGGTTTACCTGACCCAAAAAACTGGCCACAAATTCGGTCCTGGGCTGATGGAAGACCTCATCGGGAGTGCCAATTTGTTCAATGCGACCTTCGTTCATGACGACCACCCGGTCGGCCAGTTCCAGGGCTTCTTCCTGATCGTGGGTAACAAAGAGGCTGGTCAGATGGATTTCGTCATGCAATCGACGGAGCCAGCCCCGCAATTCTTGCCGCACTTTGGCGTCCAGGGAGCCGAACGGCTCGTCCAACAGGAGCACCTTGGGTTCCATGGCCAAGGCGCGTGCCAAGGCCACCCGCTGCCGCTGACCGCCGGAGAGTTGCTGGGGATACCGATCCGCCAAAAAATCCAATTGCACCAGACGCAGGAGCCACTCCACTTTTTGCCGAATCTCCGCCGCAGAGGGCCGAAGCCGTCGGGGCCGCACTCGCAGGCCAAACGCCACGTTCTCAAAAACCGTCATGTGGCGAAACAGCGCATAGTGCTGAAACACAAATCCCACCCGCCGGTCCCCTACCCGCTGATCGCCCACCTCCTCGTCATGAAACAGGATCGGACCGCTGCCTGGATCCGGCTGTTCCAGCCCGGCAATGATCCGCAAAAGCGTCGTTTTCCCAGAACCGGATGGCCCCAGCAAGGCCACCAACTCCCCCGTCTCCACCCGGAGACTCACATCCCGTAGCACCAGAAACCGGCCAAATGTCTTGCTGATATGGCGTACTTCAATGCTCATCGGTTCGGCCTCCTAGGGATTTTCGCAAATGGTAGAGACGCAAACTCCCTGGTTTGTAACACGTTAGCCAAATGGAGCCACTCGCCTCTCCCCCCGCCGTCGAGAGGCCAGCTGAGGCGAAGCCGAAGCCGGGTGAGGGGGCCATAGGGAATGCCGTCTTTCGGCCTGCAAATGGAGCTGCACAACCTTCCTCCTCCAAGAAGTTCCCCCTCATCCTGGCCCTCTCCCGGAAGGAGAGAGGGTAAAGATCGCCCTCTATTCGGCTAAAATGTTAGCCGATTCTTTGATCGGCCTCGTTCGGCAGGCAGCATGGCCGTCTAGCGGTGGCTCCCGCAGGCCGGATTCGGGGACTTTCGGGCCGGTGGACTCGGCCAGAGCAAGCTGCCGGGCGGACTGGTATTCCAGGAAGCTCTTCACTACTAGCGTTACCAGGGCCAAGCCGGCCAGTAACGAGGCAACGGCGAAGGCCCCGGTAAAATCGTATTCGTTATACAGAATTTCGACTTGCAGCGGCATGGTATTGGTTTTGCCCCGAATATGGCCGGACACCACAGAAACTGCTCCGAACTCGCCCATGGCGCGTGCATTACAGAGGATAATTCCGTACAGTAGTCCCCATTTTACCTGGGGCAGGGTCACCCGCCAGAAGGTCTGCCAACCGGTGGCTCCCAGTACCAGGGCCGCCTCTTCCGCTTCCGTCCCTTGGGCTTCCATCAGGGGGATCAATTCCCGGGCCACATAGGGAGCCGTAACAAACAGGGTTACCAGCACCACCCCAGGCACATCGAAAATGATCTTGATCCCATGCGTTTCCAGCCAATTGCCCAGCCAACCGTACCGGCCAAAAACCAATACAAAGATCAATCCCACCACCACCGGGGAAACCGAAAGCGGCACATCCAACATCGCCAGCAGCAGTTTCCGGCCTGGAAAATCGAACTTACCCAAACACCAGGCCGCCGTCAGCCCAAAAAACGTCCCCACCGGGAGACAAATGGCCGTCGTCAGAAGCGTCAGCCAAATAGCACTCCGTGTGTCTGGTTCTCGTAGCGCCGCCCAATACGCCCCCCACCCTTTGCTCAGGGCCTCCACAAAGACCACCACCAGCGGTAGAACCAGGGACATCCCTAAAAAAAGCACCGTTCCCAGAATAAGCAGCACCCGGATCGGCCAAGGTTCCGTCCGACAACGGGCCGACATCTGCCCCCGGAAATCGGTATGGCACTTGGAAACCCTCGCGGCAGACATCTCCGACTCCCTGCTTCCGTTGCCGTAATGGAAAAAACCGACTCCCCCAGAAACGCTCCCGGCCCTTTCATCCCCGCAAAAATCCGTAGCTAGTCTGCAATCGGTGGATTAGCATCAATACCATCAGGGCCACGGCCAACATGATCAGGGCAATAGCCGCTGCCCCGGCATAATCGTACTGCTCCAGTTTCACCACGATCAAAAACGGTGCGATTTCCGTTTTCATCGGCAAATTGCCGGAAATGAAGACGATAGTTCCGTATTCACCCACCGCGCGGGCAAATGCCAGGGTGAATCCGGTAAGCAGTGCGGGCCGAAGCGTCGGCAGGATGACCCGCCGCCAGGTAGCCCATCGCCCCGCCCCCAAACAGGCCGCCGCTTCCTCCAACTCCGGGTCCAACTCCTCCAGGGCCGGTTGCAAGGTGCGCACCACAAACGGCAACCCAATAAACATTAGTGCCATCACCACCCCAACCCGAGTATACGCCAGCTGGATGCCCAACGGTGCCAGCCACCGGCCCACCCACCCGCTGGACGCATAAAGGCTTGTCAGGGCAATGCCGGAAACGGCCGTGGGCAAGGCAAACGGTAAGTCGATCAGGGCATCGAGCAACCGTCGGCCTGGAAACCGATACCGTACTAAAACCCAGGCTACTAGAAATCCGAACACACTGTCGAGGCCGGCCGCCAACGCCGCTCCACCAAAACTTAACCCCAAGGCGGCCAAGACCCGTTGGTCTGCCATCGTCCGGGTAAACTCCGCCCAGGGGATTCCAGCCGCCCGCACCACCAGTGCTACCACCGGCAAAAAAACAACCAGGCCCCAATAAAAGAGCGTCAGCCCCAAACTGAGCCCAAAACCGGGTAACACTCGCTGGGTACTTCGGCCCGGCAATAACATGGGGGCGAACCCTCCCTAGGTAAGAATGGATTGGGCTTACCGGCCTTTTTGAATCTCCTGCATGATTTGGTCGAAAACGCCGCCGTCGTCGAAGTGCTCCCTTTGGGCTTTGTCCCAGCCGCCGAACACCTCATCGATGGTAAAAAGTTCCAGTTTGGGGAAATAGGCCAGGCGGTCTGGCGGCACATGCTCCGGTCGAACCGGGCGATAAAAATGTTTTGCCGCCAACTGCTGCCCCTGCGACGAATACAAAAACTCCAGGTACGCCTGGGCCACCTGCCGGGTCCCCAACCGATCGGCCACCCCATCGACCAGGGCAACAGGCGGCTCGGCCAAAATGCTCACGGATGGTGTTACTATTTCCACTTCCCCGACGCCGAGCTGTTGGACGGCCAGGAGGGCTTCGTTTTCCCAAGCCAAAAGCACGTCGCCGATTCTTCTCTGGACGAATGTCATGGTGGCCCCTCGGGCGCCGCTGTCCAGTACCGGTACCCGGCGAAACAGTTCTTTGACAATCCGCCGTGCCTGTTGCTGGGCGGAAGCCGTCTGGGCCGAAAACGCCGGATCGCGGAGCTTTCTCCAGGCGCCCAACTCGTGTTTGAGGACCGCACCCCAGGCGGCCAGGTAGTTCCACCGGGCGCCGCCGGAGGTCTTCGGATTGGGAGTGATAATTTGAACATTATCTTGGATCAAGTCCGGCCAATCCCGAATCCCCTTCGGATTGCCCCGCCGAACCAAAAACACAATCGTCGAACGATAGGGACAACTGTTCTCCGGAAGCCGACGTTGCCAATCCGACGGCAGAAGCCCAGCCTTTCGGCTGATGGCATCGATGTCATAGGCCAAGGCCAGAGTAACCACGGAAGCTTCCTGGCCGTCGATGACGGCCCGGGCCTGTTTACCGCTGCCGCCGTGCGACATCCGGACCAGCACTTTTTGGCCGGTCTTTGCTTCCCACATGGCCGAAAAGGCCTCATTCAGCTCCCGGTAAAACTCCCGGGTCGGATCATAGGAGACGTTTAAGAATTCGATCACCGGGGTTTCGATCCGTCTGGAGGCGTGTTCCGTCGGTTCGACGCCGCAGCCGCCCAGGATCAACCCGAAGCCGACAATCCCCAAGAGGGGGGGTCCCCTGAACGTAACCCAGCCTGTTCCCAAGGAAAGGACTGGTTGGCCATTCCCTGGGCATTTCCTCATCGTGGCCATCCCGGCTGCAAAGTTCATGAAGAATCTCCCAAAAGATAAAGGCGTTTGCCGGTCCGATACCGGACGGCATGTTGCTTTATGCAATTCGGGTTCCCGGAAGAGGCTCGGAGGAAGACTTTTCGGCAAGAAGCGGAGTGAGGAAGGGGGGATTTTTTCTAACTGCTTTTTGGATCAAGGGTTAGGATGTCGCAGTGTTGGCCCAAAGTAAGGGAAACGGAAGAAGGGGCCGGCGGGAGAGGAACCGGAAGAAGGGCAATAGCATAAACTAGATAATAAGCTGGTTTTTCTATGTTATAATACAGATTATGGTATCATATGAGATAGAATTTCCGTCTTTTATTCTGGCATAGGAGGCCCCCATGGGTACACCCCTTGTTCGCTTCGGCCAACTCCAACTCGACCTCTGGCGGGAAGCCTGCCGACATATCGCCCTTCAAGAATCCGCCCTGGCCATTGCCAGCCGATTGAAAGAGTATTTGCCTTTGGCTCGGCTTTTGGTGCGTGGGATTGAACAGGATCGCTGCCTGGTAGAGACATTGGCCATTGCCCCGGCCGAAGGCCAACTGCCCGAAGCCCAAACCGAATTGGCCTCTGAACAGCTACCGGCCATTTTCGATTGGTGTCGGCAGGGCCAGCTGGTTCGGTTTCGGCCAGATCGCTGCCGGCCCCCCGTGCTCCAGGCCCTTTTGCCCAAGGGGATCACCGGAGAGCTTCTCCTGGCCCCTTTGCCGTGGATGGAAAATCGGTTTGGCCTGCTGATTCTTCAGGCCATGGCGGGGGAGCGGTTTCGGCCCTTCCATCTGCGAATCGCCCAGAGCGTGGTGGAACCGTTGACCGCGGCTTTGCGAAACCATGAACACCTTCGGGAACTCCAGCGCCTTCGAGAAGCCGCCGAGGCGGAACGCCAATCGTTGCTCACCCGGCTGGGCCGGCAAAAACTGGCCGACACCATCATCGGGGCCCAATCCGGTCTGCGGGCCGTCATGGAGCGGGTGGAATTGGTCGCCCGAAGCGATGTGCCGGTACTCCTGCTCGGGGAAACCGGCACCGGCAAGGAGCTAATCGCCCGAACCATCCATCAACGTTCTGCCCGGGCAGATCGGCCGTTTGTGCGGGTCAATTGTGGAGCCATTCCGCCGGAACTCATTGATTCCCACCTGTTCGGCCATGAGCGGGGCGCGTTTACCGGAGCCGTAGAAACACACCAAGGATGGTTTGAGCGAGCCGACGGCGGCACGCTGCTTTTGGACGAAATCGGCGAATTACCGCCGGCCGCTCAGGTTCGGCTCCTCCGGATTCTGCAGGATGGCTGGCTGGAACGGGTAGGCGGGCAACAGCCGATCCATGTCGATGTCCGGATCGTGGCGGCCACCCATCGGGATTTGGCGGCCATGGTGGCCCAGGGCCGATTCCGGGAAGACCTCTGGTATCGCATTGCTGTGTTTCCCATCTTTTTGCCGCCGCTTCGGGACCGACGAGAAGACATTGGGCCGTTGGCCCGGCATTTTGCCCAACGGGCGGCCATACGGTTCGGCCTGCCGGTGGTCATGCCCACCGACGAGGACATCGCTCTGTTACAATCCTACAATTGGCCGGGCAATGTCCGAGAACTGGCCAGCGTGATCGACCGGGCCGCCATTTTGGGCGAAGGCCGACGCCTGGAAGTGGCCCGGGCGCTGGGCATGTTTCCTGTGCCCGGCCCAACAGCGGCCGGTTCACCATGGACCGGGGATACAGGGGACCTCCCGGCGGGGGCAGCAGGCAGCTATCCCGGCGTCGGCTCAGCAGCATATCCGGCCAGCTCCTATCCATCGCCCCTTTGTGCCCCGGTACCCGTCGGCTTACCAGGGCCCCCTCTGGCTGGGCCGAGGGATTCTACCCCTCAGGGGAGGACGGCATTTTCTGGAATTGGTCCGCCTGGGCCAGGTGAACCTATGGCAG
>Ga0308389_1000236_pt1 | contig 43185 bp, 41 predicted proteins | sample Hotspr2Sample148_FD_202362 | JGI IMG/M metagenome (GOLD analysis project Ga0308389, IMG submission 202362) | Hot spring phototrophic mat microbial communities from Mushroom Spring, Yellowstone National Park, Wyoming, United States - 20040719_148 ... | reverse complement strand
ATTGTAAAGGTTTTTACAAAGTTATATAATTACTTACTAATTTTATTCAATGTTATGAAACTTTTATATTTTTTCCCCTTCTGATATGAAAATTTATAAAAATGGTTGAATTTTTAGAGATGCCCTTTATTTAAATAAAGAGTTAGCTTTGCTTTTTTTCTAGCGGCATTATTTTTATGAATATATCCTTTATCAGCGCTTTGGTCAATAAAAGAGACAGCCTCTTTGTAAGCTTTTTCTAATTTATCCTTTTCAGTTAAATTAAAAACTTTTTTGTATAATGTCTTTATTTTTGATTCTACAGATTTATTCATCAATCTTCTTTTCTCAGATGATCTAATTCTTTTCTTTGCCGATTTATGGTGCGCCATATAAATTCCTTTATTAAAAAATTATAGGTGCAAATATATAACACAACTCTTAGTAAATCAAAATTACTTAAGACTCCAAGAATTTAGTATTTTGAATTTTCCTTAATGACATATGAAAATAAAGATAATTTGTGAATATTTCATAGGAATTGTTATTCGGTATTTATAATGTTAAGATTAGAAAAATAAATTTTCTAAGACAAACTTCATTAACCATTTAAAGTACTCTATTAGAACTACTAGTAACACAAGAAATTTTTAAAATATTATGTTCTATTTGCTTTCTTTGTAAAATGGATTGAATTCAAATTGAGCCTATAATTTTGACGAATTATGCTATCAGAATGATACTAATAAATAATTTTCACATTCGATTTATGATTTTATTATTTTTGTTAATATATATTGTGGATTAATGATTTGCTGCTATTCTTACATAAAGAAATTCTTTTAATTACGAGGATTATATTTTAATTCTTAATTTGAGTAGAACGGTAATATTATTCAAATTCAAAATCAATTTGACAAGGGAGTTTAAAGCTATAATAAAATTATTATTGAGTTTTTCGAATAAATTTATATAACAAAATTCAATTATTTAATTAGTGTTATTATTTTGCACAAAAAAATAAGGATAATAGTATGAAATTTGAGCGTTCAGCAGGAATATTACTTCATCCAACATCTCTTCCTTCAAAATATGGTATAGGTGATTTAGGTTATGATGCTTATAAGTTCGTTGACTTTTTAGAAAAAGCAGGGCAAAAACTCTGGCAGGTCTTTCCTCTTGGACCAACAGGATATGGTGACTCACCTTATCAATGTTTCTCAGCTTTTGCAGGCAATCCGCTTTTAATTTCACCAGATAAACTTATCGATGATGGATTACTTTCTCAAGATGAATGTTTACCAATACCTGAACATAATCCTATTCAGATTGACTATGGCGAAGTAATTGATTATAAGAAAAAAGTTTTAAAGTCTGCTTATAATAATTTTAAGAAAAAATTAAATGAATATCAATCCGAGTTTTTAGAATTTTGTAACGAACACAAAGATTGGCTTGAAGATTTTGCCCTTTTTATGGCTGCTAAAGATTATCACGGTGGGATTGTCTGGAAAGATTGGGATAAAGAATTGGTTCATCGTGATGAAAACGCTCTGAAACTATGGAAAGAAAAATTATCAGATGAAATTAACTATCAAAAATTTGTTCAATTTATTTTTTTTAAGCAATGGGGTGAATTAAAAAATTATACTAATTCAAAGGGAATAAAAATTATTGGAGATATGCCTATTTTCATTGCTTACGATAGTGCTGATTTATGGGCTAATAAAAATCTTTTTACAGTTAATGAAGATGGCAAGCTTTTAACAGTTGCTGGAGTTCCGCCAGATTATTTTTCTCCTACGGGGCAATTATGGGGGAATCCTTTGTATAGATGGAAAGAAATGGAAAAAGATGATTTTCTATGGTGGCGAAAAAGATTTTCCAACTTATTTAAACTTGTTGATATTGTTAGAATAGACCATTTTCGTGGATTTGAGGCATACTGGGAAATTCCGGGTGATGCACCAACCGCTGAAACGGGCAGATGGGTCAAAGCACCTGGTGAAAAATTATTTAAATCTATTCTCAAAAATCTGGGCGATGTCCCTATTCTTGCTGAAGACCTTGGGGTAATTACTCCAGAAGTTGAACAATTGAGAGATATGTTTAATTTCCCTGGAATGAAAATTTTACAATTTGCTTTCGGTACTGGAATGGAAACAAAATTTCTCCCTCATAACTTTATTCCTAATTGTGTTGTTTACACTGGCTCTCACGATAATGATACTACTCGTGCATATTTTGAAAAAGCTAAATATAATAGGAATTCCAATATCTATGAGCATTTGCAGAAGTATTTAAATTATTTTGGCGATGAAATAGTTTATGAACTGATTAGGTTAGCTTATGCTTCTGTTGCTAATATCGTAGTCATTCCAATGCAGGATATCTTAAACTTGGGGGAAGAGGCAAGAATGAATTTTCCTGGAAGACTCGGTGGAAATTGGACTTGGAGATTTACTTGGGATCAAATCTCTGAAAATCTTCATCTTAAGTTTTTAGGTTTAGCAAAACTTTACGAACGTCCACCTGCTCCCAAAAAAGTTGAAAAAATTTTAACTGAAGATGATAATTAGATAAATTTAAGGAAGTAATGTGAAAATTAAAATATTTTTTATTTTAATTCTAATTAGTGTTTTACTCATTTCATGTAAAAGTACTGGTTCAGATAATCTTAATTGGGAAGAGAGATTGGAAACAGCAATAGCAAAAGCACAAAAAGAAAATAAATTTATTCTCGTAAATTTTACTGGAAGTGATTGGTGTAAATGGTGTCAGAAATTAACTAATGAAGTCTTTGCCCAAAAAGAATTTGAAAATTTTGCAAAAGAAAATTTGATTCTTGTAAAAATTGATTTCCCAAAAAATATCGAGCAATCGATGGAAACAAAACTATATAATAATCAACTTGCTAAGGATTTTAGTGTTGAAGGGTTCCCAACTATTTTCATTCTTGATATGAATGGAAATGTAAGATTAAGAACAGGCTATCTACCAGGTGGACCTTCTAACTATATTTTTCATCTTAGGAGATATATGTAAAGCAATATTTTTAGAAGTATAATAACTTCTTTTATAAATTACTAGAATTGTTATGAATTAAATAAGTTACCAATTTTCTCGTAAAATTTCCTAAATTGCTAAAGTATGTTTTTAATAAAGTAATGTGAGTGAAAAAAGAATGATAAAAGAAAATTCCGTTACATATGAAAGAACAAAATGCAAAGAATTACCTCAATTAAATTGATTATAAAAGCTTTATGATATAATTCCTACATTTTAGACCTATAATTTAATATTACAATGGCAAACACATCTCTTAATCTCAACAAATGCAAGAATATCAGAACGCTAAAGAATTTTCAATCTTAAATTTTTTACTTTAACATCTTCATCAATAAATAGAACTAAAAGAACTTTATCAATTACTGAAATTTTTTCTTTCAAATCTTCATTAGTTACTAAAACCATAAATTTTTCCAGTGAACGCTTTTCTTTTCTATTATTTGAAATATATAATCCAAAAGAAGTTTTTCTTGCTCTTCAATTAATTACACAATAATTATCATCAAATGATTTAATTTACATTTCTTTATTCGTTATTTAGTGTATAACATTATATTTACTTTGTTTCGATCAAAACATACTATAGGTTAATTGTTAGTCAACTTTACAGGTATTCTAATTTGTCCAGTAAGTATTAACAAAATCTTATGCAGCTTTATGAACTTTAGAAACATCTATTTATGTAAATCGGATTTTTTTTAAGAAAATATCTTTTTGCAGCTGTAAAAAAAACTATGAGTTGAAGTAACAAATATTATTTTTTTTGTTTGTGTATTTGTTTGCATAAATATTTTTCAATCTTTTTTAATCCCTCAAAAAAAAATTTTATGATTAACTAATTAACTCAAAGTTTCATAAAAATAAACTGAATTTTTTTTGATTAAATCATCATTTTCGATAAATAATAAATTAAAACAACATTGTTCAAGTGATTATAAGTTAAAAAATGATTTGACGCACATATTGTCAGAGCATTAACACGCAAAACTTTTGCAGGAATATAAAAATATAATGATTTGCTTTTGGAGAATGGGAAAAATTTGTATTCCTGTTTACGAAATTATAGAAGAACTTGAGAATGAATATAACATATAAAATCTGCTGATATAGAATTTGATATTCCGGATGCAAAAGTAATTAAAGATTTACCCACTTTTATAAATTTTATAGGTCTTCCTTAAGCGGTTTGTTATAAAAATAGTAAAGTTGTTAAAACTGCTATTAGTATTCAAACAAAAGAACAAATAACATCCATTTTAATTAAACTATATCAATCTGTTTTAATTTTCAAATGTTTTATTTAAGAGTCTTTTATTGAATAGATTAAACATAAACATTGCATCTTGTTAAACAAGAATAATTAAAGACTGGATTTTTGTCTAAATATATTTATGCAGACAAAGCTTTCCATTTATTCTTATTTTTAAGTTCACTAAAGAGAACTTAAAATAAATTTTCATTAAATGTTTTTTTATTGCAGTAGGATTTATACAACTGTTATTAAAGGATAAAGATATTATGGGTTCTATAAAAGATTTAATTAAAACTTATGAATAATAAGAGAGTAATATTTTTTATGAATTCAATTAAGAATGAATTCTTTATCTTTTAATCAGAACTAATATAACGATTTATTGAACAGGTTTGAGTTTTCAAAAATGAAAAATTATCAAGAAATTGGCACATTGAATATTTTACTGAAAAAATTCTAAATTATTCAAAGAAATTATTTATCATTATTCAAACACATAATTTCCCATTGATGTCCATCGATATCAATAAAACTATCATAATACATCCAGCCTAAATCAACTTTTTCTTTGAATTTAGTAGCCCCAAATTTTAATGCTAGATTTACTATTTCATCTACTTTATCTCTATTTTCAACCTGAATAGCGATTATAGCCTCTGTTGTAAAATCATCGGCAATTTTTCTATTAGTAAATGTTGAGAAGAAATCGTGAATCAATAGCATCGCATAAATTAACCCTTCTCTAAGAATCAGGCAGAGTGCTTTTTCGTTTGAATAATTTTCATCAAAAGAAAAACCAAGTTTTTGCCAAAATTCTCTTGTCTTTTCAATATTCTTAATAGGAAGATTCACATAAATTGAACTTGCTCTCATTTTGCAGCTTCTAATAATTTTTTCAATTCAAGTTTTTTCATTTTAAAGATTTCTCTCATTACTTTATCTGATTTTTGCGAGTCAACTAAAAGTTCATTTAATATTTCAGGAACAATTTGCCAGAAAATTCCAAATTTGTCTTTTAGCCAGCCACATTCAATTTCCTCTCCACCTTCAGTTAATTTGCTCCAGTAATAATCAATTTCTTCTTGAGAATTGCAATTAACAATAAACGAAATTGATTCATTAAAATCAAAATTGTGTTTAATTTTACCTCCACTCATTAGATTGATTAAATAACCATTTAGACTTAGCTGCGCAAAAAGTAATGTGCCATTTTCTATTTCATTTATATTTTCAAAAACTTGTTCAATTAGAATTTTAGAATCTGGAAAGATACTTGTATAAAAATTTGCGGCATTTTTTATCAGGTTGAATTTATTATTTACAAACAATAATGATGGAACAATTTTTTGTGATGAATTACTTTTTGATATATCAAGTTGCCAGGAGACACCAAATTTATCTTTAACCCAAGCATATTTTGAGCTCCAATCGTATTTATCCAAAGGCATATTAACGCTTCCACTTTCAGAGAATTTTTCGTATAAAAAATTTATTCTCTCATCAGTTTCACAATAAACGAAAAGCGAAATTGATTCATTATGTTGAAAAGCAGGAGTTCCGTTCAATGCAACGAATGGAACTTCATCTAAAGTAAAATCAATTGTTAAAACAGAACCTTCAGGTTTTTTTTGAATTTCTTTCCCTTCTTTACCGTATCTTAAAATATTCTTGATAAGGGAATTAGGAAATAGCGAAGTATAAAATTCAACTACTTCCTCTGCTTGTGTGTCGAACCAAAGACAAGGACTAATAAAATATTTTTTACTCAAATTTTCTCTTTTGTAAATTAAACTTTTTTTTAGTGATGATTTATTTAATAAAAAAAATGATACAAATATAGTTTTTTAAATTAAGCCTCATTAAATTTTTAATCTCACTTGCTCAATAACATTTTCTTTGTTGCGCTAAAACTTCCAGCTTGTAGTTTATAAAAATATACTCCACTAGGGAGGTTGTTTGCAGAGAAATTAAATGAGTGATAACCTGAGTTTAATTGTTCATTAACTAATGTTGCAATTTCTCTGCCAAGTATATCATAAATCTTTAATGAAACAATTTCTGAAGTAGGTATATAAAATGAAATATTTGTATTCGGGTTGAAAGGATTAGGGTAGTTTTGATATAATTGAAAATCGGATAGAACCTCTGATAATATAATATCATTGTTTTTAGAGACTGTTCCTGGGTAGAATGTGTATGCTATTCCACCTTTTGAAAACCAAGATTGAGATAAGCTCGTTTTATTGAATAAAAAAGAATATCCATTTGATTTTGCTGGGTCGTGAACAATAGGATCACCGTTACTTGTGAATCCAGCTAACATAAGAAGATGTCCATTTGGATATAAAGGAGAACCAATTGACATTCCAATCCTACCACCATTTGCAAGAACTTGATAAGCCTCGCTCCATGTTCTATATCTTGTCACATCTCCATCAAGTCCATATTCTGCTGCATGTTGAACTGCTCTTGGCCAGACTCCAAAAATATTAAAATATGGGTCTCTTGTAGCTAATGCAAATAAATATGGATCTACTTGAATTCCATAACTTGCAAGAATCATTGATAATGTAGTAGGTGAACAAATACTGCCACCTATAGTTGGATCAACTCCATATTGATAAATAAAACTAGTTGGTATGAATATTTGAGGTGGCTTATCCATTACAATTTGATTTATATTTGCAGTAGTTCTTGAATCGCTAACGAAAAAACTTAATTTGTGTATTCGAGGGGAAGGATGATTTGTATTAAACCGTGTTAATATAACCTTGAACTGCCATTTATTGGTGTAATAATTTAATTTTACATAATCAATATCAACAAAGCCACCTGGAAAATTTGTTGCACCATAATTGCTCCAAATGTAATTTTTCCAATACCCCACTGTTAACCAAGGAGACCATCCATTATTATAAGTAAATCTCATTTGAACCATAAATCCTGTAGAATTATGAACTACAGAACCATTCCAAGACGGAAGTCCTTGATTGAATGGATAAGAAGAGACTTGCTCCGACAATATGAAATATCCCGTTAATGCATTGTCTTGTAAAATTATTGATTTACCATCATCACTAAGTCTAACTCCATTACTTTCTTCAATCTTTGAAAACATAGAATCAATTCTTAAAACATAATGTTGGTCAGGATAAATTTGTGGAAAAATTATCGAGGAGCTTAGAGTAAAAATTATAATTAGGAAAATTGATATAAAAAAATTTTTATTGCTCATATTTAACTTTTTTGATGTTTAACTCTCTTAAAATTAAGAAAATTAAACTGAATAAAAAAAATAAATTTCTTCTGAATTATCTCACATCGTTATGAAATTTTTTGTAAATTTTCACTAGCTGGTTTTATAAACTTCTATGATTTAATAAACTTAAACTAATTTGAAAATTTTCTAATCATTTATTTTCCTCAAGAGTTGAAATATGTCAGATTTTATTCATTTACATAATCACACTCATTACAGTTTACAAGATGGAGCTTGCACTGTTAGAGGCTTAATTAATGCTGCAAAAAAATTTAATATGAAATCTGTAGCTATAACAGATCATGGAGTTATGTATGGTGCAATTGAGTTTTATAAAAAGGCAAAAGAAGAGGGTATTAAGCCTATTATTGGAATGGAAGCATACATTGTTAAGGAAGGTAGTAGGAAAGATAAATTTGATGGTGGAGGGGATAAAAAATCAAAGCCTTATCATCACCTGTTACTTTTAGCTAAGAATGAAACCGGATATAAAAATCTTGTTAAACTTTCTACTATAGGATTTGTCGAAGGTTTTTATTATAAACCGAGAATAGACTTGGAAGTTCTCGAAGAACATAAAGATGGTTTGATTTGTACCTCAGCTTGTCCTGCGGGAGTAATATCATCTCATATTATAAAAGGTGATTTAGATAAAGCAAAACAAACAGCAATTAAGTATAAAGAAATTTTTGGCGATGATTTTTATTTAGAGATTCAAGACCATTCATTAGAAATCGAAAAACCTATTCTTGAATTTATGCCTAAGTTATCTAAGGAATTAAATATAAAATTAGTTGCCACTAATGATTGTCACTATATTGATAGAGAGCATTCAATTGCTCACAATATCTTACTTTTGCTCTCCGATAAAAATGGTTATGATTATAAACAACTTAAATATGGAACAGACCAAATTTACTTCAAATCCGCTGATGAGATGAAAAAACTTTTTAAGAACTATAAAAATGCAATAGAGAATACTTTAGAGATAAATGAAAAAATTAATTTACAATTAGAACTTTCGAAGCCACATTTCCCACATTTTGCTATTCCAGAAAGTTCCTCAGCAAAAGATTTTGATGATTATTTATATAATATGGCTTTAGAGGGTTTAGAGAAAAAATTCAAACAAATAACACCTGAAATCAAAGAGCGATTTGAATATGAATTCTCGACAATTAAACAAATGGGATTTGCAAGTTATTTTTTGATTGTTCAAGATTTTATTAAAACTGCAAAAGATATGAAAATTCCAGTTGGTCCTGGAAGAGGAAGTGCTGCTGGAAGTCTTATAGCTTATGCTTTAGATATAACTAATATAAATCCGCTTGAATATAATCTTCTATTCGAACGATTCTTAAATCCCGCTCGAAAATCTTTACCTGATATTGATGTAGATTTTGCCGATAACAAACGTGGGGAAATAATTGATTATGTTAAAAAAAAGTATGGTAGTAATTGCGTAAGTCAAATTGTAACCTTCAACTCACTCACATCTAAAGCTGTAATCAGAGATGTTGGAAGAGTTTTACAAATTCCAATTTCAACTATAAACAATATCACTAAATATATTCCCACTAAATTTGGAAAAGTTTATTCTATAGAGCAGGCTTTATCTGAAGTACCAGAACTAAAATGGATAAAAGATACTACCGACCCTAAAATAATTGAATTGATTAAGCACGCTAAAGTTTTAGAAGGAATGGTGAGAAATTCATCAAAACACGCTGCTGGTGTTGTTATTACTCCTGATGATGTAAGTAATTACGCTCCTCTTGCTAAAACATCTTCACAAGATGAAATTGTTACTCAATACAATATGAAAGACATTGAAGATGTAGGATTAGTTAAGATGGACTTTTTAGGCTTGAAAACTTTGACTATCATTCAAGATACTATTGATATGGTTAAAAGAAATTATGGTGTTGAAATAGATATTAACAATATTCCTCTTGATGATGAACAAACTTTTAATCTGTTTCATAAAGGTCAGACAACTGGTGTATTTCAATTTGAATCTGCGCCAATGAGAGAATATTTAAAGAGGCTGAAACCTACATCAATTAAAGATCTTGCTGCTATGAATGCGCTTTATCGCCCGGGCCCGATGAATTTTATTGATGATTTTATTAAAAGGAAATTTAATCAAAAAGAAATTTCTTATCAGCATCCACTTCTTGAACCAATTCTGAAGGAAACTTATGGAATAATTGTCTACCAAGAGCAGGTAATTGAAATTGCAAATAAAATCGCTGGAATGACGTTAGCTGAAGCAGATATTTTACGTAAAGCTATGGGCAAAAAAGATTTGAAAAAAATGGAAGAACAAAAGTTAAAATTTATTGAAGGTGCTTCAAAAAATAATATTGATAAAAGAATTGCTGAAAATATTTTTGAAAATATTTTTGAATTTGCTAACTATGGATTTAATAAAAGCCACGCAATAGCTTATAGCCTTGTTGCTTATCAAACTGCTTACCTTAAAGCTCATTATCCAGCAGAGTTTTTAGCAGCTAATCTTAAGAACGAATATGATGATACAAAAAAAATAACTAAATTTTTGGAAGACTGTAGAAAGCTAAAAATTAAAGTCCTCCCTCCTGACATCAATAGACCATCTGTATTTTTTGATGTTATAAATGATGAAATAATTTTTGGTTTAGCAGCAATAAAAAATGTAGGTATTGGTGCAGTTGAAGAAATAATCAACACTAAGAAAAAACTTGGTAGAAATTTCACAAGTATTTTTGACTTCTGTTCTAATGTTAATCTTAAAATTGTTAATAAAAGAACAATTGAGGGTTTAATTCTCTCTGGGGCTTTTGATTCGCTTCATAAAAATCGAGCTCAACTTTTTAACTCAGTAGATATTATTATTAACTATGCTCATAAAGTTCAAAACTCAAAACTAAATCAGGAAAATAGCTTATTTGAAAACTTAGAAGATATAAAATTAAATGAACCAATTCTACCAAATTCTGAAATGTGGAATAAAGATACTCAACTTTCTAATGAAAGAAAGGTAGTGGGATTTTATATATCAGATCATCCTTTGAGAAGATATGAATATGAGTATGAATCTTTTGCAACCATTCGTTTAGGTGAGACTGAAGATTTTGAATTAGAAGGAACTGTTATTGCGTGTGGTGTGATAACATCATTAAAAAATAAGATAGATAAATCTAACAATCAAATGGCTTTCTTTAATCTTGATGATTTATCCGGTTCCTGTGAGTGCATAGCTTTTTCTAAAACCTATGATCAATTCAAAGAATATATCAAAGAAGATTCTATAGTAATTGTAGTTGGAGAAATTGAGAGTAGTGGTGATGCCGTTAAAATTCACGTTAACAAAATTGTTCCAATAAATAAATCTTTCGAATTATTGGCTGAAAGTGTTAAAATAAATTTAGAACTCAATTTTGTTGATATTGATAAGCTTTCCAATTTAAAAAATATTCTGGAAAATCATAAAGGTAAAACACCTTTGTTTATATCTTTAAGTCAGAATGGTAGTAAAAAGGATTTATACTCGATTGAAAAATATCAAGTTAATGTTAGTAAAAATTTTATTGAGCAAATAAAAAAATTATTTGGGGAGGAAGCAATTAAAATCAAACCTTATCAACCAAATCTTGTGTAAATTTTATCATTTTAGTATTATTGCTTCGTTATTTATGAATATTATGATTTGTCAATGAAAAGTGTTGAACGAAAATCTTATTGGGCTCTAATATTAGGGGCATCTTCTGGTTTTGGTGAAGCAATTGCAATTGAGCTGGCTAAAGATGGTTATAATATTTTTGGTGTTCATTTAGATAGGCAAGCTACTATGCATAATGTTGAAAGAATAATATCCGAAATTAAATCATATAACTCAGAGGCAATATTTTTTAATGCAAATGCCGCTGATGATGAGAAAAGACACGAAATAGTATCTTCTATAAAAAGCAAATTATCAAATGAACCCTTGATAAAAGTAATTGTTCATTCCTTAGCTTTTGGAACTCTCAGACCTTATATTCCAAAGTCAAATGAACAAGCTATTACAAAAGCTCAAATGGAAATGACGATGGATGTTATGGCTCATTCGCTTGTTTATTGGACACAGGATATATATATTAATGGATTATTAGCAGAAGAATCAAGAATTTTTGCAATGACAAGTTCAGGGGGGCATACCGTAATACCTTATTATGGAGCAGTCTCAGCTGCTAAAGCTGCATTAGAATCTCATTGTCGTCAATTAGCTATGGAACTTGGTCACTTAAAAACTTCAGTTAATGCAATAATGGCAGGTGTTACTGATACCCCTGCTTTAAGAAAAATTCCCGGTAATAAGGAAATGATTGAAATCGCAAAAAGAAAAAATCCAATGAAACGATTAACTGAACCCAAAGATATTGCTAAAATTGTCTCTCTTTTATGTAAGGAAGGTGGTAATTGGATCACTGGCAGTGTAATACACGCTGATGGCGGTGAGGATGTAGTCAATTATATTGGTCAAATTAATAATTTAATGTAAATATCAAAAATTTAAGGAAGGTTATGAAACCATATATCTTTACTGATGAAAATTTTGAAGAAGAAGTGCTAAAATCTGATTTACCAGTGCTTGTTGATTTCTGGGCAGTTTGGTGTGGTCCCTGTAAAATGATTGCACCAATAGTTGAACAACTAGCGGAAGAATTATCTGGTAAAGTTAAGATTGGTAAGTTAGATGTGGACACTAATCAAGAAACTTCCATTAAATATGGGATTAGAGGTATTCCAACTCTATTGATTTTCAAAGACGGTAAAGTAGTTGACAGCATTGTTGGAGCGGTTCCTAAAAATAATATTTTAAATAAACTTCAGCCTTTTATTCACAACTAAAATTTTTATGCAATTAAAAAATTATTTGACTTTTAATAAAAAATTCTTATTTTTTGAAAAGAAAATAAATTCAAGTTTAATAGTAAATTAATCAAGTTCCATTTGGAAATTTGATTTTTTTTAATAATTTATTTAATTAACCAAAATCCAATAATAAAAAAAGGAGTTCGCGTCATGACTAGAAACATTTTTACTTTCATTTTGGTCACTTTTCTACTTGCTTCATTGTCCTTTGCACAGGATGGCTCTGTGAAGGTTCATTATAGACAGATAGCAGATGATAATGCTAATGGTCCTTTCATTGAAAAACACATTACACCTCCTGCAATTTTAACTGGCGAGACAGTTACAACAACAAATTATGATTACTTTTCAAATTCAGTCATTAGAGACCAGATAGTTTTTGATGTAACAAATCAAAAGCCTCATTTATTTAACATGATTCGTCCCTTACCCAATTTCCCAGCTGGAACGAGACACGCAGCTCACTCCAGAAAAGAAGGTAATAACTGGGTAATTCAATCTGTAAGTAACGGTGCTGGTGGATGGCCTCATGTTGATTTAGGATTAACTGGCGATGGAACAGGAACATTAGCACTTGTTTGGCATACTCCAAGTCGTCTTTCTATTTGGGATGGTGGAACAGGTTATTTAACAGCTCAATTTGATCCTTCTACAGACCCATCTGTTCAAATTTCTGGTGCAAGAATGTTCCTTGCTACTTCGGGTGGTAGAGCAAAATATCAATTTTATAGAACAACAGATTTTGGTGTTACTTTTACTAACTGGGACAGTATTACAAGTTTTATTACTTCTTGGACTGCAAATGGTGGTGTTGAAGTTGGTATGAGTAAATCCCGTAATGAACAACATTTGATTATGTTTGGTAATGCTGAAGGAACACCTACCGGCGGTCAAGCTCACGTCTATAATGGAGTAAACCCAGATGTAGCAGATTGTTTCTGGGTAGTTCGTTCAACAAATGGTGGAACAAACTGGACTGCACAAAAAATTGCTGTTGACGGTATGTTTGATATGGTACAAGGTTATCATACTCCAAATTTTGCTCCTATTATAGAAAATTTTGCCCAAACTGACATTGCCGTTGCAAATAATGGTGTATTCCATGCCGTTGCTAATGGATATGGTTTAGTATTTAACGCTACCAGAGATACTGCAATTGGCTCTCAATTTCCATTGTTGTATTATAATTCTCAAACCAATACCTGGCGTTCTATTTCGTCAATATCTATAGATACAATTAGAAGAATTGTTAACTATTATCCAACTAATGCAATTGGTCAATCATATCCTTCAATTGCAGTTAGTGAAGATGGACAAGTGGTATATGTTATTTGGACAGGACCTCAATTATTACCAAACGGGCATTTAGATACTGCTTCTAACGGTGCAGCTTCTCCAGCTATGTATTATTGGAGAGATTTATATCATGCTTATTCAACAAATGGCGGTAATACTTGGGTTTATGGTGGTAGATTTCCCGGAATGAGTAATTCAGTTTCTGAAACTTATGGTACTGTTGCTCAACATTTGGAAAAAGTAAGTCCTACAAGATATAGAGCTCATATTGTATATCTTGCTGACTTAACCACTGGAGTAGGTCCATTTGATAATGTATTGACTGATAATCCTCTTGTATATACTACATTTGATATTGATGTTGTTTCTGCTGACAACACTCAATTGGTTAACAGTTTTGAGCTCGGACAAAATTATCCAAATCCATTTAATCCAAATACCAGGATTACTTACTCCATTGCTGAAAGAACAAATGTTTCGCTGAAAGTTTATGATATGTTAGGTAGAGAAGTTGCTACTTTGGTGAATGAAGTAAAAGATGCAGGCTCATATGATGTTAATTTCAATGCATCAAATCTTGCCTCTGGAATGTATGTTTATACTATTACAGCTGGGAACTTCACTTCATCAAAGAAAATGATGTTAATGAAATAATTTTTCAATTAGCTATTGAAAAATTTATTCATTATGTTCTTTAATTAAAATTTAGCGGATGGAAGAGTTCCGAGAAATGAATTCTGCCATCCGCACTTTATTTTAGAAAATATAAACGATCAAAGAAAAATTTTATTTTATAATAATTAACGGAGATAAGATGAAACGTATTTTTACCGTTTTAATCGGTTTGCTCCTAATTGGTTCCATTAATTTTGCCCAAACTGGTGTTGGTAAAATTAGTGGTAAAGTTATAGATGCAGCTACCAAAGAGCCCCTTGTGGGTGCCAATATTGTTATCTTAAATACCGACTGGGGCGCTGCTACTAACATAAACGGAGAATATTTCATTCTTAATGTTCCACCTGGAAACTATGACTTAAGATTTAGTTTCGTTGGCTATGCGCCTAAAACAGTTCAAAATGTTAGAGTAGTTGCCGGTGTTACCTATGATTTAGATGTTGAATTGAGCACCGATTTCACACTGCCTGAAATTGTTGTTCAAGATAAGAAATTCTTTGAAGAAAAGGCTACCAATACAAAAAAAGTGATTGATTCTGAAGATATTGCTAGACTCCCGGTTAAAGGTGTCGAAAACCTAGCTTCTCTGCAAGCTGGAGTAGTTATTGCTGAAGGTAGTGGTGGTTCAGATGGAAATGCTACTATCAATGTCCGTGGTGGTAGAGGTGGTGAAGTGCTTTACATAGTTGATGGTGTCCCTCAAAATGATGTTTTCTTTGGAAATAATACATCGCAAGTTAGTAATGCTGCTATAGAGCAAATTGCTTTTGAAATTGGTGGTTATGAGGCAAAATATGGGCAGGCTCAATCAGGTATCATTAATGTTACTACTAAAACAGGAACTCCTACTTACTCAGTTTTTGCTGATGTTTTAACTTCTTCATTTACCGACAACTATGGTTACAACTTGTATACTGGAACTTTAAGTGGTCCAATTATTCCAGGATATCCAAAACAAACATTCTTTTTATCTATTGAGAGAGGTTGGTTTAAAGATGCAGATCCTAAAGCAGTTAATTTTAGTTTTCCATCAATAAATAAACACTATGATTTTATTCCAGAAAACGACGCAGGAGTTTATAGATTTACTGGTAGAACTAATTTTAGTATTGAAAACTGGATACTAAGACTTGGAGCGAATATTAATACCAGAGACTACAGATCTGTCATTACTACCTATATGAAGAATAATCCTAAACATAATCCTCGAAATAAAACTGCTAATTATTCTTATACATTAAGATTATCAAATAATTTAAGTAGTAATTCATTCTGGAACTTTAATGCAGGTTATAAAACTTATAATAGTATGTCAGGTGATGGTGTATGGTTTGATAATCTTGAGGCCTATGGTGATAGTGCCATGATGAAAAATATTTTAGGTGTTACGCTTCGTAGAAATGGTTTACGTGTAACACAAGATTCAATTGGAGTATTTTTTGCTCGTGGAAGGGTGGTAAATTCATTTACAAAATATGAATCACAATCTTTTAATTTTGATGTAGATTTTACTTATCAATTATCTAATCATTTAATTGAAGTTGGTGGGGGTGTTAATTTTCATACTTTGAGATATTTTGCAATTGCTCCAGTTGCGTTAGCTTCAGATAACATTAGAAATCTACCAATGAAAGAAAAATATTCCAGACTTCAACCCACAGTTTTTGGATATGATATCACTGGTAGAAATAAGACCTCAGCAGATAATGATGATGAAACCGAATTCGCTCCCAAGAAACCATTGTTAGCTTATGTTTATTTACAAGATAGATTTGAATTAGAAGATATAGTTATGAATATTGGTGTTCGATTAGATTACTTTGATTCTAAATCCGATATTCTCAAAGATCCAAAATTACCTTATGCCTTTGGTAATGAGAGTACATTAGATAGAGAGGACTTTGTTGAGAAAAAGCCAGAGTTAAAAATTTCTCCTAGAATTGGATTAGGCTTTCCAGTGACTGCAACAACTGTCTTCCATGCACAATATGGAAAATTTATTCAGCAACCTAATTTGAATCAATTATACGCTAGTAAATTGGATTATTATGATTTATTGAGAGATGCTTCACTAACATTTTACAATGGTCATGTCAATAGTGAAGAAACTACTCAATATGAAGTTGGATTTAGACAGGTATTAGGTGATGTGGCCGCTCTAAATATTACTGCATTCTATAAAAATACCCGAGGTCTTATAAATCAACAATTAGTATTTTTCCAAAGAGTTCGAGGTGGTGAAATATTAGAATATTATGCACCTACAAATTCAGACTTTGGAACAATCAAAGGTTTAGCTTTTTCATTGGATGTTGCAAGAATAAGCTATTTTTCTATGTCCTTAAATTATACCTATTCGCTTGCTGAAGGAACTGGATCATCAACATCTTCAAGCTTTATAGCTGCATTTAGAAATACTGGACCTGATAGAGTTCCTAAAGTTATTGCACCTTTAGAATTCGATCAAAGGCATACAGGTACTATAAATGTTGATATTAATGTACCAAAGGATGATTTAGGTATATTAGAAATGACTAATGCTAACATATTAATTTCATTCAATAGTGGTAGGCCTTACACTCCTCTTCAAGAGCAAAATTTACTTGAAGGTTCTTCCAACTGGGGTGAGACAAAAGGATATGTAAATTCTGCTTATGGACCGGGTAATTTTAGAATTGACCTCAAACTAGAAAAAGGAATTTCATTTGGTAACTTGCTTATTACCCCTTATGTAATAATCGAAAATCTTTTGGATGCTGATAACCCTGTTAGTGTTTATCGCTCAACAGGTAGTCCATACACTACAGCTTGGTTAAATACTCAACAAGGAAGGAAATTCAGAAACGAACATCCTTATCCACAATTATTTGAATATGATTATAAATCCTTAGAGATGAATCCATTTAATTTTGGTATTCCAAGACAAATTAAACTAGGGTTAAAAGTTAATTTCTCTAATATTTCCTTTTAATTATTGATATGGAAAAATATAATGAGGAAAAAATGAAAAAAATAATAAAAAACAAAACATATCTCATTGCTATTTTACTAATTGCTGTTATCACCTTAGCCTTCAGAAGTGGTGAAAGTGGGAATAAAACCACCACTTTTAAGGGAAATGTTCCTGCAAGAGATTCTTATAGATTATTTGTTAATAATATTGATCTCCCACTTAATAGGTCTGGTGTTCTTGCTGATGTCTCAATTGGAGGTAGGTCGGGTGGTAGATTAGATGGTAAGGAATTTCTTTACTCAGGGGGATTTTTTATTAGTGGAAAAACTAGAGGAATGCCTTGGGCAAATGGAGTAGCCTCTGCTTCGAGAATCAATGATTATGAACCTGGTACATACCAGTATGGAACCCTCGATCCAAGAAATCAGATCTATGTTTTAGAACAAGCAAAAGGTGATTTTAATGAACAATGGGATTATTGGAAATCAGCTGTAGAATTGGGAGCTTATTTTTATGATGGAGATGGCGATGGTAAGTATACTCCAGTGGATAAAAATGGAAATGGTAAATGGGATAAAGATGAAGATAGACCTGATTTAGTTGGCGATGCTACTGTTTGGTGTGTTTATAAAGACAGTAGACCACCAGCACTAAGAAGATTCAATGATGTTGATCCTCAAGGTATTGAAATTCGTCAATCAGTATTTGCTTTCGCCTCGAAAGGTGTTGTTGGTAATATGGTCTTCATCAGATATAGTATTTTAAATACTGGAACAGTTGCAGATACTCTTGATGATGTATATTTTGGTACTTGGGCTGACCCAGATTTAGGAAACATAAATGATGCTTACCTTGATGACCTTGTTGGTTGTGATACGACTCTTAATGCAGGTTATGTTTACAATGATGGTGATGATAATGAGTGGGGTCAAAATCCTCCATGCTTTTTAATTGACTTTTTCCAAGGTCCCATTGCATATATTCCTGGAAAAACTTTTATAGATAATAATGGAAACGGAATATTTGATACTGGTGATACGCCGCTTGATACTGCTTATAATGTTCAAGGTCAAGTTAGAGGTGTTGCAAAATTCCCAGGTGCTACTAATGAGGGGCTTTCATCATTTGTTCATTATATGCAAAGCCATCCTACTCATGGAGACCCAGCAAATCAATTCGAAGCACGTTTTTATATGCTCGGACTTAACAGAGTAGGTCAGAGATTAGATCCTTGTACTTGGGGATTCGGACAGGTTAGAGGTGGAGTTAATTGTTCATTAGTTAATCCTCTTTTCTCTTATAGTGGTGACCCTGTGACTGATGTTGGATGGATAAATATTTTCCCAACAGACCAGAGACAAATGTCTAATACTGGTCCTTTTAAATTAGTTAAAAATCAACCAGTTGACATAGTTGTAGCATATGTTGTTGGAAGAGGTAGTAATGCATTAAATAGTATAAGCGTTGCGAAACAATATAGTGTTGTTGCTCAATTAGTATTTGATAATAATTTCCCTTCGCCGCCCCCACCACCACAAGTTAAATATTCTCATAAGAATGGACCTGATTTTATTGATTTGGATTTTTCTACTGCAGAACAAGTAAATTATGTGGCAAGAGATACTGTATTAGATATTGAAAGAAGGTTACAAGGTTATTATGTTACTGCATTTAGAACTCGTTCTAAAGAACCGTTTATAAATGGTATTCCAAATAGTAAAATTATTGCAGAATATCAGGTGGATAATTTTATTAAAAATGTTTATCAGGTCTCTGCTAATGGTGGTAGAAATCTTGTAATTAAGGAAGTCGACGAATCAGATAAGTTAAATCCATCTGTTTATGGAAACCCAAACACGGGTAGAATCAGAGTTAGAATAAATAAAGATCCATTTGATGGTAGTCCTCTAATAAAAGGTAGAGAATATTATTTTACGATTACTCACTACTATTTAAATCATCGAGCAATTGTGCATAATTCAGGTGCGCCATTTGGAACTCCAGGAGATTATTATGACCCAGGTGGAGGAGCCATAGAGGAATTCGAAACTCAAAGAATAGATGTTGTCTTTGGTGAGGATCAATATTCACCTGCTTATTATGGTATTGAACCTCAAAAAACTGGTCCATCAAATGGTAATGTTAAACCCTTGATTGTTAATTCAGATGGGTTAACCGGTGATGAATATACAGTAGAATTCTTTGAGGATACAGCACAGCCAGCTAATACACCTTATACTCCTTTCTGGCGTTTGAAAAATAATCGTACAAATGCAATTTTGATTGACTCATCAAAAGTTTACGATTGGGACACAACAAAATATGCTGGTAGAGTAACTGATGGATTTATCCTAAAAGTAAGACCTATTACTGCAGAAATAGGTAGAGGGACACAAATAGCTTATATTCCAAGTGCAAATAGATGGTTTACTTCGTTTAGAGCTGATTCGGGAACAGGAGTATTTTATGTTGGTCAAGACATTCCTCAAAGTTCAAAGATTCAGATTAACCAAACATCAAACCTGAGCTCTAATTTCACGAGAGCAAATAGATTAAGAACTATTGAATTAAGATTTGGCACACAAGGAAAAGCATATAGATATCTTAATGGGTTTAAACCAGCTGGTAATCCTCCTGCAGTTACTAGGAGAAATACATTTGTTTATGCACCATTTATAACTGCAGCTGAGACAACAGGAACTGGTATAGAGAAATTTGGAGAAGGATTTGTTGATGTTCCATTTACAGCGTGGGTTAAAGATAGTAGGTTTAATGAAGAACGTCAGCTTGCTGTTGCTTTCGTTGAAATAGCAGGTAATCTTGGTGGTAATCCTGATGGTGTATGGGATCCTGGTGTAGTTACTTCTCCAATTGGAAATGAAATTATTCTAATTTTAGATGCTCCTTATGATCCAAATGGAGGTAACATAGCTTATACTGGCGGTACAGGAACTTATTCTGGTACAAACTTTCCTGATATTGTCAGAGGTTTTAATAATACAGATGCATCTGCAACTCCAGAACAAAAAGCAATTTCCCAATCACCATTATTTAATACAATATTTGCAGTTAGTTTAAAGAAAAGAAGTGCTACAAGTACTTTTACCAATGGAGACATACTAAGAATTCCTGTTATCACTTATCCTTACACCTCTGCAGATAAGTTTACATTTAAGACAGTATTTAAAGGATTATTAAGTGAAGATGATCAAAGAGCGTTATTCAATAAGGTGAATGTATTCCCCAATCCGTTGTTTGGCTTTAATCCAGCAACAAGTTATGCTAATACACCACCTGATGAGCCCTTTGTAACATTTTCAAATTTACCTGATGAGGTTACAATAAAAATATTCACATTAGCAGGGACAAAAGTCAGAACACTTACAACTGCTGATAAATCGTCACCAAATTCAACTTTCATCAGGTGGAATTTGAAAAATGAAGATGGATTACGTGTTGCATCAGGTTTATATATTGCTATAGTTGAATCTCCAAAATTTGGTGAAAAGATTCTTAAGTTCTCTATAATAATGCCTCAAAAACAAATAGAAAGATACTAATTGAAGTATTGCAGCGGTTAGGTTTATCCGACCGCTGTAAATTAAATTTTGAAAAAACTTGAGGAGAAAATAAAATATGAAAAAATTGATAACATTAGTAATTTTACTTACCTGCGTATCAGTTAATTTTGCAGGTGATAAATCAAGAAAAGGTACTACTGGTGCAGACCAACTTTTAATCCCAGTGGGTGCTCGAGGAATTGCAATGGGAGAATCATTTCTTTCAAGCGTCACTGGTTTAGAAGCGATTTATTATAATCCCGCCGGTTTTGCTCATCAACAAGGTAGTGAGGCGATGTTTAGTTATATGAGTTATATCGCAGATATAAATGTTTCCTACTTTGCTGTTGGAACGAATTTAGGCGATCTTGGTTCTTTTGCTTTCAGTGTCAAAACTTTTGACTTTGGGGATATACCAGTTACAACCAATGATGCACCTGATGGAACTGGTGATTTATATTCGCCAAGTTTTTTGACTGCTGGGGTAACCTATTCAAAAGTAATTACTGATAGAGTAAGTATTGGTGTTAATGGTAAGGTAATTAGTGAAAATATTATGGATGTTAAGGCTGTTGGATTTGCTATTGATTTTGGTGTTCAATATAAATTTTCTGGAAATCTTTCATTAGGTGCAGCTGTTAAGAATGTAGGAACAAATATGAGTTATGGTGGTCAAGCCCTACAACAAAGAGCACCAATACCTAACACTTTGCCAGGCTCCAGAGCAGGAATGTATCAAATTGTAACTGAAGAGTTTCAGCTTCCAAGTTTCTTTGAATTAGCTTTAGGTTATAAATTTGACCTTGATGAACAAAATATGGTTCAAATCGCTTCTACATTCAGAAATAATAATGCTCTAGAAGATCAATTGAAATTAGGGCTTGAATATGGCTTCAATAATATGTTCTTTGTCAGAGGTGGTTATGATTTATTACTTGAAAATACCAATCAGAATACTTTTGGATTTACAGCTGGAGCTGGAATTAATTATCAAATGGCAGGTGGAATAAATCTAACCCTTGATTATGCTTTTAGAGAAGTTAAGGAATTTCCAACAGCTAATCACATAATAACACTGAAACTTGGTATTGAATAATTTTTAATAGTGTTTATTTTAAGGCGTTCAATTTGTAAAAAGTTGAACGCCTTATTTTTTTTTGAAAGGTGTTTTATATGCAAACTATTAAGGTTTTATTTCTAATATTTCTTTTTTGGCAAAATAAATTCCTCACTCAGAACTTTGGATTCGATTTTGATTATGCACAATTTGGATATGATTCTACCGCAAATTATGTAGAATTTTATTACATATTTGAACAATCAGACCTTTCTAAAGTTTCTAAAGATGGTAAAACTTTTGTAGAAGCATTATTAAAAATTTCAATTTTTGATTCAATATCAAACCAACAAATTATTAATAACAGCTGGATTGTACCCTATCAAATTGATTCAAATATTACTTTATCTCAAAGTTTAGTTGGTGTAATTAGCTTTATTTTACCTAAAGGTGTTTATAAATGTAAGTTAGAAGGAAGTGACTACAATTCCCAAACGAATTTAAGATTAATAGAAGATTATATTAGAGTATTTCCTTTCAGAAAAAATGATTTATCAATTAGTGATATTCAAGTTGCCTCCAAGATAATTCAGAATAGTGAAAATACTAAATCAATTTTTTATAAAAATAGTTTTGAGATAATACCAATTCCTAATTTAATCTTTGGTGAGAATCAACCTGTATTGTTTTTCTATACAGAGTTATATAATCTGAACGATGAAGATTACCCATCTGAAAACTTAAAATTAAATGGTTTAATAGTTAATAGCAAGGGAAATATTGTAATAAGAAAGGATAAAATATTATCAAGAAAATCTGATACCAGAGTAGAAGTTGGTTCTTTTGTGGTTGGTAAATTACCAACTGATACTTACACTCTTATTCTTTCAGTTTTAGATACTGTTCAAAATAAAGGTGTAAATTCAACAAAAAAATTCTTTGTATATAATCCAAAAATAGTTGATACGACAATCTCAAATATTGTTATTAAACCTGTTTTAAGTTCAGTTTTTGGTTCAATGAGTGAAGAAGAATTGGATGATATTTTTGCTAAATCGAGATATATAGCCTCATCAAATGAAATAGATAAGTTTAGTAAACTAAAAGGAGAAATAAGTAAAAGAGAATTTTTATATGATTTTTGGAATAATCGGGATAGTGATCCATCCACAGCTGAAAATGAATATTTTTTTGACTATCTAAAAAGAATTGAATCATCAAATCAAAAATTTTCTTCTATGCAAAAACCAGGTTGGAAAACCGATAGAGGCAGAATTTATATAATTTATGGTGAACCATCTGAAATTGAAAGATATCCCAATCAAATCGAAAGCAGACCTTACGAAATTTGGTATTATAATGAAATTGAAGGCGGAGTTTATTTTGTATTTGCTGATTTAACTGGATTTTCAGAATATACATTAGTACATTCTACAAAAAGGGGTGAGCTACGAGATGATAATTGGGGAAGGAGAACAATTATTGCTAAGTAAAAGTATGATAAATTTTTAGTGTCAATAATTTCATTTGAAAGACCGAATTGAATATATTGCTTTTATTTTACTTAGTTACTTTCTTAGAGTTATAGGTCTTAAGCTCGCCAGAAAGTTTGCTTTTTTCCTCGCATTGTTATTTTATAATCTTATACCTATCAGAAAAAAAACTGTATTCGAAAATTTAGACATAGCTTTTCCTGAAATGTCTTTTTCTAAAAAAAAGAAAATAGCATTTCAATCTTACTATAATTTTTGCATTTCAGTAGTTGAGATCCTACTTCTACCCTATCTAAGTAAAGAAAAAGTAAAAACATTAGTTAAAACTGATAAGGTTGAATTTCTCAAAAGAAAGTATGAAGAAAAAAAAGGACTTATTTTGATTTCAGCTCATTTTAGTAACTGGGAATATATAGCTGCATCAGTTTCATTACAAATGGAAATACCGTTCAATATAATTGTAAAAAATCAGAGAAATAGATTTGTAAATGATTGGTTGAATATGGCAAGAACAAAATGGATAAATAAAGTTATTCCGTTAGGTTTGTCTATTAGAAATGCTTTTAACATATTGAAAAATGGGGAGATTTTAGCAGTTGTAGCTGATCAACGAGGACCAGAAGAAGGATTAAAACTTAAATTTTTTGGTAAAGAAACTTCTGTTTTTACTGGTCCAGCTGTTCTTTCTCTTAAAACAGGTGCTCCTATTGTTTTTGGTATTCCAATCAGACTAAATGATTTTAATTATATAGCAGAAATTTATGAACTCGATATGAGTAATTTACCTGATGATTTTAATAGTCAAGTAAAAGAAATTTGTCAAAGAATGGTTAGATTTTTAGAAGAGATAATAAGTAAATACCCTGAGCAGTGGTTATGGATGCATAAAAGATGGAAGCATTAAAGAAGTTAGAAAAATTTCTTTTTATTCAAACAGCTTTTTTGGGGGATGCCATTTTAACACTTCCTGCAATTCAGGTTTTAAAGAATACCAGTCCAGATTGTCATATTGATGTTTTATGTAGTCCAATCAATAAAGAAATTTTTGAATGCTCACCTTTTGTAGATAATGTTTTAGTTATTGATAAAAAGAAAAAACACAAATCAATTTTTTCTTTAATAAAATTTTCAAGAGAAATTAAAAAGAACAAATATTCAAAGATATACTCTGCTCATAGGTCTTTCAGAACATCATTATTAGTATTATTGACGGAAGTAAAAGAATCTACAGGTTTCTCTAATTCTGCTTTGAATATAGTTTACAAAAATTTAGTGCCTTACAATTTAAGTCATCACGAAGTAAAAAGACTCATTGATCTTGTAACATATCCAAATATTTTATCTAACTGGAAAATTATTCCTATAATAGAAATTAAAAAAGAGATAATACAAAAAATCGAAAGCTTATTAAACACTAATGAAAAGAAAAAGAAAATAGCAATTGCTCCAGGTTCGGTTTGGGCTACGAAAAGATATCCTTTTGAAAAATATCAGAGAATAATAAAGAGATTATTAGAAAAAGGATTTAATATTTTTTTAATTGGTTCTAAATCAGATAATGAAATTTGTAATAATATTTCTAAGCTATTTAATAATGAGGTTATTAATTTTGCAGGGGAATTTTCAATAATTGAAACGATAGCATTCCTGAAAAATGTAGACTTGCTTGTTTCTAATGATAGTGCACCAACTCATATGGGTATGTGTGCTAATATTCCAGTATTAACAATTTATTGTTCAACTATTCCAGAGTTTGGATTTTATCCGTATAATGAAAAAAGTGATTTCGTCAGTTACAGTAATTTAAAATGTAAACCTTGTGGAATTCATGGCTTTAAAGAATGCCCTTTGGGTCATTTTGATTGTGCAAATAAATTAGATGTGGAATTTATTATCGAAAAAATATTATATCTAATTGGTGAGGAATGAAATTAAAGATTAATAGATTTAATGTTGATAATGATTTAACAAATTCAGTTGAACAAGCTACTAAGTTATTTTTTAATGGAGGTGTATTCATCTATCCAACTGACACAATTTACGCTTTTGGAGGAAATCCTTTCAATCAAAATGTAATGCGCAGAATATCAGAAATTAAAAGAAATGACAAATGGAAAAGATATATTCAATTAGTAGGAGGTATTGAGATACTAAAGAAATATGTTGATATAAATTATGAACAACATCTTGATTTTTTATTAAAAATTTGGCCAAATCCTGTATCAGTTATTTTAAAACTGAATGACAATACAAAAAAAATTTATAAATCGTCAACAATGGCATTTAGAATCCCTAACAATACTTTCTGTTTAAAGTTACTTAAGAAAATTCAAATGCCTCTAATTTCAACGAGTGTAAACTTACATCATCAAGAACCATTAACTAACTATGAAGAAATAATCGAACAATTTGGATTAGAGGTTGATGCCATATTTTATTCAGAGAAAAAATCTTTTTTTGTGTCATCTACGGTTATTGATTTAAGTGAAGGTAAACCAAATTTAGTAAGAGAAGGGAAAATCAAATTTGAAAAAATATTAAAAAGCTTTGAAGAGTCTTATGGATAAAAATTCAATAAAAAGATTTATAAATAGTATTAGACATTTCAATTTAGTAATAATTCCCAATGACCCAAATGTATCTACTAAGAATTATAAGTTATCTTCACTTAAAGTATTTATAATACTTTTCATTTATTCTATAACAATATTTTTAGGTGGTTTTTATTTTTTAACCATTTTTAAGTTTAATGATATATTATTTCCTGAATCTTATATTCAATCTTTAAATAGAGAAGAAATTAGATTACTTAATGAGAAGATAATTAAACTTGCAACTGAATTAGAAGAATTACAAATAAGAAACAGGAAATTGAAAACTCTTTTTGAAAAACAAGATAGTTTGAAAAAATTGAACAAAGATGAAAATCAAATAAATAAAAAGCCTTCAGGAAGTATCTACCTTGCTTTTAAGAAATTTTTAAGGAAATTTTTTAATTCATATCAAGAAGAAATTATTTTTATAAAACCTGTTGAAGGTATTTTGTCGAACAAATTTGACCCAGCAAAAGGTCATTTGGGAATTGATTTTAGTGCCAAGGAAAATACTCCAATTTATGCCTCTGCTAATGGATATGTTAGTTTTGCTGGATTTAGCCCTGAATATGGTTATGAAATTATATTAGTGCATAGTAATAATTTTTTAACTAAATACAAACATTGCTCTGTTCTTTTGAAAAAGGAAGGCGATAAAGTTATTCAAGGGGAACTAATTGCTTTAGTTGGGAATACTGGTCTTAAATCTCACGGTCATCATCTTCATTTTGAAATTTGGAAAAATGGTAAGCCCGTAAATCCGGAAAATTTTTTATTAAAATTTTAGGAGGTCATATGAAAAATAAGAGTAATGAATTAATTCCTAATGATATAACTATAATCAGTAATGGAGTATCAATTGAAGGAAAGATAACAAGTAAAGGTAATATCAGGATTGATGGAAATATAAACGGTGATATAAACGCTCAGGGTAATATTACTATTGGTGAATCAGGTTATGTTAAGGGTAGTATTAGTGGCCAGAATGTTAATATTGGTGGTAAAGTTGATGGAACCGCCAATGCAAAAGAGAAAATTACTCTTGAATCAAAATCAGTTCTTAAAGGTGACTTAATTACTAAAATTTTAGTTGTGGAATCAGGAGCTGTTTTTGACGGTAAAAGTTCAATGTCTAATTCAGGAGACCTAATAATTAAAGAACAACCTAAATGAAAAATAAAAATGATAATCTTAATGAATTAGGAAAAACTTTTAAAGAAGTAGGTCCTTATTTAAGTATTGGAGTTCAACTTGCTGCAACCATTATTTTAATGGTTCTTATTGGAAGTTGGTTAGATGATAGATATGATAAGGACTATCTTTTTACTATTATATTTGCTATTCTTGGAATTTTATCTGGAATGTATAATCTCTTTAGAACATTAAATTACTTAGAGAAGAGAAAGAAAATCAAAAATAATGAATAAAAATATAATCTTTAGATTTCTTGCTTTCTATAACTTTGTAATTTTATTCTTAATTTTGCTATTACTTCGTTTATTAGGTATATTAGATGAGAATTTAATAGTTTCAATTATTCTTTCATTTATAATTGCATTTACGAATTTTTTAATTGGCATAGTTTCGATTATCTATGGTTTGAATAAAAAGGATAAATCATTTTTACTAATCGTTTTTGGAACTATAATCTTCAGGTTTTTTACAATTTTTTTGATGATAATTGGTGTAGTATCGTTTTTGGATGTTAGAACTGATTATTTTATTTTTACATCCTTTATAATATATTTTTATTATCTTGTTGTAGAAATTTTTTATCTTAAAAACAGTTTATTCTTTGTTAGTAATTGAAAATGGATAATTCAGAAGTAATAATCAATAGTGTAGCAGCTGATACAATAAATACCATTAAGTCTGAAAATGATAGTGGATGGATTTTAGAACATGTGATGGATGGTAATTATCTTGATTTCAGTCCGTTTTTAAAAGTCTACCTCCCAACAGAAATATTTGGATTGGATATATCTATAACACGCCATGTAGTTTTTATGTGGCTGGCTTCTATTTTAATGTTTATCATCTTTGTTTCTGTAGCCCGTTCATATAAAAAGTCATTAGTTCCAAGAGGATTTACTAATTTTTGGGAAGTTTTTATTCTTTTTGTTAGAGATGAAATCGCCAAACCCACTATTGGAAAAGGCTATGAGACTTTTCTTCCTTACTTACTTACGGCATTTTTCTTCATACTCTTTGGAAATTTTCTGGGTTTAATTCCATTTTCAGCGACTTTTACAAGTAATATATCTGTTACAGCTACTTTGGCAACTTTAACATTTATTATGATTCAAATTGGAGGTATTAAAAATAATGGTTTGATCGGTTACCTTAAAGGCCTTGTACCTCATGGAGTACCAATTTTTCTTCTACCAATAATGGCTATAGTTGAAATTTTAGGCCTATTTACAAAACCTTTTGCTCTTGCAATACGATTATTTGCGAATATGACAGCGGGTCACATAGTTATTTATGCATTAATTAGTTTAATATTTGTTATGAAAAGCTATTTGGTCTCTCCAGTATCAATAGGGATGGCATTATTTATTTATGGATTAGAAGTTTTGGTTGCATTATTACAAGCATATATTTTCACAATGTTATCTGCTTTATTCATTGGAATGGCAGTGCATCAAGAACATTAAGTAAACTAATCAAAAAATCTAATAATATAAAAATTAAGGAGGAATATAATGGAATATGCATTTTTAGCAGCGGGAGTAGGTGCTGGGTTAACGATTATTGGGGGAGCTTTAGGTATTGGAAAAATAGCTGCTTCAGCTATGGAAGCAAGTGGTCGTCAGCCTGAAGCTTCTGGCACTATCAGAACTTCTATGATTATTGCAGCGGCACTTATTGAGGGAATTTCACTTTTCTCTCTTGTTATTTGTTTTATTTTAGCAAGCAAATAAATTAGATCAAATAATTATGATAGCGGAAATTTATTTTAATTTTATTTCTGTTCTGGCCGCTGGAAACGGAGGTGGTGGTCTTTTAAGCGTTAATGAGGGATTAGCATTTTGGACCACCCTCACTTTCTTGTTACTTATTTTACTCTTAAAAAAATATGCATGGAAGCCAATTCTTACTGCATTAAATCAAAGAGAATTAGCAATTAAAGAATCCCTTGAACAGGCTGAAAAAGTAAAAGAAGAGGCAAAAAGAATTCTTTTACAAAATGAAGCTAACTTAGCAAGGGCTGAAGAGGAATCTAAAAAGATTATTGAACAAAGCAGGCAATATGCCGAACATCTGAAACAGCAAATCCTTAATGAAGCTAAGTCTCAGGCTAAAAAGTTACTTGAAGATACCTCTTCTGAAATTGAAAGAAAGAAGTTAGCTGCATTGGATGAACTTAAGTTTCAGATTACGCAGATAATTATAGACTCTGCATCTAAAGTAATTCAAGAAAATTTAGATTTAGAAAAAAATAAAATCTTAATTGAAAATTACTTGAAGGAAATTTCTAAAAACTAATATGAATATTTCCAAAGTTGCAAAAAGATACGCTAATTCATTACTTGAAAATTCTATAGAAAAAGGAATACTTGAAAATGTTTCTAAAGATGTTGAATTTATTCTACATACTTTAGAGATAAGCAGTGAACTTAAAAGATTTTTATCAAGTCCAGTTATTAAATCAGACCTAAAAAAATCAATTCTTAAAGAGATTTTTGAAAATAGAATTTCTCATTTTACATCTGATTTCCTAAATTTTGTTGTTGATAAAAAGCGTGAAGATATTCTTTTGAATATATTAGAAAAATTTATTGAACTTAAAGATGATTATCAAGGAATTGTTAGATTGGAAATAAAATCTGCTTTTGCTTTAGATGATAATTTGTCAAAATTAATAATCAAAAAATTTGAAGAAATTTTTAATAAAAAAGTTGAAGCTAAATTTATTCTAGATGTTAATTTACTCGGCGGATTTGTAGCACGATATAAAGATACTGTTTATGATGCTTCAATAATTCATCAATTAGAAAAGTTAAAAAATAATTTAATAAGTGGAACTATATCACTTAATTAACTTAAAGAGGACTTAATTATGCCAGAAGTAAGACCAGATGAAATAACAGAAATATTACGACGTCAATTATCGGGTTTTGAAAGCGAAGTCGATATTTACGATGTTGGAACGGTTCTGCAGGTAGGTGATGGAATTGCCAGAGTTTATGGGCTGTCAAAAGTAATGGCTAGTGAGTTAGTAGAATTTCCTAATGATGTTTTTGGAATGGTTCTTAATTTAGAAGAAGATAGTGTTGGTTGTGTGCTTTTTGGTGATTCTACATTAATTAAAGAAGGTGACATTGTTAAACGTACCAACAGAGTTGCTTCATTACCTGTTGGTGATAATATGTTAGGTAGAGTAATTACTCCATTAGGAATTCCAATTGATGGTAAAGGTCCAATAAAAACAGATAAGTATCTACCTATTGAACGAAAAGCTTTAGGTGTTATTCAAAGGCAACCAGTTAAAGAGCCTTTACAAACTGGTATAACTGCTATTGATGCTATGATTCCAATTGGTCGTGGTCAAAGAGAATTAATTATAGGTGATAGACAAACTGGTAAAACTGCAGTTGCAATTGATACAATAATCAATCAAAAATATACACACTCTGAAGAAGCAAAATCTTTAGGTATTAAACCAGTTTATTGTATTTATGTTGCTGTTGGTCAAAAAGAATCTACAGTTGCTCAGGTAGTTGCCAAATTAGAAGAACACGGTGCAATGGCTTATACGACAGTGATCTCTGCCTCAGCTTCAGAACCTGCTCCATTACAATTTATAGCACCTTATTCTGGGGCAACTCTCGGTGAGTATTTTAGGGACTCAGGACGTCACGCTCTTTGTATATACGACGATTTAACTAAGCAAGCTCAAGCTTATAGAGAACTATCATTGCTTTTAAGAAGACCGCCAGGGAGAGAAGCCTACCCTGGTGATGTGTTTTATTTGCATTCAAGATTACTTGAAAGAGCCTCGAAGCTCAGTGATGAATTAGGAGGTGGTAGTCTTACTGCTTTACCTGTAATTGAAACTCAACAGGGTGATGTTTCTGCTTACATCCCAACAAATGTTATTTCCATTACTGATGGACAGATTTATCTCGAGTCCAATCTTTTTAATGCTGGTGTTAGACCAGCAATCAATGTTGGTATTTCAGTTTCAAGAGTGGGTGGTAATGCACAGATAAAAGCGATGAAAAAAGTTGCCGGTTCATTAAAATTGGATCTTGCTCAATACAGAGAACTTGAAGCTTTTGCTAAATTTGGTTCTGACCTTGATAAAGCAACTCAAAAAACTCTTGCAAGGGGAGCAAGACTTGTAGAATTATTAAAACAAGGTCAGTATGCTCCTGTCCCAGTTGAAAGACAAGTTGTTAGCATTTTCTTAGGTACAAATGGATATCTTGATTCTATTGCGGTTTATGACATTAAAAGATTTGAAAAAGAGATTCTTGAGTTTATTGAAGTCAAATACAATGTAATTTTCGAGAATATTAAGAAAGAAAAAGATTTAAGTGTTGAAACAATTGAACTAATTAAAAAAGCAGCTGAAGAATTTTTGACTATATTTAGAAAATCTTAAAGACTACGAGTATAATGGCAACATTAAGAGACATAAAACAAAGAATTAAAGGAGTTAAAAGCACAGAAAAAATTACAAAGGCAATGAAAATGGTTGCTGCTGCTAAACTCCGTCGTTCTCAAGAAGCAATTTTAAATGCCAGACCTTATGCTAAAAAAATTCAAAATCTAATAAATGATTTGATAACTGAAGATGATTTGTTAACTAATCCTTTATTTTTTCAAAAACAGGTTAAGAATATTGCTGTAGTAGTCATAACTGCTGATAGAGGTTTATGTGGCGCTTTTAATACCAATATTATCCGTGAAGCTAATCGATACATAGAGGAAGAAATCTTAAATGTAAACCTAAACTATAATTTATTTTGTGTAGGTAAGAAAGGTAAAGATTATTTTACAAAAAGGAATTATATTGTTAAAGACTCTTTTGTAGGGATTTTTTCATCATTAAATTTTTCTTTTGCTCAGAGGCTTTCAACCAGGTTAATCGATGGATTTTTAAGAGGTGAATTTGATAAGGTCATTGTGATTTTTAATGAATTTAAATCCATTATTCAACAAAAAATAGTAGTGGAACAATATCTACCTATTCCCCTAAATGCAACTCAAGATAAAATTCTAATCTCAAAAAAAAACTATATATATGAGCCTGATAGAAAATCAATTTTTGAATATGTAGTTCCTAAAAGTTTAAATTCACAAATGTGGAGATATTTATTAGAATCTAATGCTGCGGAGTTTGCTGCGAGAATGACTGCTATGGATAATGCGACCACTAATGCTAAAGAATTAATCAGAACTCTTAATCTTAAATACAACAAAGAAAGACAAGCCTCTATAACCAAGGAAATTCTTGAAATTGTTTCAGGAGCAAATGCACTGAAGTCAAATTAAGATTTTTGGATCAGTTTATTGAGGAAGTGGTGATATGTTTGAAGAATTAACATTAAAATTAGATTTAGCATTAAAAAAAATTACAGGTCAGGGTAGACTTACCGAAAATAATATTTCCAATGCTTTAAGAGAAATTAGAAGAATTTTTTTAGATGCTGATGTAAATTACTACGTTGCTAAAGACTTTATTGAAAAGGTAAAAGAGAAATCTTTAGGAAAAGAAGTACTTGCCTCAATTACACCCGGTCAGTTAATAACTAAAATTATATATGATGAGTTAGTTGAGTTATTAGGAGGTGGACATAAAGAATTAACTCTAAATCCTAATGGACTTACAAAAATAATGATTGTTGGTTTGCAAGGTTCAGGGAAAACTACTTTTTGTGGAAAACTCGCATTAAGATTAAAAAATTTCAGACGAAAGGTTCTATTAGTTGCCGCTGATATTTACAGACCTGCTGCTATTCAACAGCTTAAGATATTAGGAGAAAAAATTGGCGTTGAAGTTTTTTCAAGTGAAATTCGAGACGCTGTGAAAATTGCTGAAGATTCATTAGTATATGCAAGAGATAATAATTTTGATACCTTAATACTTGATACTGCAGGTAGATTACACATTGATGAAGAAATGATGAATGAAGTATCAGAAATAAAAAATAAAATTATACCAACGGATACTTTATTCATTGTTGATTCTATGATTGGACAGGATGCTGTAAATTCTGCAAAAGCATTTAATGAAAAAGTAAATTTTGATGGTATTGTATTAACCAAACTTGATGGTGATGCCCGAGGGGGAGCTGCATTGTCAATCCGTGCTGTAGTTGGAAAACCGATAAAATTTATTAGCAATGGTGAAAAACTAGAAAACCTTGATGTTTTTTATCCTGATAGATTAGCTTCAAGAATTCTTGGTAAAGGCGATATTATTTCTCTTGTTGAAAAAGCTCAGGAAAATATTGATGAACTTGAGGCAAAAAAAATCGAAGAAAAATTAAAGAAAAATAAATTTGATTTTGAAGATTTTCTTAAGCAAATTAAACTCATAAAAAAAATGGGTTCTTTGTCTTCACTGATTTCAATGATTCCGGGTATTGGTGCTCAAATTAAAAATGTCAATATTGATGATAAAGCATTAATTAAAGTTGAAGCTATAATAAATTCTATGACTAAACAGGAAAGAACAAATCCAAAAATATTAAATGGAAGTAGAAGAAAAAGAATTGCTAGAGGAAGTGGAACAAGTATTCAAGATGTTAATAGACTTATTAAACAGTTTTCTGAAATGCAGAAAATGGTATCCAATCTGAATAGAAAAGGATTTTTCAGTAATCAAAATAAAAACTTTAAATTTAATTGAAATAGTTATAATTTCGGAGGTAAATATTGGCAGTTAAAATTAGATTAAGAAGAATGGGAAAGAAAAAGCAACCTGTTTATAAGATTGTTGTTGCTGACGCTCGTTCGCCCAGAGATGGTAAATTTATCGAAGCAGTTGGATTTTATAATCCTCTTGTTAATCCTCCTTTTATTAAATTAGATGAGGAAAAAATAAATACTTGGTTAAATAGAGGTGCTATTCCAACTCAAACTGTTAGAAGTATTCTAAGTCAAAATGGAATACTTTTGAAAAGACATCTTCAAAAAAAGAAATTTTCTGAAGAGAGAGTTGAGGCTGAGATAAATAATTGGCTAAAGTTAAAAGAAGCTAGGCTTTCAAAACCGAAGGTTAAAAAGAAAAAGAAAAAATCTGAACAAAAAGAAGTAAGCTAAATTCAGTAAAGTTTAAATTTTTTAGTAAAGTACTGCAGAAGTATGGACGCTGCTTCTGAATTAATGCAGAATTACTCTTCTATAAAGTACATAATTACTTGAGCGTCCAGAATAATCATAGGAGGCAACTGCTATGAAAGAATTTGTTGAATTCATTGCAAAACATCTGGTTGATAATCCCGATGGAGTTATTGTTGAAGAGAAGTTAGTTGAGGAAAAGAAAATAGTTTTTACCCTCAAAGTAAAGGCTGAAGATGTCGGTAAAGTTATTGGCAAACAAGGTAAAACAGCACAATCAATAAGAACCCTTCTGACTGCAATTGCTGCCAAAGAAGGTAAACGAGCTATTTTAGAAATTCAAGAATAAAATCTTGAATAAATTTGTTGCAGTTGCTTTTGTAACCTCAGTCTCTCATAAAGGATTACTGAAGGTTAAGTTTTTATCTGAACATTTGCAACAAATTAAAAATAAGAATTGGGTTTTTGTCGATTTTTTTGGAAATATAAAAAAAATTTTTGTTGATGAAATAATCTCTCAAAATGATAATGTTTTTATTAAATTGAGAGACTTCAAAACAAAAAGAGAATTAGAGATCTTTAAAAATAAAGAAATTTTAATTCCAAAGTCTCAACTTGTTCTAAGTGATGATACTTATTTGATATCTGACTTAATGTATTGCGAAGTTCTTTTAGTTGATAAAATAATTGGTAGAGTTGAAGATATAATTGATGTTCCGATGAATCAAGTTTTAATTGTAAGAAGAATTAATAATTCAGAATTGTTAATTCCCTTTGTTCTTAAATTTTTTGATAAGATTGACATAGAAAAGAAAAAAATTTATCTCAACAGAGAGAATAGATTCTTGTATGATGAGAATTGATATTATATCTGCCGTGCCTGATATATTCAAAAGCCCAATTAATGCAAGTATTATTAAAAGAGCTCAAGATAAAAAAAAAGTTGAGATAATTGTTCACAATCTACGTGATTATGCTTTTAATAAGCACAAACAGATTGATGATAAACCTTTTGGCGGTGGTCCGGGGATGATATTAAAACCTGAACCGTTTTTTGAGTGTATTGAAAAATTAAAAAGTCAGAGAGTTTATGATAGAATAATTTTTACAACACCAAAAGGTAAAATCTTTAATCAGAAATATGCTAATGAGCTATCGCTTGTTAAAAATCTGATTATTATTTCAGGTCATTACAAAGATGTTGATGATAGAGTAAGAGAATATTTTGCTACTGATGAAATTTCAATAGGAAATTATGTTTTAACAGGTGGTGAATTACCAGCTTTAATTATTATTGATGCTATAATAAGACTTATTCCCGGTGTATTAAATGACTCAGAAGCAGCTTTGAACGACTCTTTTCAAGATGGAGAGATTATTGAAGCACCTTGCTATACAAGACCTGCTGAATTCAGGGGAATGAGAGTTCCTGATGTTTTACTTTCTGGTAATGAAAAGGAAATTAAAAAATGGAAAGAAGAACAATCTGCAATTTTAACCGAAAGATGGAAAAAACTAAATAATATGGAGTGATAAAATGATTGACTTAAATAACATAATTAAAGAACAAATTAGAACTGATTTACCCAACTTTAATGTTGGTGATAGAATTAAAGTTTATGTAAGAGTTATCGAAGGTGAAAAAGAAAGAATTCAGCCATTTGAAGGCGATGTAATAAATATCAGAGGCACTGGGCTGAATAAAACTTTTACCGTAAGGAAAATCTCAAGTGGTGTTGGTGTTGAAAGAATTTTCCCTTACAATTCTCCTAAAATTGCTAAGATTGAAATAATTAAAGAGGGAAGTGTAAGAAGAGCAAAGCTTTTCTATTTAAGAAAATTATCAGGAAAAGCTGCAAAAATCAAAAGCAAGAAACCTTAAAAATTTATTTTCTAAATGCAGTATTTTTATTTACCTGATAATGTATTCTCGAAATTGTTTTTACTTGAAATTTCTGAAGATGATAACTTAAAGATATCTCTTTTACCCTCAGCTATTATTTCTAAAAATCTTTTACAAAATGAAAATTCAATCGGGATGATTCCTACCTTAGACTTAATTCATCATCCCGATTTTTTTATCTCATCTGAATTTGGTATTTCTTTTAATGCTTTACTTTCGAATGCATATTTACATTTCAAAGAAAATCAACATACAATAGAAAATTTTTATGTTAAAGGTGATGTTTCTTCTAATGAGGTAATTTTAAGTAAAATTCTCCTTAAAGAAATGTATGATATTGATATTACTCCTAAATTAGCCACTCCTGATTTTTCAACAAAAAATGAAAATGTTTTAATAGTTGGTGATGATAACTTCAAAGATGAATTGTTTTTATATGGATTAAGTTTTTCTGAGGAGATAATTGAACTTATTGAAGCTCCTTATGTAAATTTTGTATTAGCCTCGAAAAATCAAAATTTGATTAAAAATTTTGTTAAAAAACATAGAGATGATTTCATAAAAAATAAAAAGAGTTCAAATGAAAATATTTTATCAGGCTTTAGTAAAAACTCTATAGATTTTATCCAAGTTAATTTACAGCATATAATTTTTGATTTTGAGGAACAAGACCTGGAAGGAATAAAACTTATTTTACAACTTCCATATTTTCATGGTATGATTAAACATATGATTGATTTGAGATTTGTTTAAAATAAAAAAGCCTGAAAAAAATTCAGGCTTTTTAAATTCAAAAAAGTTTATAATTCTACATGGCTTACACTTAAAATATTTGGAAGTTCTCTCATTTTTTTAATCATATCAGCGCTGGCAGGGCTTCGAAGTTTCATAGTACAGCAAGCAGCAATTCCACCTTCAAAAATAACATTCTCAATTTCTTCAATGTTAATATTAGCATCTTTGATTATATCTAATACACCTGCTAATACACCTGGTTTATCGTAATGTTTAACAACAAGTTGATATTTAGCGTCAATTTGTTTTGCCTTATTGACCCAATGGTCAATAACTCCACTATATATAAAATGTTTTATTATTTTTACCGTTTCTTGAGCTACGGCATCTTGAGCTTGTTCTGTGGAAGCACCAATGTGGTGAGTAATATAAACATTAGGATTATTTTGAAGTAACGATTTTACTTCGCCAGATTTAGCTTCAGGTTCTCCTTTGAAGACATCAGCGGCATAGCGAATATTCTTTTCTTTTATTGCTTCTAATAAATCTTCTTCAACAACAATATCATGTCGAGCGGTGTTAATTAAATAAGCACCATTTTTCATACAGCTGAATAATTGTTTGTTAAATAATCCTTTGGTTAATGGTGTGGCAGGTAGATGAATAGAAACAATATCACATAGTTCAAGAAGTTTGTCCATTTCACTGAAATCTTTTATAGGAACTCCTTCTATTCTTGAAATATCTTTACCATATACATTCATTTCGAAAGCAAGGGCACGTTTCGCAACTTCTTTACCGATGTTTCCAACACCTATTAAACCTAAAGTTTTTCCTTTAAGTCCTTTTCCTTTGGAATACTTTTCTTTGTTCCATATTCCATTGTGAAAATCTGAAACATTTTCAGGAATGAATCTATCGAGTGCAATCATAAGTCCAATAGTTAATTCGGCAACAGCTACGGCATTCATTCCTGGGCAGTTTGCAACATAAATACCTTTTTTATTAGCGGCTTGAATCGCGATGTTATTAACACCAGAGCCGGCTCTTATGATTAGATTTAATGTTTTACTATTTTTTATTGTTTCTTCATTAACTACAGTTGACCTGACAACAAGAATATCAATTTCTTCTGCAGCTTTTGGTAAGTCTTTTTCGACAAGCTTAGGTTCGTAAATTACTTCAAGATCAAGATCTCTTAATTCCTGAATATATTTTTCAGGAAATTTATCAGCAATTAAAACTTTAATTTTCATTTCTTCTCCTTTATTAAATTTTTTATTTTAAGGGATACCGGGAAAATTCTCAACGAACATAATCTTTAAATCAGGGAATTTTTCAACGAATTTTATTTTAACATCTGGAAATGAATCTACTATTTGCCACTCACCACATTTATCTGGAAAGGCATCAACTATTTTGACTTTCAAATCGGGGAAAGAATTAACAATTTTGACTTTAATATCTGGAAAAGAATCTACTATTTTAACTTTTCCAAATAATTTTTTACCATTGTAACTACAATTTTCAGTATCTATTTTTTTCTTGATTTGAGAGAGAGAAAAATTCGAAAATAATAATATTATTAGTAAAAATATTTTCATAATGATAGCATTGGAATTTTAATGTTCCATTTATGAGCATTTTCAATAGCACGAGTGTAGCCTGCATCGGCGTGCCTAACGATACCCATTCCAGGGTCATAAGTTAGAACTTTTTGTAATCTTTCTTCGGCTTCTTTAGAACCATCAGCAACAACAACCATTCCAGCGTGAATAGAATTTCCAATGCCAACCCCGCCACCATGGTGAATTGATACCCAACTTGCACCACCAATACAATTCAGCATTGCATTTAACAAAGGCCAGTCTGCAATTGCATCACTACCATCTAACATTCCTTCCGTTTCTCTAAATGGTGAAGCAACTGAACCACAATCAAGGTGGTCTCTACCAATTACAATTGGCGCAGAAACTTTACCATCAGCTACGAGTTTATTGAGAATCAATCCCATCTTAGCTCTTTCACCATAACCAAGCCAACAAATTCTTGCTGGTAATCCTTGAAAATGAACTTTCTTTTGAGCCATATCAATCCAGTTTATCAATTGTTTATTTTCAGGGAATGCTTCTTTTACGGCTTCATCTGTAACATAGATATCATTGGGATCGCCACTTAATGCAACCCACCTAAATGGACCTTTTCCTTCGCAGAATAAAGGACGAATAAACTCTATAACGAATCCTGGAATATCAAAAGCATTTTCAACTCCATTTGCTTTAGCTTCGCCACGAATATTATTTCCATAATCAAAAACAATTGCACCTCTTTTTTGAAATTCTAGCATTGCTTTGAGATGAACAACGATAGTTTGTTTAGCTAAGTAGATATACTTTTCAGGATTATTTTTTCTTAGTGCTAAAGCTTCTTCTAAGGACATATTCATAGGAACATATCCATTTAAAGTATCATGAGCGGATGTTTGATCAGTAACAACATCAGGTATTATACCTCTTGATAAAATTTCCGGAAGAATTTCTCCAGCATTTCCAACTAATCCAACTGACAAAGCTTGTTTACTATTTTTTGCATTAAGAACAAAATTTAACGCTTCATCTAAATCTTTAGCAATAATATCCAGATATCCAGTATCAACTCTTTTTTGTAATCGAGTAAAATCAACATCAACGCCTAAGAAAGCAGCTCCATTCATAGTAGCTGCTAAAGGTTGAGCGCCTCCCATTCCACCAATTCCACAAGTCAATAAGAATTTACCACTGAGGTTAGAATTAAAGTGTTTTCGTGCGCATTCCGCAAAAGTTTCATAAGTGCCTTGCAGTATACCTTGAGTTCCAATATATATCCAGCTACCTGCAGTCATCTGTCCATACATTATGAGCCCAAGTTCCTCGAGTCTTCTGAATTCGTCCCAGGTTGCCCATCGAGGAACTAAGTTTGAATTAGCCAGAATAACTCTTGGTGCATTAAGGTGAGTTCTAAATATTGCTACAGGCTTACCAGATTGAATTAAAAGAGTTTCATCATTTTCAAGATTTTTTAATGAATTAACAATTACATCGAAACTTTCCCAGTTTCTTGCTGCCTTACCCTTGCCTCCATAAACTATAAGCTCAGTTGGATTCTCAGCTACTTCGGGATCAAGATTGTTTAACAACATTCTTAATGCTGCCTCCTGTATCCATCCTTTACAGGATAATGTTTTTCCTCTTGGTGCTGAAATTGTTTTTTCTTCTATCATAGTTAGTTTTTGAAATGTTTGTTGAATAAATTGTTATATTGTTTGTATAAAGATTTATAAATCCATTTTTTAATGAACCAACCTTTCTTCATTTCTTTTGATATAAAATCAATATTTTGTTTAAGCTGATAAGTAAGTTTAATTTTCTCATCTTTTGTGAACTTAATTAAATTTTCATTACTATTTAGTTTATCTAAAATTGAATTAAATGCTTTTTCTTCGGCAAAAAATTTTGGATTTCCTGAAATTTGTTTTAGAACCTGTGAACAATAGGTCTTAAGTAATTTTTTTTCAGTTTTATCAAATTCAAAACTATAATTGTTAAAAAGCTTTTTCATTTCATACATCAACACTGTTGAATGATAAAATTTGCTCTCTAATTTTTTGATAACCAGGCTTAATAACATTATATATATAATGTAATCTTTCTTTATAAGGAATAAATGCTGACTTCATTGCATTTATAGTAATTTTTTCAAAGTCATCGAAGTTTAGATTAAAATATTTAACTGCAGTCATAAACTCTTTTGTCATTGTAGTATCACTCATAAGTCTGTCATCTGTATTAAGAGTAACACGAAATTTTTCTTTGAACAAAATACCGAAAGGATGATTCTCAAGGCTCTCAACAGCACCAGTATGTAAATTACTTAAAAGACAACATTCTAAAGGGATTCTTTTATCTAAAACATATTGAGCTAAATCGCCAAAGGCAATAACATTTCTGTTAGAGTCTAAAATAATATCTTCAATTAAACGAGTGGCATGACCAATTCTATGAGCACCACACCATTGAATTGCTTGCCAGATAGACTCTTTACCAAATGCTTCACCAGCGTGAATAGTTATATTAAAATTTGCCCTTTGAATAAATTGAAAGGCTTCTATATGTTTTTTAGGAGGATAACCACCTTCTTCTCCAGCTAAATCAAATCCAACTACACCATCTCTTCTAAAATTTACTGCTAATTCAGCAATTTCAAGAGTATTTTTCATATTTCTCATTCCACATAAAATTAGTCCAAATCCAACACCGAAATCTCTTTTACCCTTTTCAAGACCCTCTAAAACGGCAATTACAGTATCTTCGAGATAAAGACCTTTGTTTGTATGAAATACAGGTGCAAAACGAGTTTCAACATAGACTACGTTGTCGTTTTTCATATCTTCCATCATTTCGTATGCTACTCTTGATAAAGCCTCTTTTGATTGCATAACAGCGCAGGTATGTTCAAATCCTTCAAGGTATTCAACAAGATTTCCTTTATTAGCACCTCTATGGAACCAAATAGCTAATTCTGCAGGGTCTGTTGTAGGCAATTTGTTGTATTTAAATTCTTTGGCCAAATCTATTAAAGTTTGTGGTCTCAAACCGCCATCAAGGTGATCGTGCAACAACACCTTTGGAATTGAACGAAGAATATTCTCTGTTGTCATAAAATTTTAAAACTTCTTTTCCAAAAATACAATTCAAATTTTTCTTAAAACAACTAAAATAATTTTAGGATAAAGTTTTTTAAGTTAGTATATTAAGATTAAAAGTTTTCCTTCAATCAGTAATGAAGTTTTATCCAATGGCCATTTTTTTGCTTTTTTTAATTTTTATGACTTTTAAGACGGTTAAATGTCAGGAAAATATAAACTATAAGGTTCAAACAGAACTACATAAAATTTATAAAACTAAATCTGCTGATATAGTAATGTTAGGAAATTCATTGACACGTGGAGTTGATTGGAATGAACTTCTTGGCAGGGAAAATATAGTTAATAGAGGTATTCCATCTGATAATTTAATTGGTTATAAAAAAAGGCTTGATCTTATTTTCAAGCTTAATCCAAAGGTTGTTTTTATAATGGGTGGAATTAATGATATTTACAATTGGACACCTGTAGAAGAGATTTTTAATAAATTTAAGGAGGTAGTATCGTCATTATTAGCTCGTAACATAAAAGTAGTAATTCAATCTGTCATTTATGCTGGAGAAAACTGGGGAGAGGAATGGTTAAAAGTTAATAACCCAGAATTACAGCCTTATGATGTTAATCTCGGTAGAAATAAAGAAGTTGATAAATTAAATACCTTGCTTAAAAATCTTGCTTTCTCCAATAATATATTATTTTTGGATATAAATTCTAAATTAAAAGAGGGTAGCTTTCTTAAGAAAGAATATCACTATGATGGATTACATCTTAATGCAAAGGGATATAAAATATGGGGGGAAGAAGTGGAAAAAGCACTTAAAAAATTAGGATTTTAACTATCTTAAAATTAAAAAGGTGTAAAATGAAAAAGAATTATAACGATTATCCACTTATTCTGACTGTATTGGTTTTTATTTTTGTTTCATTTCTTTCTTTGATCCCATTTGAATTTGATTTGAAAGGTTTTACTATAAAAAATGTTGACATTTTTTCCGATTTAAAAAATAAGCCTAAAGTTCAACCAATCGAAAAACCAGTTGAAGATGATTTCTTCACTCCACAGTATGAGATAGAGAATAATAGTTTTGAGTCAGATGAGGTCAAAAAGAATCTTAATGATAAGATCAGGTCCTCAATATTTAACCTGCTTTTTAAGAATCAAAACCAGATGGATACTATTTTCGTGAAAGGTAATCGAATAGTTTTGAAAAATCAACCGATTGTTGGAAATGTTCAGCAATTAAAATTTTTCTTTGATGGTTTAAATAGAGCAAAAACAGAAGTAGTAAGAATTGCTCACTTTGGGGACTCAATGATAGAAGGAGATTTAGTAACAGCTGATTTAAGAGAAGATTTACAAAAAAGATTTGGTGGAAATGGAGTTGGTTTAATTCCAATAACAACTCAAGATGTAAACTTTAGACAAACGACTAAAATCTCTTTTTCTTCTGATTGGAAAGTAGGAACTATATATTCGGGAAATTC
>Ga0308389_1000235_pt1 | contig 43446 bp, 44 predicted proteins | sample Hotspr2Sample148_FD_202362 | JGI IMG/M metagenome (GOLD analysis project Ga0308389, IMG submission 202362) | Hot spring phototrophic mat microbial communities from Mushroom Spring, Yellowstone National Park, Wyoming, United States - 20040719_148 ... | reverse complement strand
AAGGTCATGGTGCTATAGGAGGTGAGGGCCACAAGTGGTACCACCGAGAGCACCAGAAACCAGAACAGTAACTTGGCTTTGATGGTTTTGAGCATGAAATTTCACTCCTTTGGGTTAGGGATGTGTAGCTGGAAGGTATGGATGAAAAATGATGCCAGAATGACGATTTCGGTCGGCCCTTTGAAGTTCGTGCCGACAGGATGGCATTGGTAAACGATTTTTCTATCGACCGAGCGGGCTTCGGGTTGGGATATTCCTGGTGGTATGTTACAATCAATAGAGCTACGAGGTGGGGTGGTTAACCTGGATGCGGAATCGAACGCCATGATGGAGCATATCGCCGAGCTTCTGGAGCTCGGAAACTACAATGGGGTAAAAGAAGAGATAAATCTTTTGCACCCTGCAGATATTGCCGAGATTATGGGTGCGCTGGACACCCAGAAGCAGGTTCTTCTCTTTCGCCTGCTCAAAAAAGACCAGGCTATTGCCGTTTTTGAACAGCTGGATTTTGAGCAACAGGAAAACCTCCTGCACCACTTCACCGATGAGAAGGTGGCCGAAATTCTCAACCGCATGTCTCCTGACGACCGAGTAGAACTCTTTGACGAGCTTCCTGCCAAGGTGGTCAAGAAGTTCCTGAACCTTCTTGAACCGGATCAGCGCGACATCGCTGCCAGTATGCTGGGTTATCCGGAGCACAGCGCCGGCCGGATCATGAGTCCTCAGGTGGTGGACCTCAAGGAACACTATACCGTAGAGCAGGCTTTGAAGCGCATCAGGCGCCTGAGTCCTCCCGAAGAACTTGCCTACACTGCATATGTTATCGATGCCGAGCGACACCTTCTGGGGAGAGTCACGTTACGGGATCTGGTGCTCGCTTCTCCAGAAACCCCTGTTCGAGAGCTCATGAACCAGGATTTTATTGCCGTGCTTACCGATGACGACCAGGAGAAGGTGGCTCAGGTCATCCAGAAATACGACCTTTTGGCCGTACCGGTGGTGGATCGAGAGGGGAGACTGGTTGGAGCGGTAACCGTGGATGATGCCATTGACGTCATCGAACGGGAAGCTACCGAAGACCTGCATCGTCTGGCTGCCATCCGGACCACCGAAGATGAGTACCTCCATGCTCCACTGTGGCAGAGGATTAAGAATCGTTTTATATGGCTTTCGGTGCTCCTTGTCATGGGTACTTTGACCAGTTTCGTCATGCAGGGTTTCTCTGACATCATCCAGGCGGTGGTGGCCCTGGCTTTCTTCGTTCCCATGCTCATCGATACCGGTGGCAATGTGGGTAGCCAATCTACCACGGTGATGGTGCGGGGGTTGGCCGTCGGAAAGTTTGAAAGACGTTCCCTCTGGAAGGTGGTCTTTTCGGAAATACTCATCGGAACTGTTCTGGGGGGTTTTGCTGGGTTTTATCGCGATCATTCGGGTTGTTTTCCTCCGCGAATCTTTCCTGGTGGGTCTGGTGGTGGGACTTTCGGTATGGACCATTGTGTTTGTTTCCAATCTCATCGGTGTTTCTCTTCCGGTACTCCTTAAAAGATTCAATCTCGATCCGGCGATTGCAGCCACCCCGGTTATCACCACGGTAGTGGATGTGGTTGGGGTGCTGATTTTATTTTCGCATTGCCCAGATACTTCTCAAATTTTAATGCTCGGTGCGCACCTTCCCTCGCAGCATCAACAATGTTCGGTGTTCAAAGTCAATTTCCCTGAGCTACAAAATTTCCTTTTTTCACCAAGCAATGGGAACCATAGGGGATACCACGTCTCAGGATAACCATGACGCCCTCGAAGGTGTCTTCATAGGATTCTTGTTCCCTTGCACCGGGTTGAAGCAAATCCATGGTGGCAGAGTAAATCTCTGCTTACCATGACGATGGAATTCACCCTGAAAACATGGGAAATGCGCTCGAAAGGTGGACGGCTTATCGCGGGAGAAGTTCACGATGGAGCCTGGAGCGTGTGCCCGCGATTTGAACCCGTACAGGTTCTTGTTTTTCATGCCCGGCCGTGATAGTATGTTTATGGTGGTAGCTTGAGGTGGTTTAGCCTTAATAGGGAAGTCCGGTGGAAATCCGGCGCGGTCCCGCCACTGTAACTGGGGAGCCTGTCGCACAGAACCACTGGCCGCAAGGCCGGGAAGGAGCGAAAGGCAATGATCCAGGAGCCAGGAGACCTGCCTCGAGTGTAACCCACCCTCTTCGTGGAAAGAGGAGGTGGGAACGATTCGGAAACCCTCCCTCTCCCCCCTCCTCTTCACCAACTCGATAAAAGGAGGAATTGCATGATGCGTCGGTATGGTGTCTTACTGGTAGCCCTTTTTCTGTTTCTTCTGGTTTTTTCGGCTGGTGCTCAGGAGGTGGTGTTGCAGGATGACTGGGGAAGAACGGTACAGGTGGCAAGCCCTACCTGGCGGATTGTCTCCCTTTCTCCGGCGAACACCGAAATCGTCTTTGCTCTGGGGCTGGAGGAGCGGTTAATCGGAGTGACCAGTTACTGTAATTATCCTCCGGGAGCACAGGCAAAAGAAAAAATCGGTAGCGTCACCGAAATCAATCTGGAGAGAGTAATCCGCCTGGAGCCGGATGTGGTGCTGGCCGGTTCTCTCACCCCCAGAGAAGTGGTAGGGAAACTGGAAGAACTGGGATTGAAGGTCTTTGTTCTGGATGCACATACCATCGAGGGTGTTCTTGAAGACCTGAGGAAGGTGGCAGTGCTCGCCGGAGTGGAGGACCGGGGGGAAGCTCTGGTGGAAACACTCCAAGAAAAACTTCGTCAGGTCAAAGAAAAGGTGGCCAAACTCTCTGAGGAAGAGAAACCGAACCTTCTCCATGTTATCTGGCACGATCCCATCTGGACCGCGGGGAAAAACACTTTTATCGATGAGTTCATCACCCTGGCAGGGGGAAAGAATGTGGTCGCCGACCTTGAGGGGTACGTTACTCTGGACCTTGAGGAGGTGCTGCGCAGAAATCCCGATATCATCACCGTGCTGGGGACTCACGGGGACGAGAAGATCTCCTATGAATTTCTCCTTGCTGATGAGCGCTTGCAGTCGGTCAGGGCGATTCAGGAGAAAAAGGTCTTTCTGGTGGACAGTGATATCGTGACGCGTCCCGGACCACGGGTTATAGAGGCGCTGTCGCTCTTTGCGCAGATTTTGCATCCCGAGCCCTTTGGTGCCTATGAGCCACCGGAATAACAGGAGATTTGTTTTGCTTTTGGGTCTTACCGTTTGCGGTGCGTTCCTCAGTATGTGGTTTGCTACCGGAGTGGGAGAGGGGAGGTACCGCCTGCAGGACTCGTTATCGCTTTTTTCTTCTACTTCCTTATCTTCTACCGAATACACCATTCTTTTCAAGATTCGATTACCCAGAGTGGTGCTCTCTTTTCTTGTGGGAGGGGGGTTGGCGGTTTGTGGAGCGGCTTTACAGGGGATTTTTCAGAATCCCCTGGTGGATCCCTATGTTCTGGGAGTGAGTTCAGGAGCGGCTCTGGGGGCGGTGATCGCAATTTTAAGCGGTGTTTACCTGGGACTTCTAACCGTGCCCCTCTTTGCCTTTCTTTTTGCCACTTTGACTTCTTTTCTGGTCTTGCGCCTGAGTGTGGTGGGGAAAAAGATACCCCTGGAGGTGCTCCTTTTAGCCGGAATCGCCGTGGGTTTTTTCCTCTCGGCTTTCATCTCCCTGGGGATGTTCATCGCCGGGGAGAATCTCCATCAGGTGGTTTTCTGGACCATGGGAGGGTTCTGGGGCCGGGGGTGGCTAGAGGTGAAGATGGTTTTGCCTTTTCTTTCCGGGGGCCTTCTGGTTCTTTCCCTTTTTACCCGGGAACTCAACACCTTTCTTCTGGGAGAAAAGGTATCGAGGAGTCTGGGGGTCGATGTGGAAAGAGTCAAGAAGTGGCTTATGCTGGCGGTCTCTCTGGTGGTGGCTTCCTGCGTTTCGGTGAGCGGGATTATTGGATTTGTGGGTCTTCTGGTTCCTCATATCCTGAGGCTTTTCGGCTATCAGGACCATCGGTTCCTGCTCCCGCTTTCCTTTCTTTCTGGGGGAGTGGTGCTGCTTCTTGCGGATACCCTGGCGCGGACCGTTTTGCATCCCGTGGAATTGCCGGTGGGAATCGTGACCAGTATTTTAGGTTCCCCCTTTTTCATATATCTCCTCCGGAAAAAGAAAAGGGAACTATGAGTACCCATCTTGTGGTGGAAGAGTTGAGCTTTCGTTACGAGAATACCGAAAAAATTCTGCACGATGTGCATTTCACCCTGGAAAAAGGAACGTTCGTGGGTATCATCGGTCCGAACGGTTCGGGGAAGAGCACACTTTTACACCTTTTGAGCGGAATCCTTCCGCTCCAGGAAGGGAGAATCCTCCTCTCCGGTAAGGATTTACGACAATGTAGCCGTCTGGAGTGGGCGCAGAGGGTGGCCATCGTGTTTCAGGAAATTCCCCTGCAGGTCAATTTACCTTGCCTGGAAGTGGTGACCATGGGAAGGTTCCCCCATCTCAGGAAATGGCGTCGGGAAAAGAGAGAAGACGAGAAAGCGGTGGAGTGGGCCATGGAGGTGACCCAGACTTCGTTATTTGCCGAACGGGACTTTTCCGAGCTCTCCGGGGGTGAGAAACAGCGGGTGATGATTGCCCGGGCTCTGGCGCAACAACCGGAGCTGCTCCTCCTCGACGAACCCACCAGCCACCTGGATATTTTACACCAGCTTGAAGTGATGAGAATCCTGCAGGCTTTGCGAGAACAGGGGATTACCATTCTGGGAGTGTTTCACGATGTGAACACGGTGGCCCAGTTTTGTGAGCAGGTGCTTTTCCTCCGAAGAGGTACGGTTCTGGGTTTCGGTCCGGTAGAGAGGGTTATGACCGGAGAAAGGCTTACCGAACTTCTGGAAGTGGAATTTCTGGAAAGCACCCACCCTTTGTCGCTGCGGCCCTTTTTTATGCCCCTGGAGGTGCGGAAAAAACCCCCGAGAGGCGTTCAGGTGCATCTCATCTGTGGTGGGGGGCGGGGAATTCCTTACATGAGGAAGCTCCTCGAAGAGGGCTTTACCCTGAGCGTGGGCATCGTCAATCAACTGGACTCTGATGAAGAGTTCGCCACCCGGCTGAAGTTACCGGTAGTGCGGGAAGCGCCCTTTTCCCCTTTTGGCGAGGGGGCTTTGCAGAGAGCCCGAGAGATAGCACGGGGAGCCCATTTTGTCCTGGTGATTCCCACCTACTGGGGGTGGGGAAATCTCCTCAACCTGGAACTGGCCCGTATCCTGCTTCAGGAAGGAAAAAAGGTGTTGCTTTTCCGGGAGAGTTTGAACCCGGAGTTCGATTATACCGGAGGCGAGGCGATGCGCCGGTTGCGTGAGCTTGAAGAACAGGGTGTGGGGGTGATTGACGAACTTGACGATTTTTTCTCCATGGTTCCGGGAGCTCTCCATTAGAACCCTGGAGCCTTCCGCATATCTATGGGGATTGTGATATAATTTCCCCAAAGCGAGGTGAAAGGCAATGAGACCGACCTTTGGGAAAATTTTGGTACTGGTTTGGGTAGTGCTTTTGGGGATGACTTCTCTGAGTTTTGCCCAGCCCCGGGTGTTTTTGCGTTTTGACCTCAATCCTCAGATTTACATCTCCATTCCCCGTTCTCCTCAGGTGACGCTTACGGTGGATCGAGGAGAGGGAGCCAGTTACTTCGTGGGTGACCGGGTCCGGATTACCTATCGGACCACCCGGGAGGGGTACGTCAATCTCATTGACTATCTTCCCGGTGGAGAGGTGCGCGTTCTCCTGCGCAATGTGGCGGTGAGCGGGGGAGTTACCGGCGAATACTCGGGGATCGTCTCCGGACCGGGTGGCACGGAGCGACTGGTCATCCTTTTTACTCCCAACCCGGTGGACGGTGTGAAACTGGAAGATTTCATCCGTTCTCCCCACCAGGGGGACCGGATCTTCGGTGGGCGATACGCCACCGACCGGATTTCGTTTAATGTGGTGGCCCGGCTGGAAAGTACGGTTCTCACCATTGAACCATCGGTGGTCACGGTGGGCACCTCCCGGTCGCTGGTTTTCACCGCTACCCTGCGGACTTCAGATGGAAGACCCCTGAAGGGACAGGAGCTACTCTGGTCAGTGAGCGATGGCTCGGTGAGCTCTTCGCGCACGGTCACCGACCTCCGGGGGCAATCACGTAATACCTTTTATGCTCCTTCGTTTACCGGGACTGTAGCTCTGGAAGTGAGTTTTGCTGGGGATATCCGTCTTGCTCCGGCGCAGGCTACGGCAACCGTGGAAGTGGGATTGAGACCTGCTCCGGTGGACCTTACGGTCACGCCTTCTTCATTTACGGTGGATTCAGGGGGGTCACTCAAGTTGACCGCTTCCCTGCGTGACCGCAACGGAAAGCCCATCCCCTCTCAGGTGTTGCGGTGGACGGTCAACGTGGGCGATTTGAGTAGCACTTCGACTACCACCGATTCGTTGGGGAGAGCTTCGGTATCCTATTATGCGCCTTCGGTAACGGAAACCACTCCGGTGGATGTCGTGGTGAGCTTTCCGGGGACCAAACAGTTTGAACCGACCTCGTTCACCGTATCTGGGAAAATAATGCCTGTGGCATCCTATGCCCTTTCGGCGACGCTTTTCTACATCGACTTTGGTGGGGATAAGGTCCGCCACAATGGGGATAACCTCCGCTATAAGGGGAACCTGGTCTCCGGTTTTGGCCTGAACGAGACTTCTTTCCTGGAGATGCGAGAGCGGAGCGATATGGTGGAATTCTCCTTCTCGCCCGGAGGACTTCCGGTGGAGGGATGCATCCTTCTCTGGGTTCAGGGTGAGCCTGGGGCACGCGTGCAGGTGCTCCTCAACGGGAAACGTCTGGGAACTTTTCCGGTGGAAGAAGGAACCCTGAGTCCGGAGGGAGAGAGAAAAATCATCGTGGCGCAAAATGATTTCGTGGATGGCGTGAACCGTTTGCGCATCGAGGTTGGTTCCCCAGCTCGCCGGATTCGTTTGCAGAAAGCGGTGGTCGTTTTCTAATCGTGGCTATGGACTGGCATTTAGAAAAAATTCTGGAACGAATCGATGGGTACGTTTACCTCCTCGACGTAGCCACGTACAGGGTGCTCTATGTCAACGGGAGTTTGAAAAGAGCGCTGGGAGAGGAAGTGGTGGGGCGTTCCTGCTTTGAAGTTTTTCAGGGGCGGAGCGCCCCCTGTGAATTCTGTCCCAACGAACGGGTTTTTGCATCCTCGAAAAAAGCCCTTTCCTTTGAAATTTATAATCCGAAACTCCAGCGTCATTTTTACTGTATGGACTTTGCCCTGGAATCTCCGGAGAACGTTCCGCGAAAACTGGAGATCGCCATCGATATCACGAAAGCACGGAGTATGCGTGTGGCTCTGGAAAGTCTGGTTCGTCTTTTCCTTTCCCTCGATCATAATTATTTTACCAACGTCGAGAAAATCTTACGCTTCATTCTCAAGCAGTGGGAAGGCGATGAGGTCGCCTATCGAGGGCGAGGGGGTCAGCTCTTTACGGTTCAGAAAGATACGCAGATGACCTTATCGAGAGAAGCGTGGACCAATATTTTCGATGCGGCGCTGCAGAAAAGGCGCTGGAGATTGAAGCGGAAAGATGGGCGCATTCTGGTCCTTCAGGTGGACCGGAACGCTTTTCTGGGGATTTGGAAGCGTGCTGCGCAGAAATTGCTCATTCCCAGAGGTACATATTTCGTCATCTCTCGGTTGCTCTATTTAGAGGAGGAACGACAGCGTGAGGCATGGCGCTGGTTTCGTCTCTTTGACCGCAGTCCGGATCTTCTGTTTCTGGTTACCAGAGAGGGGAAAATTGTGGAGAGTAATGCCAGAGCGAGTGAAGTCCTGGGATGGAACAAAAATATACTCCAGAATGACAGTGTGGAGTTGATTTTCGGCAAGGGTATCTGGCAAAAACTTCTGGAGAGGATGGGTGAAACCGCTCTCTTTGCCATGGAAATCGAGGTGCAGAACGTGCGGGGGGAGCTTTTGAATTTTGAGGCTCGCCTCTCGCTTTTTGACGAAAATGATACCAAGTTTTACCTTCTGTCCCTGCGCGACATCGGGGAACGCAAACGGTATGAGTCGGTGCTATTGCGCTTTGCCCTCTACGACCAGCTGACCGGGTTATACAACCGCCGGTTTCTGGAGGAATACCTTTCCAAAGAACTTGAACGATGTAAACGAGAGGGTTACCCGCTTTCGGTGGCCTTTGTGGATGTGAACTCTTTTAAAAAGATTAACGACGTCTATGGACACGTCTTCGGAGACGAAGTTTTGAAGGCAGTGGCCGAGACCATGCAGAATGTGGTTCGGGCAAGTGACATTGTTGCTCGCTACGGTGGTGATGAGTTTGTGCTGGTCCTTCCCCGGGCTAACGAAGAGGAGGCTTTGAGGGTGATGGAGCGAATTGCCGGGAATCTCCGTGCCGGTCAGATAGGGGGCGAACCCTTTTCGGTCCGAATTTCATACGGTGTCTATACCTGGGATCGGCAAAAAACTCTCTCGGAGCTCTTTCAGGAAATCGATCGCCGCATGTACCGGATGAAAAAGGAGGGCGACCTTATTTGACTTTTATCCGGGGAAGTGTGCTCTTGCCTCGGGGAACCCCATTTCGAGAAAAAAGCCCCTGGGACTACGTTCCCACCCTCAAAGAAGGGCTGCCAAAGGAAACCCTGATACCTCTTCCGGAAGCCAAAGTACGGGTGGTGCTTCCGGAAAGTGGGGCTCTGGTTACCCAGGGATTGACCAATGACGAGGGAGAATTTTTTCTTCGGGTTCCCAAGCGGGAAAAGTACTTTCTGGAGGTTTTCTTCGGGGAGAAGCTCATCGCCCTGTCCTTTTTGGAAGTCAAGGAAGAAAAGGAATTTGACATCGGTACCGTGGACAGTCTCTCCACCGCGTACGCGTTCTGGAAGAAAAAGGAAATCAGGATGGGAGAAGAAATATCGCCGCCACCCCTATCTCGACTCAAGCGGGAGATAGAGAGGCTGTGGAAAAAGGGCCGGGGATTAGAGGAGCTACGCATTTTTAGGGAGCTGGAAGAAGGGATTGCTTCCGGTATCCTTGACCCCTTTGGCCTGATCCAGGATTTCCATCTGGACTTTGTTTCCGGAGATCAACTGCGCATCGTGTGGAAAAGTAGAGACGAAGTGGAGGCTTCTCTCTTTTATCGTTCTTTCCGCGCCGGGAATTATGGTCGAGAACAGACTCCTTTTCAGAAAGAAGGACAGTTTGTCCTCAGATTACGGGAGTTTGAGGGGTATCTTTTTTACCTCGAAGTGCGGAATCGAAATCATATCCTGGGTCGGACTCCCATCCATGCCATCCGGGCTCCGGTTCTGCCGGTTCGGCGGCAAATCAATCTCACCGGTCGACAGGAGGGACCTTTAACCACCGGCCGCAGAGAAGTTTCCGGAAATCGAAAACTACTTTTGAAGACCAGAGAAGAGAAAAGAGAAATTCATCTCACCCTCAAGAATGTTCTGGAACGGAATTTTGAGGCAGAACTCGCCTTTTCGTTTTTACGCCGGGGGGATATCCCCCGCTACTTTGTTCGGGAAGGCTTTGAGGAGATCGAATTCACCCTCTACCTTCCTGAAGACCATTCGGTGCTCTGGGGTACGGTGGGGGCACCGCAGGGTGTGCGGATTGCTCGGGAAGATTGGGAATATCTGCTCCATCGTTTTCGCAAGGTTCCTCCGCAGGTTTCTCCGGAAAATTTTATTGAGATTGGTTACAGTCTTCCTTTTGCAGAAGTGGTGGCTTACCGAGGTGGAGAGTATTTCCGACTTTTTTCCAATGTGGACCTCCAGAGCCCCATTCTCCTTGTGGCTTCTCGTCGACTCGATTCCCTGGACCTGGAGACGGTCCTGTACTATCGGGGGAGCTTCAGTCTTTTTGGGGAGGGTCTTTTTGAGGGCTATATCATCGACCTTGATTTTGAAGGGAAGTTCGAAGAGGAAGTCGATAAAGAAAACCAGTTTGGTCGGCAATGGGGTGAATGTGCGGGGAAAGTCACCCTCTGGGTGGACCTGGAAATGCGGCTTCGGGATAAGGGCAAAGGTGTCTGACGGGACACCAGTCGCAGCGAGGTTTTTTCGCCTGGCAGATGAACCTTCCCAGAAAACCGAGAAGATGGGTGGCCCGCACCCATTTTTCCTGGGGGATCAGTGCGGCCAGATCGACTTCGATTTTTTCCGGTGTAGATGAAAGAGAGAGCTGTAACCGCTGGGCCACTCTTCCCACGTGGGTATCGACTGGAAGGGCTGGGATGGAAAAGGCATTCCCCAGAACGATACTGGCGGTTTTGCGACCCACCCCTGGAAGCGTTACCAGGGCTTCCAGGGAGGCGGGAACCTCTCCCTGAAAACGTTCCACGATTTTCTGCGCTGCTTCTTTGATGAAACGGGCTTTCTGGCGGTAATAGCTCAAGGAACTCACGATTTTCTCGATTTCCTGAAGGGGTGCCTGGGCAAGCGCAGAGGGATCGGGGAACCGCTCGAAAAGGACCCTGGTTACCTGGTTGACCCGCTCGTCCGGAGCCTGAGCTGCCAGGATGGTGGCAATGAGGAGCTCAAAAGGATTACGAAATTCAAGGAGTAAACGGGCCTCCGGAAAATGTCTCTCCAGGATCGCCAGGATTTCTGTGACTCGTTTTTGTTTCATCTTTACATCCCTCCTTAATGATATAATAAATGAAAACCGATGACCAGAGTGGGGGAATGAGCATTGAAAAAATTTTTGGGGTTCGCGATGGTTTTGGGCCTGGTCTTTTTGGGGATGACGCTGGCAGCACAGGAGGCAACGCCCACCACCAAAGAAGTGCTTTTAGAGAGAGCCGATAAGATTAAATATGATTCCAAGGGAGAGACCTTTGTGGCCTCGGGACAGGTGGTCGCCATTCAGGGGGAGAACCGTATCCAGTGTGAAGAGCTCTTTTTTAACCTGAAGGAGAATAGCGGTAGTTTTCGAGGACAGGTGGTGGTGACCAGGGGTAAGACCGAAATCCGGGCTCAGAGTATGGAAGGTGATTTCGACACCGAGATTTACCAGTTCAAAGAACAGGTGGAGCTAAAGAAGGAGCGGGAAGAGGAGGCGGGTACATCTCTCATTCTCTGGAAGGCCAGCATGCTCTCATATAACGGAAAGAACGAGGAAGCCTGGAGTGAGGGAGGGGTGGAGATTAGCTGGAAAGAGATTCGCATCAAAGCCGATAAGGTTCATTATTTTCCCAAAAGCGAAGGTCAGGAGGAGCGAATGCTTCTTGAGGGACAGGTGCTCATTACCGAGAAAAATCGCGAGCTCGAGGTTGCCAAAGCCATGTATTACCTGGATTCGGAGACCCTGGATGCCGAGGGTATTACCCGGGGTAAGTTCCTGATCGAAGAGAAGGAGTGACCGTGAGGACTCCGGTGCGCCGCATTGTCTGGATTATCCTGTTTGGATTTTTCGCTCTGGGTGGACTTTCCCGGGGATGGGCCCAGAAGGCCCTGGAACTCACCGGTGAAAGGTTGCTCTACCGGGTGGGTGAGAACGAAGTCCTGGTGTACCGGGGGAAGGTAACCTACCAGGATGTGATCCTGGAAGCTGAAAAAATCCACCTTTTCCTTGATACGGAGGAACTGGAAGCCGAGGGGAGGGTGGTGGTGACCCGCAAGAACGAGGGTTTGATGGCCGAAAAATTATCCTATAACTGGGGGAAGGACTGGTGGAAATTTCAGAAGGTTCGTTCCGATGTGACCGGAGCCTCCATCGAGGGCAAGCTCTATTTTAAAGGGGAATCCATCGAGGAAAAGGAGAAAACCACCACAATTGAGGGGGCCCGGTTCACCGGATGCGACCCGGAAGAGCCGCATTACTACATAGAGGCGAAGAAAATCGTCATTTTTCCCAACCGCAGGGTGGTTATTCATAATCTTTCCTACTTCGATTTCGGTCGGCGTCTCTTCTCCCTTGGATATTATTCCTTTTTTCTGGATCGTGTCGATCAGCTCCCCCTTTTCCCTGCCTTTGGGTACTCGCGTTCTGCCGGTTTAACACTGGGCTACTTTTATAACTATGCGATCAATGATTATTCCTTCGGAACGGTGATCCTCAACTGGTGGCAGAAAAACGGCTGGAGCATCGAAGTGCGGCACTACCTCGATAACGAAGAAAAGGGTGAGCAGGGTAAAATTACCCTTTATTACCGGGATTATCCCGATGCTTCTCCGACCTTTATCGGAAAAGCGGAGTACAGGAAAAAATTGGACGAGTTCACCAGTCTATCTGGTAGTATCGATTATTCAAAAACCATCGGTAAGGTTGACGACCTCTACTCCCTCCTTTTGAGCGTCAACCGGAATAGAGAAGGGGAGATCGGGAAACTCAACCTGAGTTACAACGCCAGCTGGCAAAGCGAGAGCGACGACCTTTCGGCACTCCTCACCTATCGGCGGAAGGTGGGCAAAAACCTCTGGGGAGGACTGGAGCTTTCCTATCTCGAGAAGGCGAAGTGGGAGACCTTTGAAGACCAGGATCTGCGTTACCTTTTCTATTTTCAGCAGATCCAAAATAAATGGACCTATACCCTGCGTTACTATGGCCATACCGATATAGAAGGGGATCGCTATACCGGTGATACCATCCAGGTGGTGCGGAAAATACCCGAGTTCGAGGTGAGTAGGGGTAAAGAGCGGATCGGGAAATCGGACTTTTCCTATAGCTATGGGGCGGTAGCCGGTTACTACTTCGAAGAAGAGACCGGGGTGAGAGATACGCGCCTGAACCTCTATTTCGACGTGACCGGAGTGAGCAGGCTCGGTGATAACACCACGCTGAAGCCTACCGTCCACTTCGAGCAGAACTTTTACGGCAACGGTTTTGCCCGGTATCTCTGGTCCAGTAACCTGGGGGTGGAGCAGAAGCTTTCCTCCAATCTTTCTGTATCACTTTCCTACGATTGGGGTGGTTACCGGGGAGCGACTCCGTTTAAGTTTGATTATACCACTAAGAAAAATAGTTTCCTCTCGGGTAGCTTCGTTTATACCCAGAGTCCCTGGAAAGTCACCCTGGAAACGGGTTATGACTTTCTGGCAGGGGAATTTATCGATGCCGTGGTGGGGGTGGCGTATGATGTGTCTCCCCAGAAACGAATCGTTTTGAAGGGAAATTATGACTTTGAAGACACCCAGTGGAAGGGTGTGAGTTTTTCTATATCGTGGCCTCTTTCTGCAGAGTGGAATGTGGGTTTTGAAGGGGTGTGGGATTTGCAGCAAGGAGATCTCGACGCGCTACGGGTGCGGCTCACCAGAGACCTCCACTGTCGGGAAATCAGTCTCTACTACGATCAGTCGGGAAAGACCTTCTGGCTGGAATACGGCCTCAAGGTTTTCCCGGGTCAGAAGTTTAAATTGGGAGGATGAACTGATGCGCAAAAGCAAAGTTTTTGTGATCCTGGGGCTTTTGGCTTTCTTTGCGGCAGGATGTGCGCGGGGTGAGCAGCCCCACTGGGGAGTCAGTAAAGGTGTGGTTATTACCCTCACCATGCGGGGAAATATCGATTCCGGCGTGCGTTACCTGGTAGCCCTCGATACCGACGGCAACGTCCTCACCGGACCGGATGAAGATCCTGCTGATTGGAGCGGTTTCTATGTTTTCCGGTGGGCTGACAGTAACTTTTACTTTCGGGATAAAACCGGGCAGGAACAGTTCTTCTCCGGTGGGAGTTCTTCGGGGTCGACCATGAAGATGGAGGTGAGCCTTGATAAGCTGGATAATCCTTCGACTCTCGAGGTGATGGTGGTCACCACCGACCGGGGCGGAAATGTCCTCGATGCCCTGGGGAATTATTTTACCGTGCGTCTGGGTTCTCAGTCTTACGTATACCGTGAGGATACCCCTTTTGATACCGGTAATGCCTCGGGTGATATCCTCAGGGTGGAAGTCGAGGTGCGACGATGAAAACGATGCTTGTTCTTTTGGGTGTGTTCTTTTTAGGTGCATTGTTTCTGGCCGGGTGTAACCAGCCTACCATCCCTTCTGCGCCGGGTAAGGGAGGCGACTGGACGGTGATGGTGTTCATGAACGGTGATAACGACCTGGAACAGGATGCCTGGCAGGATTTAAATTCCATGGAGATGGTGGGGTCCACCGAAAAGGTCAAAATCGTGGTGCAGATGGATACCCCCCGGGAGGGTACCCGCCGCTATTTCGTCAGGCAGGACAACGATCCCAGCCAGGTTACTTCTCCGGTGCTTGAGGATCTCGGAAGGGTGGATATGGGAGACTATCGGAATCTCATCGATTTCGTGCGGTTTTGTGTCGAGAACTATCCCTCTTCCCGGTATGCCCTGGTGCTCTGGAACCACGGAGGAGGTTTTAGAAAGAGAGATATCTCCTTCGATTTTTCTACCGGGAATGCCATCACCATCCCGCAGCTTGGCTATGCCCTATCCCAGATAAGGTCCATATTGGGAAAGAACCTTGACCTTTTGGGAATGGATGCCTGCCTCATGGCCATGGTGGAAGTGGCCTATGAGGTACGGGACTATGCCCGGGTCATGGTAACTTCTCAGGAATTTGTGCCCGGCGAAGGCTGGGATTATGCCGGATTGTTACAGATTCTGGTGAACGCTCCCTCCATGGACGAGAAAGCCCTGGCGAGAAGCATTGTCGATACCTATGTGAATTATTACACCCGGATAGAGGTAACCCAGTCGGTTATCGATCTCCCAAAGGTTGGAGTTTTAGCGCAGGCCCTCGATTCCCTTGCCCAGGAAATTCTGAACGATTCGTTGACCCCTCCTCGCCTCTATCTCTATATCGGTGACCAGGCTTTCTATTTCGGCGATTATGACTTTGTGGATCTGGGGAATCTCCTGGAACTCTGGCAGCTCTGGCCGACCATTCAAAATCCGCTGGTAAAGGAAAAAGCGCGTCTTGCTCGGGAAGCCCTGCGCCAAGCGATTTTCTACGAGCGGAATAACCTGGGGAAATCGCTGGGGGGATTGAGTGTGTATTTCCCTTACAAGTCCTATGACTCGAAATATGATACCCTGGCCTTTGCTTCTTCCACTCGCTGGGATGACATGCTAAAATATCTTTTTCGTTACCGCAACAATTAATGAAAAGGGGTGGAAAGGGAATGGATCGGTACGAAGCACAGATTTTGCGGTCATTGAAGGAAGGACCGAAGAGTTTCTGGCGCTTGCTCGATGAGCAGGATGAGCATATCAGCGGTTTTGTGGAGCGGTTGAAGATGCTTTTACGAGAAGATATGGTGGCATATCGGGATGGAAAATTTGTGCTCACCACAAGAGGTGAAGAACGGAGCCGCTTTTTAAACCCTCGTCAAGACGTAACCTGCAATCGGTGCCGGGGGGGATACGATCCGTTTCGCTTTCAGGAAGCCCTCTCTTTTTATGCTCGCCTTGTGGAAGGCCGGCCGCTCCCGGATCTTGATTTTGACCAGGGATTTATGACCAAAGAGGATATTTTTGCCCGGATTTCTTTTCTTTATGAGCGGGGCGACCTGGAAGGACGAAGAATCCTGATCGTCGGGGACGATGACCTTTTCAGCCTGGCGCTTTCGGCTACCGGTCTTCCTGAGTCGGTAACGGTGCTGGAGATTGACCCCAGGCTTTTGGCATTTATCCGGAAAAGGTCGGAGGAGCATGGTTTCCGGATCGAGGTTCACCAGTATAACGTGGCCGATCCCTATCCTCTTGCGGAGCATTCGTTCCAGGTTTTCGTCACCGATCCGGTGGAGAGCGAGCGTGGTCTGGTAGCCACCCTTTCCCGGGGAGCTCAGGCCCTGGAAAAAGGAGGAGCCCTCTACTTTGGCCTCACCACCATTGAATCTTCCTGGCGTAAATGGTACAATATTGAAAAAGTGCTTTTAGGGATGGGATTTGTGATCACCGACATTCTCCGGAGATTCAGTAGCTATCCGGATAGCGATAACCAGTTTGACGAAAACTTTTATGACCGGACCATGATGCGCAGGCTCCTGGACGTCGAATTGCCCCTTCCGGCGGATGCCGACTGGTTCCGTTCTAGTTTCATCCGCTGCGAGGCGGTGGAAGAGCCGAAGCCGATGGTTACGGGAAAGGTTCCCTTTGATAAGAGCTTTTATCTCGATGATGAAACCATGGCTACCCCCGGTTATTGAAAAAAATTTTTGTAAAATTTTCGGGGACCCAGTAGCCAAAAAAACATTTTTGACGTATAGTATAGATAGGATGCAGCAGGCTATCCTGTCCTCTCTCCCGGGTAAGGGAAAGGAGGTGAAAAGGAACTTGGTGACCCAGGGAGGAAGGATGAGCGATAGAAGCCGGAAGCCTTGGAAAGAAGGACAAAGAGAGGAAACAGGGATACTCTCTACCGACCTTCTTGGTGAGGCGGAAGGCGCAAAAACCAAAACGACCAAGGAGGTTTGGAACATGAAGAAACTGGCGTTAGCGTTAGTGCTGGTGCTTGCCTTAGCGATTCCCGCTCTGGCAAACCCGTTTGTGGATGTGCCCCTCAATCACTGGGCTTACGATGCTGTCCAGAGCCTGGCAGCCAAGGGAGTCATCATTGGGTATCCCGATGGGACTTTCGGTGGTAACCGGGCGCTTACTCGTTATGAATTCGCCATGGCTATCGCTCGGGCTATCGGTTACATGGAGAGCAGAATCGACGAAGCCGGCTTTGCTACCCAGGAAGACCTGGCAACTCTGGAGAAGCTGATCAAAGAGTTTGCCAATGAGCTGAAGAACCTGGGTGTCACCGTGGACGACCTGAAGAAGGTTGTAGGTGAGAACAGCGAAGCTATTAAGGCTCTCGAAGCTCGGGTTGCCGAACTCGAGAAGTACGCTGAACCCGTCAAGGTCACCGGAGAGTTCACTTCTACCTGGAAGGCATTTTTACCCACTGCCACCGGTAAGACCGACGTGAGCTTCAGTGACTCCACCACCCTCAATATCGTCGCTACCATCAACGAGTACACCGAAGCTGGCGTAGAGCTCACCATCGACGATACTTTCTCCACTCCTTCGGTGAGCGCCGATAACTTCTATATCGAGTACGAGAAAGATGAATGGTACGTTAAAGCCGGTGATATTCGACTCGGCAAGGTTGGTTTGGGTCTTGTGCTGGGCGATTATCAGCCTGATGATCCGGATGACGATCGCGACTACGATTTGGACTACGAAGGTGCTTACGTAAAATACACTCCGAAAGACAGCGACATCACCTGGAAAGCTTTCGCAGCACCCAACGATTTCTACAGCATCAGAGCCGAGTGGGAAAAGGTTGGTGTGGGTGTGACCTGGATGCCGGAAGGTGCTTCGCTCTGGAACGCCAACTCTGACCTGATCATCAGCGCCAATGCCTGGACCGACTTCGACGATTCAGACGTTAAGGTAAGCCTGGAAGGTGCCTATGGTGTACTCTCGGGTGCTTTCGGTGTGGCCGGTGAAATCGGCATCAAAGCTACCGAGGATGTGAGCATCACCATCGATGGTCACTACATCACCGCCGGCTTCACTCCGGCTACTTCTACTGCTTCTCCGAGCGGTTTCGGCGCCGACGAACTCGGATTTGGGGTAGCGGCAAGCTTTGACCTCTCCGGCGAAGACAGCGAGGAGAAATGGACTCTGGACGTAGAGTACGATTACGCCCAGGCCATCTCTTCCGGTGCTGTGACCAAAAACGAAGTGAGCGGTACCATTACCTATGTGCCGGCCGAGGCTGCTTCGGGTGAAGAAGGAAAAATTAAAGTCACCTATGATCTCCTGACTGCCGGTGTTACAGTCTACGGTGCGTACCTCAACTACCCGCTGAATCTGGATGATGAGAATCGGGAAGCATACATCTCGGTGGGTGGCGAGTATGACATGGCCGCAGCCGGTTTCACTCTGGCTGGTCAGTTGAAGTACAAGTGGCTTGACAAGAACACCACTCTCACCGTGGAAGGCCGTTACGATAGCACTCCGGCAGCCGGTGTGGCACCTTACAGCGTTCTGGCCGAGCTCGGTTGGGATATGGCTGAGAATACCACCCTCACCATTAGCTATGAATACAACACCTGGGATGCTGGCGATGACTTCGGTCAGGGTAACATCATTGACGGTGCCGGTACCCTCAAAGCAGAACTCTCCGTATCCTTCTAAGCTCTTGCAAGTACAGAAGCCCCGGGAAGAATCCCGGGGCTTTTTTTATGGTATAATGGCAGGGTGAAGTGGAAAGAAGTTCTGGCGCGCTTTCAACATATCCGGTTTCAAAGAGGGCAAAGGGTCCTCAATCACTCTTTTCTGAGGTTACCTGTAGATGTCCTTTTCCCACCGCATCTTTCTTTTGAGGGGGAAATCGCTGCCCAGAATCTGGTGCGGATAGAGGGGAAGGCGAAGGGAACCATCAAAAGTCCGGTGGTGGTGGTGGCCGAGGGTGCCCGGACCATCGCCGAAGTGGAAGCCGAGTGCCTCTATGTGGAGGGGAATTTCCAGGGTATCGCCCGGACTCATTTTTTTTATCTGGATGCCCTCGGTTCGGTCAACGGAGAAGTGAAAACCGAAGTACTCTATATCGAGAAGGGAGCCAGAATGAAGGGAAGAATTTCGGCAGGAAAGAGGGAAGGTGGATAAATGGTTCAACTGGGGAAGCTTTCGCCGGCACTCCTCGAAGAGATCATTTTTCCCTTCAGGGGTGCCACAAGGCCGGAAGCCCTTCTGGGGGCTGGTTTGGGTAGAGATTGTGGGATATTGCGCTTCGGGGGAAACCTGGTAGCGGTAACCTGTGACCCCATTACCGGAGCACCTGATTTTCTGGGATTTTTTGCCGTGCAGGTGGTAGTGAATGATCTGGTCTGTAGTGGGGCCGAACCGATAGCCATGCTTGCCAGTCTCATTTTCCCTCCTGAAAGCTCTCTGAAAATGGTACAGAAAACCATGGAGGAAATAGACCTGGCCTGCAGGAAGTTTAACGTGGCTCTCCTGGGGGGACACACCGAGATTTCTCAGGTAGTCCGGAAACCCCTGGTACACTGTGTGGGCCTGGGGCGGGTATCAAACCACGATTTTCCCGATGTGACGAGGGTTGTTCCCGGTGATGTGATTCTCATGACCAAGGGGGTAGGCATTGAAGGGACGGCCATCCTGGCCTGGGAAAAGGGTGTGGAGCTGGAAAGAGTGTTTGGGAAAAAAATGGTAGAGAAAGCCCGTTCTTTTCTGGAGATGATGAGCGTGGTGGAGGAAGCGCGATTATCGGTCTCGTTTCACCCCCACTGTCTCCACGATGTGACCGAAGGGGGGCTTCTGGGAGCGCTGTGGGAGGTGTGCGCGGGGCAGGGGCTGGGCTTTGAAATCGAGGAAGAAAAAATTTTCGTTTTCCCGGAAACCAGAGCCATTGCCAGCTATTTCGCCATCGATCCCCTCTGCCTGATCTCAAGCGGGACACTCCTTGTTTTTGCTTCCTCTACGGAGGGGATCCTTTCGACTTTGCAGGAAGCCTCCATCCCGGTCTTTGAGATCGGGAAAGTGACCGAAAACCCCCGCAGAGTGGTGCGCCAGAGAGATGGGGGTATCAGAGAGATAGCAGAATGTCCTCAGGACGAGCTGTGGAGAATCGTGGAGCGATTGTAGCAGAGATTGGCGAGAAGCTATTCCCGCGCCGGGGGGTTATCTGGGGTATATTAGGGCTTTTCGTCTTTCTCTTTGCTCATCCTCGGACATCTCTTTTCATTTACGGGCTTTTATTTGTGGGATGTGGAGAGGCTTTGCGCATCTGGGCGGTGGGATACATCAGGAACTACCGGAAAGCCATGGAAAAGGACGTGGAGGAGCTCACCACCTCTGGTCCCTATGCTTACCTCCGCAATCCTCTCTATCTGGCCAACGGTATCATCGGAACCGGCGTGGTGTTTCTCTCCGGCCGCATCCTGATGGTGGCTATTTTTTGGGTGGTTTTTGTGGTGCTCTACGGCTCCATCGTGAAAGCCGAAGAGGCTTTTCTGGAGCAAAAATTCGGGAAAAGCTATCAGGAATACCGGGCTGCGGTTCCCGGTTTCTTTTTCCGTTTCACCCCCTATCCCGGAAAAAAGCAACCTTTTTCCTGGGAAGTGGTTGCCCGGAAGGAGACCACGACCATCGCGACCCTGGGACTTGTGGTCTTTCTTTTCTACCTGCGAGGCTTCGGCTTTCTCTCCTTTTAGAGCCCCTCTTCCTTTTTGAGGTCGATAGACAGCCGGATGTCGGAGAGCGTAATTCCCGTTTGCCGCTCGATCCGTTCCCGGACCTTGTTTTTCACCGCCAGCGAAAAGTCGGGAATCGAGGTGTCCGGTTTCACCGCCAGGGAAAGATTCAGGATGAGATTACTACCCATTTTTTCCACCCTGGGTTCCACCAGGAGGATTTCACTGAAACCCTTGAGGGCCTCCTGGGCCAGGGCTTTAATTGATTCAAAGGAAATTTTGATTTCCCCCTCACCTGTGGCGTAAACCACCGATTCCTCCCGCCTGGGAAGGAGAAAGCGGAAGAGCAAGAACGCCACCACCACAAATGCGGCGATGATCAGGACTCCCAGGATCCGGAAGAGAATGTTTGCCTGGAAAAAGAGATAAAAGGAAGTAATCCATTCCTGCACCACCAGCACCGGAACCAGGCCGAAAACCACCGTGATAATACCCACAGCCACGAAAATGAGCACCAGACCTAAAAGAAAAGCAAATAACCGACCCCAGAAAGCCATTCTATTCTCCTCCTTTTTGATTCCCTTCTTCCTGCTTGAGCTGGTCGATGAGCTTTGATGCTCTCTCAAAGGTGAGCTTCGCCAGGTCTTCTGAAGACATGGTCTTTCCTCGTTCCTTGAGGAGTTTCTGAATGAACTGTTTCTGTCTCTCCGACGCTGGACGCGAAGGAAGCACTTCTTCCTCCCCCTCATAGAGGTAAAGACCCACTCCCAGAAGTGTGGCACACTTCTTCAGAGCATCCGAAGCCGCAGCCTTCAGGTCATCGCCCAGCTCCAGGATTCCCTGTTCCTGATTTGGAGAGAACGCCTTAAAACCAAACTGCTCTTTCACCACATTTCCGCAGGTCAACCTTCCCAGAACCCAGATGTAACCCCGGATGAGGTCGATTTCTTTTTCCCTGATTTCAAAAGACCACTCCCCGTCGAAGGCTTCGTTCAACCGTTTAATCACCGAAAAGGTTTCCACGTAAAACAGCTCTTTCCCTTCCCTTCCCGGCCGGCGCTTGACTTCTTTTTTGGAGAATTTCTTTTCCAGAATTTCCCGGTTTTTCAAAGTGCTCCCCCCGAATCAGGTGTTTCCCCCAGCATCTTCTGGTAGATGCAGATATCCACCCATTTCTGAAACTTGAACCCCACTTCCCTGAGAACCCCGCGCAACGCAAACCCCAGTTTTTCATGGAGCTTGATACTGGGAATATTCTCCCGAGCTATAAACGCTACCACGGAGTGGTAACCAAGGTTTTTCGCCTCTTCGAGAAGGTAGCTTAAGAGTTCGTACCCGATGCGCTGGCGGCGAAATTCTTCCCGCACATAAATGGAATCGGCAACGGTATACTGGTACCCCTCTCGATCCGAATAGGGACTGAGGCACGCCCAGGCTACCACCAGACCATTTTCTTCAGCAACTATCAGCGGATACCGTTCATCATGTATCCTGTACCAGTCTTTCTGTTCTTCTATGGAACGGGGATAGAGATGAAACGTTGCTACGGTATGGATTACCGCTTGATTGTAGATTTCTGTAATCTGGGGTAAATCCTCTTCCCGAGCTCTACGGAAATTCAAAATCTTCTCTTTCATGGTTTCCATATTGTATAATTTTTTTGCCGTGGAGAAAAGACCTGCCGAAAATTTAAGCAGAGAGCACCCCATTCCGCCCTCATCGTCGCGGTTTCCGGTAGCGGTGTTCGCAACATCTACCTCCCATACGTCGCAACGATCGTATTCACCGGAGTATCCGGCTTCTTCAGAGACCCTGAAATAAATTCAGGGTGACGTATAGGTGGTGTTCGGGGTGATGCTACCACTACTTCGTCATGCTGAACTTGTTTCAGCATCTTGAGGTTTCGCTATCCCACTTCGTCATGCTGAACTTGATTCAGCATCTCAGGGTGACGTGCCTTTTTGGTGTTATGAGGATTTTCTTTCTGTGTTTCTGGGAGTTTTTGCGAAGCGGTCTCATAGTTCTAGTTTTTAACTGTGGGACTCTAAAACGACTGAGAAACACGAGACCCTGAAATAAATTCAGGGTGACGCAAAAGTGGTGTTTTGGGTGACGCTACCACCACCCCGTCATGCTGAACTCGATTCAGCATCCTCCTACTTCGTCATGCTGAACTTGATTCAGCATCTCGGATTTTAAACATGAGACCCTGAAACAAGTTCAGGGTGACGTATAAGCAAAGACGAGACCCTGAAACAAGTTCAGGGTGACGTAAAGGCAAATACGAGACCCTGAAACGAGTTCGGGGTGACGTAGGGGTGATGGTGGTGTTCAGGGTGACGCAAAAGTGATGTTCGGGGTGACGTATAGGGAAATACGAGACGCTGAAGCGATAGGGGTGAAAAGAGAGACTGCTTCAGCAAACGAGAAGACGAGGTTCGCAATGACCGCCCTGGGTTTTGAGACTGCTTCAGCGCCGATACCACCTCGCAGCGACATCCCCCCAGCCAGTCATTCCGAACCACGAAGTGGTGAGGAATCTCGCTTTTTGGGAGGGTTTAGAGACTGCTTCGCCAAACGAAAAAACGAGGCTCGCAGAGACAGCGCTTAGAGGAAAAACGGGGTTTACAGTGACGAAGTACGGGGGGTAGGGAGTTTAGGATCTTTTACTCCCAACGTCGCAAGCTGCGCGAAACGATCCCGCATTTCCACAAAGTCTACAAAGAGAGGGAAAACAGGAACTCTTTACAAACGACCTGTATTTTGAGGATGGATGAGGCTGGCAGTATTGGTAAGGTTCGGGATGTAAAAGGAGTTACCCGGAAAACTTGATGCTCGTTGCGATACGTATCCGTAGCAAGCCTATCAGGTTGATGAAATCCGACCCAGGAAACCGGGTTTCCGGATGACTTCATTCTGTAGCTCCAGAAACTACGCTTTGTTCTTCTCGATTCGAGTTTTGGAGGGAGAAACACTCCGTTTTCCTCAAAATTTCCGGAACAATTTCCACCTTCAGCGGGGACGGATATTTTCCGATACCCAATTTCCGAGTTCATTTTATAATTTCTCGCCTTTTATGGAACGTTTTTCTGTTCATAGCGTAAAAACAAGAAAGAAGGAGGATGCGCCATGACCAAGATTTATCCTTTCGTTTTTGGGATGGTTGTTTTTCTTGCTCTGATTGCCGGGTGTACAAACGTTCCAGGTCCTTGTCCCACTTCGACTCCTGCCTGTCCGCCGGATATGCGAGAGAAAGATTTCACCCTGCCCCTTCTGCAGGGTGGGTCCTTGACTTTGAGCGATTACCTGGGGAAACCGGTGCTCCTCACCTTTTTTACCCCCACCTGTCCCCACTGTATCCAGGAAGCACCGGTTATCGAAGCGGCGTACCGAAAATATAAAGATACCCATGACCTCGTGGTCATCGGGGTCGGGTATATCGGTGGAAGCAGCGAAGAGGCTTTGCGGCAGTTTGTGGAAAACGCCGGCCTCACCCACCCGGTGGTCGTTGATACCCCGGCAACCAGGGTCTATTCCATCTATGGGGTTTCCGGGGTTCCTCAGAATTTCTTTTTCAACCGTTGTGGTACCATCGTACAGGAAGCCGGGGAACTCGATGAAACCACTTTGGAGCGGTATTTGCAGAAAATTCTCTGACTTCCGAAAAACAAGGGGAGCTCACCGCATTACCGCCAGGCGCAAAGTCCGGTAGAGCTCCTCCAGGTCCTTCCCCTTGACGAGATAGGCAAAAGCTCCCATACGCAGGGCATATTCCCGGTACTCTTCGTACATGCTGAGCATCACCACCGGAAGGGGAAAATTCTGGCGGATCTTTTCAAGAAGCAACAATCCATCGGAGTCTTGAAGGCGCACATCCAGGACCACCACATCGGGTTTGGCTCGTTTGAGCTTGGTAATGACTCCCTTGCCCCGGATACTTTTCCCCACTACCTTCAAATCCCCTTGCCTTTCCAGGAGGAACTGAAGGCTTTCATCTTTTTCTGTGGTTATTCGAGAAAATCGGTGAGGAGTATGTTTTTTTGCTGTCGTGGTATATAATGAGGGAAATCCTGCATGATCGAGAGGGGAGCATATGAGAAACAGAATAATTTTGGGGATTCTCGTTGTGGTGCTGGTGCTTTCTGGTTTTGCTTTTGCCCAGGAGGAAGTGCAGCTTCTTGAAGAAGCAAAGACCTTGCTCGCCGAAGGGAAATTTGCGGAAGCGCAGGTTACCCTGGAGGCGGTTCGTCTGAGTCTGTGGAACAAGCTGCCGATGCGGATCGAAAAGGTCACTTTTGTGGAAGAAGAGCCTCAGAGTTTTGGAGTTTTTCGGAAGAGAACTTCGAATCTCTTTGCCGCGGGAGAGCGGATTCTCCTCTATGGGGAACCGAAGAATTACACCATCCTCCATGAGGATAATCTCTACCACATTTTTTTCGTTGCCGATGCGAAACTCTATGATGGTAAAGGAAAATTATTGGCGAGCCAGGAAGAATTCCTGTCGGCTCGTTATGTGACCCAGAGCCCGGTGTTCGAAGTGTTTCTGAATCTCTCCTTCGGTCTCACCGGACTGGAGGCGGGGGATTATGTGATCGAGGTGCTTTTGAGAGACAAATTCTCTGAAAAAAGCGCTCAGTTCCGGATGCCGTTTAAAGTGCGGTGAGTTTCTTTCTGGGTGGTCCTTTTTAAAGCCACTAGAAGTGGGTGGGGCGGTGAACTCTTAGAAGAAGCATGGGAGGTGAAACGATGCAACTTGCATCGGTGATGAAAGGAGCTATGATTGCGGTACGAGACTGTATGGGGGTGAGTGAAGGAGAGCGGGTTCTCATCGTTACCGATACCGGAAAGTTGGAATTGGCACATTCTTTTTTTCTGGCGCTTCATTCCCTTGGCGTTGATGCAACCCTGTTTTTGATGACTCCCCGTTCTCGTAACGCCGAAGAGCCGCCTCCGGAGGTCAGGGTAGCTATGGCTTCCTGTGATGTAGCGCTGCTTGTTACTACGGTCAGCCTCACCCATACCCATGCCCGGATGGAAGCAACCGCTCGGGGAGTACGGATTGCCAGTATGCCGGGACTTACCGAGGATATGATGACGGTGGGCGCCATGACTGCCAACTACCAGGAGGTCTCGGCGTTGAGCTGGAAAATCGCCCGGATGATGGAAAAGACCAGAATTGTGGAGATTACCACCGATGGGGGCACTGACCTGCGGATGAGTTTAGAGGGGCGCAGGCCGGGTATTCCTCCTGATGATGGGCTCTATCGGGAAAAAGGGCGCTGGGGGAACTTGCCGGCCGGAGAGGTTTACATTGCCCCGGTGGAGGAGTCGGTGGAAGGGGTGGCGGTGATCGATGGTTCCATGTCACCCCTGGGGATTCTTAATGAACCGATTCGGCTCACCATCCAAAGAGGTCGGGTGGTAAAAATTGAAGGTGGTAGGGAAGCGCAGTCCCTCTCTCGGTTCTTAGCTGCTCTTGGTGACCCCAACGCCTATGTGGTAGGAGAACTGGGTATCGGCACGAACCACAAAGCCAGAATCACCGGTAACATCCTGGAGGATGAAAAGGCCTTCCGTACCGTACACCTTGCTTTGGGGATGAATGTGGATATGGGTGGGGTTATCGAATCCAAAACCCATAATGACGGGATTATCTGCAATCCCACGGTCAAGTTTGATGGCGTAGTGGTCATGGAAAAAGGAATCTTTACCCTGTGAATTGCCGGGCTTTATTCCCTCACAGGTGCCTGACCCAGAGGGGGAGAACCGCCGGCACACAGAGCGAGTGCACCAGACCGCTTGTTATGGCCAGAGCGCTGAGGCGTCCGTTACTCACCGCCGTGATGGGTCCCAGGGTGGTGTCCATACTGGTGGCTCCTCCCAGGGCTACGGTGGCCCAGTCTCCCAGATAGCGGAAGACCACCCCCACCCCCAGAAACGTCAAAAGTTCCCGAAAAAGGTTGGTGAGGAAAGCGGTGGCCCCAAGCGTTGGTCCGGCAAGATGGGTAAGCAGAGCTCCGGAAAGGGAGTACCATCCGAATCCCGAGGCAACGGCCATAGCCTCTTTCCAGGAAATCCCTAAGAATGGCACCGCCATGAAGCTTAAAAGAAGGCTTCCTGCCATCCCTGAGAGGGGTAAAAAGACAATCCGCCACTTCCAGCTCTTCACTTCGAGAAACGTTCGTCGATTGGTGGCCACCTCCATGCCCACCCCGAGAACCAGAACAAAGAGTGCCCCGTCGGTGAGGAAAGAAAAATACCGCAGTAGCACCGGAGGTACAACCTTCCAGTAACCACAGATGATCCCCAGTCCCAGGCTTAAGGCAATGTATCCGGTCATTTTCCGTTTCCCCCTTTCATCGATTTCCGGAGCAATTTTTCGACGAAAAATGCGCCGAGCACTCCTCACAGGGCCGAAAGGACGGCCAGGAAAAGTGCCCGCAGGCCAACCGTTCGCAGGTTCTCGGTGATCTGGGGGTTGGCGCCGATGCGCAGTCCCATCCCGAAGACGAGAAGCAGTATCCCGCCGTTTATGAAAACACCCCTGAGGTTGGTAATGTTGGGGGAAATCCATTTGATGGTCCCCAGTGCAAAACCGGCAAGGAGCGCAATGAAAAGAAGAAGCATAATCGAAGCCTACGGGGTTTCGGTGATGATTCCCTGATATTTTTTCATAATTCCTTCCCTCCAGGCGGTGAAGCGTTTCTCGACTTCGGCTATGGTTTGAGTTCCGTGGTTGCCTTCTTTGACCAGGGAAAGCAGGAGTTCTTTGATCTGCTTTGCTTCGCGGTCCGGAGGGACCAGGTTCTGAACGGCCGAAAGCGATGGTGTCAGTCCCTCTTCGATACTCTGCAGGATATCCCGCACCTGGTTGTGGAAGGTGATGATGGTGTTGAGGGAAGCCCTCCCTGAAGAAAACGTCGGAAGGAAAAAGGTGAGCATGCCGAAGGCCAAAACACCGATGAACACCCAGTAGAGGAGCTCCTCGGCGTGCTTCTTCCACCGTTGCCAGGAAGTGCCGGGTGCCATCACCCATCCCAGGAACATTCCTCCCAGGAGCCCCCCCACATGGGCGGCATTATCGATGGCCGGAACGGTGAAACCGATGAGGAGGTTAATGAGAATAAAGGGAAGGATGTTCATTCCCAGGCGGCTTAAAGAGGTATTGCGATATTTGAGCCCCCCGCTTAAGAGTACCCCGGCCAGACCGAATATCGCCCCGCTTGCACCCACTCCAATCCGGTCGAAATTAAAAAGGAAGGAAAAGAGACTTCCCGTGATTCCTGAAAAGAGATAGACGATGAGAAACTTCCGTTGTCCATAGATTCCCTCCACCAGCCTTCCTAACTGGAAGAGGGCGTAGAGGTTAAAAAAGAGATGCCAGAGGTTCCCGTGCAGGAAGATGCACAGGATTAACCTTTGCCACTCCCCATGGGCGATGAGGGGGCCGAATTTGGCTCCCCAGCGCAGGAGGTTAGAAAGAGAAAAGCCACCGCTCACCACGGTGGCCAGAAAAAAGAGCAGGTTAAAGACAATCAGGTACTGAAGCATCAGCGGGTAAAAGCCTCTTCGAGCTGGGTGCGGACTTTTTCGTCGCTCTCCAGATACCGGTTGATTTCCAGGCTCAGCTTGATGAGGAGATAGAGCCAGTAAATGGCAAAGGTGATGACCGAGAGAATGATAAAGAGAATGATATTGTAGCGTTTGATACGGTGAATCCGCTCCGGAAGGGTGATACCCTTTTTCTCCTGCAGGTACTGGTAGATGCGGTCTTTGAGGTCTGAGAGCTTATTGGTGGACTTGAAGATGCTGGAGAGGTACACCGCCACGAAAATGAACCCGATAAGGTTAAAGAGAAACGCATACCAGCCGGTGAAAAGGCCAATGATGTGCATCACCAGGTACACCCAGAAAGGCCAGGTGATGACTTTGTACTCTTCCACCCGGTTCAAAAAGAAACCCACCTCACCCCGCAGCGGATCTTCCAGGCGTTCCTTAATACTCGTTAAAACCTGTTCGGTGTTCTTCACATTCTGGTTCATGGCGCTTGACCATTGATACAGCACGATGAGCTGGAAGACGGCGCCCAGAATTCCGAAGACCAGGGTCAGGGCTATCAATCCCCCACCCCCTACCGGTATGCGTCCCGATGCCATTTCCTGTACGGCAACCACCGCTCCGGCTATCGCCACCACCACCGCCAGAAACACAAAGATAACCGCTAAAATTGCTAACGCTACGTTGACCCGTGACTCCTCTAAAAACCGAGAAATCGCCATTGCCACCCCTCCAACCTTTTTTTCTCATTGTAGCATGTAGGGAGGATTTTGACGAGATGTTTTCATAAAACACTTTCAAGGGACAGAGAAGACACCGATAAGAGATTATCATGATGTGTAGAAGCTGGTGATGAGTTCACAGGATGATCTGGGGCTGGCTTGCGACCCATGTTTACAGGGTTTTTCCTGGGCTCCCCAGCAATCATCTTAGTAACCGGATAAGCTGCCGTAATGCGTAGCGATTGCCACCGTAAAAGGCGCTTCAAGAGTTACCCGGGCGCAGCGGAACCACACGACCGCGAGAGTTAACCTGCTGATAGGTGTGACCGGGGTAAGAGATAGTTATACGCCCTTTAGCCTGAAAAGACCGGACGGGGATATAATGAATACCCAGCGCAGAGATGGTGCGACCAGACCGGTTTAAAGGGACAGATTAGCCGGCAACTTCCTCCTCAATGGAAAGCGTACCTCTTGCTTCTACTCAAGCCCAGCACCTCGATAACCAGCACCCTGCAGGAATCTCTGGCGCTCAAAAAGATTTTTCCCTTCGCTACAAGGACGCTTTAGCGTCCTTTGTTTTTTTCTTTCCTCTTCCAGGGGGCTTGGGGGGGGTTTCTTCCAGGATGCGCCAGCATCCTTATGTTTTCTCTCCTGCGGTTGAAGGGTTCCCATATTCTAAAAACGAGACTGCTTCGCTTCGCTCGCAGAGACAGCGAAAGGAATTCAGGGGGTTGGGGGGGTTTTATCCCCCAACGTTATAAGCGAAGCAACCCAGCAAGTTTTTCAGCCGTTGCGAGGGGACGAAGTCCCCAAAGCAATCTCCGCATTCTAAAAAAGCGAGACTGCCTCGGAAACGAAAATACGAGTTCGCAGTAACGTTTCTGGAGTTTCTTTGCAGGGAGCGAAGTGTGAAGTACAAAGATATGTTTAAGAAAAAGTAACGAAAGGAGCGAGAAGCGCAGGATCACAGTCTGTAAATCTCCCTCCGATGCCCTACAAGTAGAATGTGGATGACGTCGCCTCTGATAGTGTAAATAACCCTCCAGTCACCCACCCGAAACTTATATAGTCCCTTCCATTCCCCACTCAGTGGTTCAGGGATAACCCGGTCGAAATTTTGGATAAACCAGGTGAACCTCTTGAGAATTCTTCGAGAAATCAGGGGATCAAGCTTTTCGAGGTCCTCGAGGGCTTCCCTATTCCATTCAATCTGCATGGAAACGCTTCATAATCTCCTGGTGGGGGATAGTCGTAGCATCGCGGAGACGGTTTTGGAGTTTTGCTTTCACTTCTTCTCGAAGCTCCAGACTCTGGTCTGGGTCTCCCAGGATTTCAAGGATTTTGCGCTCTACCAGAAATTCAAGCTCCTCTTCGGTGAGGTTAACGATTTTACGCACTCATTTTTTCCTCCTTCCGCTCCTTATTTTAGCATGAGAATTCCTTGGATTGTATTTCTCTTACTATGAGGTTTGCAGTGACTCTCCCCACCGGTCGTTCCGAACCACAAAGTGGTGAGGAATCTCGCTTTTTGAGGGAAAGGAGAGACTGCTTCGCCAAACGAAAAGGCAAGGCTCGCAGTGATAAACCGGGGGATTATGGGGGTTTGGAGGATTTTACTCCTAATGTCGTAGTGACATACCTTAAAAAGGGTTTGACAGGGCGATTTCTTCTCTTTAAACTAACCGAAAGGAACTCATGCTCGGGAAAGCAAGTATTTTATAAAGAGAGCTCACGGAAGGGAGGTCGGGGAATGTTTTATGATTCAAACTCTGGGTCTCACCAAAGAATTTAACGGCTTCAAAGCAGTTGATAACCTTAACCTCAAGGTGGAGAAGGGCGATATCTACGGGTTTTTGGGTCCCAACGGAGCAGGGAAAAGTACCACCATCATGATGCTTCTGGGACTCATCCCTCCCACCGGCGGGAAGATCTGCCTTCTGGGCGAAGAGTTGAACCCCCGGAACGTAGCGATTAAGCGGAGGATTGGGGTGGTATCGGAAAATCAGTACTTCTATAAAGAGATGACCGCCCAGGAGTACCTCGGTTTTTTTGGAGAACTCTATGAAGTCCCCAATGCGGCAAAACGGATCGAAAGTCTTCTCGAAGCGGTGGGTCTCAAAAACGACCGGAATAAAAAGGTGAGCGCTTACTCCAAGGGTATGCAGCAGAAGTTAGCCTTTGCCCGGGCGCTGCTCCATGACCCGGAACTCCTCATTCTGGACGAGCCGGTGGCCAATCTCGACCCCACCAGCATCAAGCAGATTCGAGACCTCATCGAAGAGGAAAATCGTCTGGGAAGGACCATTTTCGTCTCTTCGCATCTCCTCTCAGAAGTCGAAAAGCTCTGCAAAAAGGTGGCCATCATCAACCGGGGGAAGCTCCTGGCCGAAGACACCATGGAGAACATCAAAAGAAGATTGACCGACACCATTATCCTGGAGGTGGAAGTGGATAAAGACTTAAGCGGCCTGGAAAATGAGCTCCTTCAGCTTCCCTTCCTCAAACACCATACCGTGCAGGGACACTTTCTGGAGGTAGAATTGAAGACCGACCGCGATTACCGGATGGACCTCTCTCGTTTTCTCTACGAAAGGGGATTTCTGGTGCTCGCCATGAAGACCAAGGAGATGAGTCTCGAAGAGGCTTTCATCACCATTACTCAGCAAAACGTTTCGCTCTTGACGCGGGGGGAAGAGAACCATGAAAAAGAGTAAAGTGCGGATAGCCTTCGTTACCATCCTGGGTGTGGCGGTGATTTTTCTGCTTTTACTCACCTATTTCAGTACCCGGGTACCCTATGGGATTTTGAAAGGGAAGGTGACCGATCTCTACTCTCAGGATGTGGTTAGAAAGCTCACCCTGAGTATCGGCGGACGCTCTGACATACTCTTTCAGAGCAAAGACTACCGGATTACCCGCATTCCTCCGGGGAAGTATACCCTGAAAGCAGAAGCCCCTTATTACTACCCGGTGACTCAGGAGCTCGAAATTAAAAGAGGGGAGAACGTCTTCGATTTCACCATGGAAGGGAAAGAAATCCCGGGGCTGGCAGGGATTATCTGTTTTGCCGATCCTACCGAGCGGGGCATCGAGATTGAAATCCGCTTTAAGGATGCGCAGGGGGTGGGGATATCGGATTTCCCCGGTTTTCCCTTGCAGCTTGAAGGGAGGCTCTACGTGCGTGAGGGTGACGCCGACAATTTTTCCCGTGGGAGGCTCCTTTTCGAAGGGCCGATCAAGCTTTTCTGGGACTCCAAAGCCTACCTGGCTCGCAACAAAGGCCTGATTTCCTGGGATAAAATCCAGGTGGATAAAGAAAAGGAACAATACGGGCTTCTGGAACTTCTCCTCCGTACCCCCCAGGGGAACTTTGAAGATACCATCGAAGACGTGAAACTGGTGAAAAAGGAGGAATGACCGTGCGGAGAAGTCGAGTCCTCAGCACCCTTTTTAAGAGGGATTTCCTGTATACCCTTTACAGTTTCGGTTACTACGGGGCCCTTTTTGCCTCGTTTCTCGTTTCATCGTTCATCCTCAAAAATTTTCTGGATGCTACCCGGGAAGAGGACATTCTGGTTTCCGCCTTTCCCCTGAATTATCCCCTGTACCTCACCCTGATCATCATTTCTCTGTATCTCGTGATCGTCTCAGCTATCTCCATCTCCCGGGAACGAGAGCAGGGGACTCTGGAAGTGCTGTTCTATGGTCCCGTGACCCCCTCGAGTTTTCTCTGGAGTAAGTATTTGAAAGACCTCTCCCTGGGGATTCTGGCCCTGGGTTTTACGGCACTTTACTTTTACGTGGTCAGCGTGCTCACCAATCTCGGTTTTACCATGGGACTTGTCCGGGCGCTTTTTATGGGGGTGTTCCTCATTTCCTGTGTGGTGAGTTTTGGGCTCTTCATCTCCTCGCTCACTGGTCGTATCCGGAGCTCCATCATCACCCTGATCGCCATCCTGGGTGCCTTTCTGGCCATCCAGTTTGTCTACAATATGCTTTTGGGGATTGAAAAGGAATCCCTCTCGCCGTCTCTATTGTATCTCCGGCAGGCTACGGCTTACGTGTTCCGGGCGATTAACTGGGTTTCCCCGTTCGCCTATTTGAGCCGGGGTCTGGATAGCGTGGTCCTGGAAAACTGGACCCTGTATGCGACCCATATGCTCTACTGCGTCGTTTACTCGCTTATTTTCGTGTTTCTCTCCATCTACGCCATGGGAAAGAAGGGGGTGAAAGCATGAGACGATTCTTCATTCTTCTGGTGGTGCTTTTCGGCCTACTGCTTGTAAGCGGCGCTCTTGGTGCCCAGGAGACTCCCTTCAAAGAACAGCTGGTGTATTCGCTCACCTCTTTTAACGGTTCCACCTTCAGTAAGAGCTTCTGTCCCCAGAGCGAAGACACCATCTACCTTATCGCCAACCAGAACAGCGTGGTTTCTCCAACCAAAACCATCGTGTACTACTGGCCTATTACCCGCCGCTACATGGCCGGTTTCAGCACCCTCAACGAGAAAATTACCGGAAAACTGGAAATTTTGCAGAACGGAAAAGTTATTGCCACTCAGGAAGAGCAGAAGTACATCCTCTACTACCCCAAAGGCTACTGGTCGGAAAAGGCTATCATGTACCTCGATGCGGAAGCCGACACCTACTATAAAAAATATAAGGAAGCTGTGGATGCTTTCAACCAGAAACTCCGAGAATACTACCAGGCTATGGAACGTTACCGGGAGGCGCTGAATAATTTCTTCGAAGAAGTACGCCGACGGCGAGAAGCTGGGGAAGAGGGTCCTCTCAATATTCCCATCCCCAAAGAACCGCAGCCCCCGGCATTTGTGGACTTCTATTCCTCAGACCCGGCCTCCGGTTTCATCCTCAACCTTCCCCCGGGGAAATACGAAATCCGTTTACGCCGGGACGATGGCACCATTTTTGAAGGTAGCGAAAAGAAGGTGGTGGTTTTTACTTCCCGCCGAAAAGGTGGGGTAGGTTATGAAATTATTCCCGGGAACCGTTGGACCAAGAAAGAAAACTGTGACGACCCCTCCTGGATTATCCATGCGGTGGGAAAGAACGAACTCTACTTTAACCCCTATAAGCAGGAAGAATACAACGAACTCTACTACAATAAGCTGGTGGATCCCCAGGAAATCGGTCGGATCGAACGCTTCAAGTGGGTTCACATCGACCCGGTGGAAGGGGTGAGTCTCCTCTTCGGAAAAGGAAAAGAAATCCTGCAGAACGTGGAAAAGGCTCCCTACTTCGTAAAACAAATCCCCGGACCCGAACTGGGTTACGAGATTATTCCCTACGACGAGGAACTACAGAAGAAAGGCTACAAACCCACCTTTGAAAGCTATAAAGTGAGCCTCTCCCCCAACCTTCCTAAAACCGACTACCAGGTTTCAGTCGTCGCTCAGAGCAGTGGCACCCCCGAAGCAAAAAGCGAGCGAACCATCCGGCTCCTTAAGAAGGAGAACGCCCCCTACATTTACATCGCGGCGTTTATCCCACTTTTTGTAGGTGTGGTCACTATTCTGGGAAGGGTGAGCAAAATCGAGAGATAACCGAGAAAGGGTGGGAACCGGGTCGGTGGGTTTCCCACCCTTTCTAAAGGTGGTCCCTGCAAACCCCGTTTTTCTACCCACCCGGTTACGACTCACCTCGTTTTCTCGCCCCCAAATTTGTCTCTGCGAGGTCGTATTTTTGTTTCCGAAGCAGTCTCTCCTTCCGCTCCAGGGTGGTCACTGCGAACTCGTATTCTCGTTTGTGAAGCAGTCTCTCTTTTCACCCCTATCGCTTCAGCGTCTCGTCTTTGCCTCTACGTCACCCTGAACATCACTTATACGTCACCCTGAACACCACCTATACGTCACTTTGAAGACTTCTTCATCACCCCGAACACCACTTTTGCGTCACCCTGAATTTATTTCAGGGTCTCGTTTTTGCTTATACGTCACCCTGAATTTATTTCAGGGTCTCGTTTTTGCTTATACGTCACCCTGAATTTATTTCAGGGTCTCGTTTTTGCTTATACGTCACCCTGAATTTATTTCAGGGTCTCGTTTTTGCTTATACGTCACCCTGAACACCACCTATACGTCACTTTGAAGACTTCTTCATCACCCCGAACACCACTTTTGCGTCACCCTGAACTCGTTTCAGGGTCTCGTTTTTAAACCCCTGGGATGCTGAATCAAGTTCAGCATGACGGGGTAGTAGGATGCCGAAACAAGTTCAGGGTGACGGGGTGGTAGTAGCATCACCGCGAGCGTAGCCGAAGCAGTCTCGTTTTTCACAGAGCCCCAAAAGTTTTCATCATGAATCGCCGGAAATAGGGGGTTGCTGCGCTCTGAGGGTTTCAAGCTTTGAGAGCCTCGAAGTTCACGATCTCCAGCACATCCCCCCGGAAAATCATGGCGTAGAGTTTCTTTCTGGTGAGAAAGGTAACCGTCTCTTCTTTGATGTTGAGTGCCGCGTAAATCCCCATGAGCGTATATTCCCGAAGGATGGGGAAAAAGAAGGGTGCTTCGTTGAGCTTCTGCAGGAAATCTTCGATGTATTCCTTTTTATCCGGATTCGCTTTGACTTCCACAAGGTAGGCTTTTTTATCCTTCTCACAGAGCGCCAGGATATCGAATTCGGTGCTCCTTCCTTCTTTGCGGATGTATTTGCGGGTATCGATGATATCCGGGGACATCCCGAAGTACCGCTCGATCGCTTTATCGATGGAGGGAGCGAAAATATCCTCCACCAACGTTCCCATCTTCTGTGCTAAGCTTCCCCACTGGCGGTTGAGGTTCTCGATACTCTCCTTTGCCCATTTTTTAAACTCTTTCATCTCCTCTTTGAATTCCTTCATCTCCGAACTCAAACTCTCGATATTCTTTTTCGACCACTCTTTATATTCCTGCATCTCCTCCTTAAAAGCCTTCGTTTCCGCACTGAGGCTTTCGATATTCTTCTGCGACCACTCTTTGAATTCCTTCATTTCTGAACTCAAGCTCTCAATATTTTTCTTCGACCACTCTTTATATTCCTGCATTTCATCTTTAAAAACCTTCATTTCCTGCTTAAAACTCTGTAACTCCATCTCCGTTTTCTGTTGGATATAAAGAAGCCGCATCAGCGCTTCTTCCAATCGATCCACTCGCTCCTGTAAAACCGCCATAGTATCACCTCAAAATTATTATACCAGAGGGAACACAAAATCGACTCAGGTTTAATCGCCACTTCACACCGACGTTGGGGAGAGAACCTCCGGGGAGAATCTCTACCTCATCCGGAATCTATTTTCGAGCTTCGTTTTCCTCCATCGTTTCAATATCCCACAGTGAAAAACCTGAAAATACGAGACCACTTCGCTGAGAACGTTGGAGAAAAAGACCCCTCAAACCCCCCTGAATTCCTTTCGTTGTCTCTGCAAGCCTCGCTTTTTCGTTGAGCGAAGCATTCTTGTTTTTCCAAGTTCCCAGTCACTAGGGTAGTTGGAACTACAAGACCGCTTCCGGCTACGCTCCTCGCAAGACAGAAAAAGGGGGTGAAGCAGTCTCTCTTTTCACCCCTATCGCTTCAGCGTCTCGTGTTTGCTTATACGTCACCCTGAACTCGTTTCAGGGTCTCGTCTTTGTCTATGCGTCACCCTGAACTCGTTTCAGGGTCTCATGTTTAAAACCTGAGATGCTGAATCAAGTTCAGCATGACGAAGTGGTGGGATGCTGAATCAAGTTCAGCATGACGAAGTAGTAGCGTCACCCTGAATTTATTTCAGGGTCTCGTGTTTAAAAGCACCGGAAAGAGAGATTGTGGTGTGCAAAAAATTGTTCGAAATTCACCCAGGCGATACTTTCATCAAAAAGCTTCATAAGGTATATTAATATACAGGTGGGGAATGATAATCTACCTGGACGTGTGTTGTTTGAACAGGCCTTTTGATAACCAGTCACAGGAGCGCATCCGCCTGGAAGCTGAGGCGGTGCTCCTTATCCTGAATCGCTGTCAGGCTGGGGAGTGGCAGCTTTTGAGTAGCGAAGCTATCGATTATGAAATTTCTTGTATTCCCGATATAGAGAGAAGACTTAAAGTTTTCCATCTTGTTTCTCTCGCTCAGGTGAAGAAGAAGGTGAACAAAGCAGTAAAAATCCGTGCTCAGGAACTCGAGCAGATGGGGTTTAAGGCGCTCGATGCTTTACATATTGCCTGTGCTGAAATGGGAAATGCCGATATATTACTCACCACCGACGATCGGATGCTCGGTAGAGCGCGAAGACTTCAGGGTAGCCTGAGAGTACGGATTGGGAATCCGGTTTTATGGTTGATGGAGGTGGTAACCGGTGGCTCTGATGAAAACGACGCTTACCGAGATTCGAAAGAAGGGTGTTGAAGCGCTCACCAGAGCGCTGGGGCCGGTGGGAATGGTCCGTTTTCTGCAGCAGTTTGAAGGGGGAAGCGGTGATTACACCAGAGAACGTGATGGGTGGCTTAAGGACCTGAAGGTCGAGGAAGTGGTGCAGGAAATAAAAAGCCGCCGCAAGAAACGCAACCGCTAAACAGAGACCGTGGGAATGACGTTGCAAAACTTGTCTTTTCGCCCCCACTTTGTCACTGTGGACCTCGCTTTTTCGTTTGTGAAGCAGTCTCGTTTTTCGTTTTCTCAGGTTACCCAGTCGTTCGAGTAGTTGGAACTACAAAACCGCTTCGTCACTTCGTTTCTTGCAAGACAGAAAAAGGGGGTGAAGCAGTCTCTCTTTTTACCCCTATCGCTTCAGCGTCTCGTGTTTGTCTTTGCGTCACTCCGAATACCGCCTATGCGTCACCCAAAACACCACTTTTGCGTCACCCTGAATTTATTTCAGGGTCCCGTTTTTAAAACCTGAGATGCTGAATCGAGTTCAGCATGACGGGGTGGTAACGGTGTCACTCCGAACACCACCTATACGTCACTTTGAACACCACCATCACTTATACGTCACCCTGAACTTGTTTCAGGGTCTCGTTTTTAAACCCCGAGATGCTGAATCAAGTTCAGCATGACGAGGTGGTGGGATGCTGAAACAAGTTCAGCATGACGGGGTGGTAGCGTTATTGTGAACCTCGTATTTTCGTTTCCGAAGCAGTCTTTCTTTTTTTCCAGCCATTTCAGGTTCTCGCAAGCAAAAAGAAATTACGGGACTGCTTTGCTGCGCTCGCAATAATCAAAAAGGGGTGAAGCAACCTGAAATTGTTTCAGTATTTCCCCATCTTCCCAAAAACCAAAAATCAAAGACCTGACTCCCAAATTTTCATGCTCGCCGTGATACAATAATTACAAAGGGGGTAAAGGTTTGTTTTCACCTCTTCGGGGTATGTTAATACTCCCAGTCAATAAAGCCGGGGTGATTATTGTGGGGATGCAAAATTCCAGCCTTGAGCTTGTCCGGCAAAGAAAGGAACTGCTCACTCGAGAGTTACAGAAAATAGTGAGTTTTTTGATCGAAAATTACCAGCCGGAGAAAATAATCCTCTTCGGTTCGCTGGCAAGTGGTGAGGTGAAAGAGGAAAGCGATATCGACCTTTTGCTCATCAAAAACAGCGACAAAAGACCACTGGAAAGAGCCATGGAAGTCATGGCACTGCTTGGTTATCCCCGCATTGCTCTGGACATCTTCGTCTACACCCCGGAAGAAATCGAGTACCTGAGAAAAGAAGGAAGCCACTTCATCGAAGACATTCTGAAGCGGGGCAAGGTCCTTTATGAAAAGGATCACTGAAGTCTGGTTATCTTATGCCCTTGAAGATTTCATCATGGCTCAGAAAGCCCTTGAAATGGAAATATATCGCCAAACCTGTTTCCATGCCCAGCAGGCTGTGGAAAAAGGACTTAAGGCCTTCCTTCTTGAAAAGGACATAAAAATCAGGAAAATTCATAACCTTCTGGAGCTGAGCAGTGAGTTTGAAGCTCGCGGTATACATCTACCTGTTGAGCTTTCAGAGATGGATTTCCTGAATCGCGTGTACCGGTTTCGCTATCCACCCGATATCAGTCTCTTACCACAGGGGCAGCCAACCCAAGAAGACGCTCAGAAAGCCCTGAGGATTGCCAGAAAAGTCACAGATTGGATCCAGCAAACTCTCACAGAAAGCCGCTAAACCATAAACAGGACCTTACCAAGCCCCTTCACATCGCTTTCAAATAGCGCTTTGCAAAACCTCTCATAAAGCCTCCCTGGTGTTCATACATTCTACGCTGCAGACTCTTGGTCACTCCAGCATAGAGAACCCGGCTGCTTTTTTGGTGAGAATGTAAACATAGTACCCCCTCTGTGCCGACACGGTCTCCCCATTATAATAACCCCGAGATCCCGAAATAAGTTCGGAATAACGGTAGGGAGTGATTTCTGCGAGGCGGTATTTGCGTTTCCAAAGCAGTCTCTCTTTTCACCCTCTACGTTTCAGCGTCTCGTATTTGCCTTTGCATCACCTTGAATACCGCCTTTGCGTCACCCTGAATTTATTTCAGGGTCTCGTGTTTGCTTATACGTCACCCTGAACTTGTTTCAGGGTCTCGTTTTTAAACCCCGAGATGCTGAATCAAGTTCAGCTTGCATCACCTTGAATACCGCCTTTGCGTCACCCTGAATTTATTTCAGGGTCTCGTGTTTGCTTATACGTCACCCTGAACTTGTTTCAGGGTCCCGTATTTGAGATGCTGAATCAAGTTCAGCATGACGGGGTAGTAGGATGCTGAATCAAGTTCAGCATGACGAAGTAGTAGGATGCTGAATCGAGTTCAGCATGACGGGGTGGTGGTAGCGGTGTCACCCTGAACACCACCTATGCGTCACCCTGAATTTATTTCAGGGTCTCGTTTTTCACCCCCCACGTGTTGCTGGGGACTCGTATTCTCGTTTCCGAAGCAGTCTCTCCCTCACAAAAAGCGAGATTCCTCACCACTTTGTGGTTTGGAATGACCGGTGAGGGGGGTCACTGCGAACCTCGCTTTTTCGTTTGTGAAGCAGTCTCGGTTTTTAGAGTGTTAGGACTGCTTCGCTGCGCTCACGATGTTGGGTTTACTCCCCGCAACAGTCAAAAGCGCCGGTTCAACGCCACATTTCAAGCCTTCTATCACCGTAAAGTTATCTTTTCTCAATATCCAAAGGTGATTTTTGCTCCGATACCTTTGGTAAAGCCGTAACAGCAAGTGGTAAAATAAAGAGGAAGACGGTGGAATAACGTGTTTTAACCTTTGAAAAGATAGTCGAAAGGCCGGAAGAGAAGCAAGAGGGATGATTGTGGTTCCTTTGTGGAGGGAAGGGTGATACCGGGAAGCAGTTTTGGTATTCCGGTAGCGTTTGAGAAGCGCATAGGGCTCATACAATTCGTAGACTTGAAACGGAAGCTTTCCGAAACCCCGGGGATAAGAGTCGATTGGTTCTTACAAAGAAAGAAGTCTCTCCACGGTAACATGAGCTGGGAGTTCACAATGGGGAATTCCGGGAATAACAATTTGTTTCTCCCCGAAATCGTTTGGGAATGTAATAGCGAGAAGGAGCTGGAAAGATTATGCCGACGGCTTTGGAATTAACTCGAGAGGGCTGGAAGCCTTATCTTGAAGCTGCTCGAAACCGTCCGACTCCAGCAAAAATACCACCGGCGCAGCTTCGAGAACGGGCGCGTCTTGTAGCACGTGTTCGTGAAGCTGCAGAGGCTTTAAGGTCTCGCTTTGGGGTTAGGCGGGTGGTGCTCTTTGGTTCTCTCGCTCACGAAGTATGGTTTGTGCCCGACTCCGATGTGGATTTAGCGGTGGAGGGTTTGAAAGCCGCTGATTACTGGCGAGCGTGGAGGCTGGTGGAAGAGATGATCGGTGATCGCCCGGTGGACTTGATTGAGATCGAGAGAGCGGGGGAATCTCTACGTCGGTGTATTGAGCGCTATGGGGTGGAGCTGTGAACCTCCTTTACCTGGCGTTGGCGGAGCGAATCCGCGGTGAAATTCCAGAGCTTGAGCGGGTGATTCACAAGGCCCTTACATCCTGGACTAAGGTACAGGAAATACCCGAAGAAAGCGCGTATCTCGATTCGGTCGCTTTGAACCTGCATGGTTTCTATGCGGGACTGGAACGTCTCTTTGAATTGATTGCCAGGCGTATCGATGGTGCCCTTCCAGGCGGTGAGACTTGGCATCGAGATTTACTCCAGAGAATGACACAGGATATAGCCGAGATAAGACCCGCAGTGCTCAGTGAGAATACCGCTTTTGCTCTGGATGAATTCCGACGATTTCGTCACCTGGTGCGTAACGTGTATTCTCTGAGCTTGGTGCCGGAAAGGATAGCCGGATTGATGTCGATTTTACCGCAGCTATGGTTTACGCTGCGTGCTGAGTTGCTTGCTTTTTCCGACTTTCTGGAAGCACTGGCTCAAGTTACACAGGAAGGAAACGGCTTATTGGATGGAAACTGAAATTTAGGGGAACCCTCAGGAAAGAATAAAAATCGGGAAAGACGGAAAAACTGCCCATTACTCTAAACCCTTTTAGTGTTTCTCACGCCTCTGTGCCCTGCGATTGTTTCGGGGCTTCATGGTTAAAACTCAACATGCTGAAATACTGCATCATGAATCAAATGCAGCATGATGGAAAAAGGAACGTGAGACTGCTTCGCTTGCAGCGACTCCCCTATCGCGTCACCGCAAGGTCGTATTCTCGTTTCCGAAGCAGTCTCCCCCTCACAAAAAGCGAGATTCCTCACCACTCCGTGGTTTGGAATGACCGGTGAGGGGTGTCACTGCAAGCTGTGCGAAGCAGTCTCTCTTTTTTCAGCTTCTTCGGTGTTCACGCAAACCGGAATTACGAGGTTGCCAAACCCCCTGGGAAAGGGAAAACACGGAGAAAAATATAAGAACCCTGAAGCATCCTTGGGGGATAGAAAAGGGGTGAAGCGGTCTCGCTCTCCAAGGTACGTCGGCTCACCGTTTCTCCGTGGTATAATGGGAATACCGGAGGCGAAAGGAGAATGTCGAGGGTTTTTACGGTTGCGGAGAGGAAAACCCTGCTTGAAGCGGAGCTATCGCGAATAGTAACGGTACTCATCGAAAGGTATCAGCCCGCAAAAATCATCCTTTTTGGTTCTCTCGCCGGAGGTTATATTCACGAATGGAGCGACATCGATCTTTTCATCGTTAAGGAAACAGAGAAAAGGCCGATTGAGCGGGTTCTCGAAGTTGTGCGACTTGTGCAACCTAAGGTGGGGATTGATCTTTTTATCTACACGCCTTTCGAAATTGAGACGCTGCTTAAAGAAAAGGTTTCCTTTGTCTGTGAGATTGTGAAAACGGGGAAAGTTCTCTATGAAAAGGGAAACCCAGGAGTGGTTGAAAATCGCTGAAGAGGAATTCCGGTCCGGTGAGTGTCTTTTCGAGCGGGGTTTCTATCGGATAGTCTGCTATCACGCACAGCAAGCGGTGGAAAAGATTCTGAAAGCCTTGCTGGTGGAAAAAGAGATTCCACCACCCCGGACGCACAATATCCTCGATCTCTGTATTATCCTGCGGGAACTAGGAAACAATCCTCCCCTTTCTGAGGAAGAGTCGGTCTTTCTCACCAGCATCTACCGATCAAGATACCCTGCAGGGCTGGGTTTACTTCCTTCCGGAGAACCCTCAAAGAGTGATGCAGAAAAAGCTTTGCGGTGTGCAAGCAAAATCCGGTGGTGGTTTCAGGAAGTTTTTAAGACTTGTCCCCCGGATTCCGGAAAGCTCTGAAGAGTCTTTGGACCGGCTTCTAATCCGCTGCTTTTAGAACGTAAGTTTCCCCTTTATCTTGCGAAGGTACCTCAACTACACCTTCATCACCGCGAACTCATATTCTCGCCTGGCGAAGCGGCCTCGTCTTTCACCCCCCTCAGCGGTCACTACGAACCTCGCTTTTTCGTTTGTGAAGCAATCCCGTTTCCCCTTTCCTATTTCAAAGTCTCTTACACTCACTGCGCCGGGGAGAAAGGGGTACGTTTCCTTCCGAAAGCACCCTTTCTCTTCCGGGTTCCATGTGCAACGCCCTTAAAAAACCGGATGGGTTAAAGACAGTGAAAGCGGAGAAAACCATTTTCACTGGTGGGATTTCCAGAGATTGAGAATAGTGTGGTAGAATTGATACGCGGGTGGGATAGGATGATGAGAGATTCCATTGTGGAGCGAGATTCCAAACTCGCCGAAATTACGCGAAGACTGGTTTTAGCTTTTCAACCGGAGCGCATTTATCTCTTCGGTTCGGTTGCCCGGGGCGAAGGGAAACCCGATAGTGATTATGATATTCTCGTGCTGGTTCAGGAAACCTCGGGGGAACCCCTGTACCGCCTCAGTCAGAGAGCCCATGAGCTTCTCTGGGGTTTGGGGGTGTCAGCTGATATCCTGGTGTGGCTTGTGGACCTTTTCGACCGCCGGATTCATCTTCGAGCCTCTCTCCCCGCGAGGGTGCTTCGGGAAGGGAAGTTACTGTATGCCAGGTGACCCGGAACGAGTTGCAGAAACGAGAACCTGGTGGATTTGCGTGCCGCAGAACATCTTCTTGTAGCGCAACCACCGCTTACGGGGCTTGCTCTCTTCCACGCCCAGCAAGCAGTGGAAAAAACTTTAAAAGCCTTTCTGAGCTGGCATGATATCCCTTTCCGAAAAACCCACGACCTCTCCGTACTCGGTCAACAATGTCTTGCGATTGACGGTACCCTGGAAAACCTCTGTCGAAGAGCTGCGCGGCTAACCGTCTTTGCCTGGCTCTTCCGTTACCCCGGTGAGTCAGAAGAACCCCCTCTAAAAGAGGCTCAAGAAAGCCTCACCCTCGCACGGGAAGTTTGTGGAGCGGTGTTAACTCGCTTACAGAACCAGCGCGGGAAAGCCCACGGCTGAAGCCGTGGGATGAAAGCGCGGCTTATCTTTTAGCGAACATGTGTTGCTGTTGTGATCCAAATCTGCTATAATGCAACTATGGAGCAGAAATATA